>Ga0123357_10001435_pt1 | contig 25297 bp, 12 predicted proteins | sample TergutEmb28metaG_FD_89873 | JGI IMG/M metagenome (GOLD analysis project Ga0123357, IMG submission 89873) | Embiratermes neotenicus P4 segment gut microbial communities from Petit-Saut dam, French Guiana - Emb289 P4 | ecosystem: Host-associated > Arthropoda: Insects > Digestive system > Gut ...
CGATGCTCATTTCTCGGTGGACACTACCAATTCATTTAAATTATAAAGGTGGGGGGGTGGAGATGAGTCTGTTTTTCTGACAGCAACTTGACGCCCATAATTGGTCCATATTCCACACGGTACGGTTTTTAATTATTCTAATAAACATCATGTAAATCATAAATTATGGAATATACCGCAAATCATTTTGTTTTCTGATAAAAAAAAATTACGAATCAAGTCATTGCCATTTCTGCCCTGAAATTTTAAGATCCTGCTTTTAACTTTCTCGTTGTTTCCAAAACGCCAAATCTCCAGAGTGAATTCTGTGATAAGTTTAGTTATCAAAGTAGTGTATAAAATCTTCACGCCCCTCCACCAGTGCAACACGTCTCCCGTACTTAATCCTCCCTTGATTCAGTCTCTGTAACTGTGTTAGGTAACGAGAGCCTAATGTGTGTAACAAACACAACGCGTTTTCTTAAAGTTCTGCCTTACGGTTCGCATTCTGCCGCGGCTTGAAGCCGTTTCAGCAGCAGACCACTGTGTCGCAGTTGCTAAGGAAGGAAAGGTGCTCTAAAGGAAAAGGATGGTGTACAGTGGGAAGCCTCCGGCATCGCTTCAGGATGTCCGATGCTCAACGCCGCGGCTCATCACACAAAACATCTGTCGTCGGGTGTTCTCTCACCTCTTGCTACTGACCAAACACAGTGACAGTTGTAGAAAGTACTTCGTTCATGTAACTACTTGGAGGTTTGTAACTAAATAAGTGACAAATTTATATCCATTCCTTGAATAACGTCGGAAAAGATAAAACGTTTGCTCCAGTATGGAACGCTGGAGTCACCAGTTCAGAACCATAACCAATAATGAATGCGACTGAAGTCTGAAATCGCAGTGGAAATTATATGTATCACTTATATTAACAGTAATAAAATTCTGAAACTTATCACGCAGCGTAAGAAGCGGGAATATCGTAGATATTATAAGGGGTGCCTATGGTTGGACGATCCAGGCTTCGTATTGCTGCACGGTCAAGAGATTTGTGTCCTGTATAAAATATAAAGACGGATTCTGGAGCCCATACAGCGGGTGACTCGGTTCTCTCCCGAGGGCAAATTTGCCCTGACGTCAAGTTGGTCACTTACTTTCATCTAGTGCCGAGTTTAAGAATGAGTGGAGCCGTACGCCTTCATGGAGTATACAGGGCCAAATTTAAGCTGCTCCCTTTTTCACTTCACAGCGCATTTTTACGCGTCACAATTTGCTTACACTAAACACTGATTTTTTTCCCCTAAACGGAATTCACCGATTGGTTTTTCTAATGGGTCCGAGACTCTTTATATTTTACTGCACTGAACTTCTTGGTTGAATGGATCCACATGTTTGTATTCGAAGGACCTCTGTTTCAAATTTCAACACGGACACCAGTTATCCTGACTTTAGTCGCGGATTTCCTCAGTCTTCCCAGCAAATTCTTTGATGTTACCTGAAGTTAGACTACATCTTCCTGTCATATATTTTATAACTTATTTTACGCTACACCTTTAGGCTAATGGAGTTTGGGTCATCGATAGGGTCGTTCAATAAGTAGTCAATTGTACCGCCACGTGTGCAAAGCAACCAATCAGCCCACACTTTATAATTTTCAAGGTGTAGTCATTAATCAGGTACTTAATTCTATTTGAACATTCGTGTTGTACACGTAGGAATGTGTTTGGGAAGGAGGGGGGAGGGAGGGGCTAGTTAGAGAGGCTGGCATCGGCGTTTCGTTGTGGTTATTGCTTTAACGTCCCGTTCTCCCTCGCTTGGCTTGAAGTGGTCATTATTGCAGTTCCTGTCCGACGGAAAACGACGCCAGCCAACTTGTCCGCATTCTGTTCCCTCAGGGAATTGTTTCACCGTGACGAAGCAAGTAAACAGACGTTTCTGTGGGATGTGTTCCGGTCCGCCGAAATCAAATAACTGTGCCAAAGTTGCGTTATTTGGTTCCTTGTAACACGAGGAACTGCAACAAGTTTCGCTTTACACAGAAGGAAACAGTATAAAAGGAGTCTCGTTAGCTTGGCTTCTGTCTCTATACTGTAAATACCAATTATATACTTTTTTCCGAAAATATTAAGCAAACTCTGAACAAGTTTTTCTAACCCCCTCTCCTCACCTTACTTCTGTGGGCGTTTATCTTCATTCTCTCTTTCTTTGGTCTTCTTATATTTTTGGTTTCCTTTTTAGCTTTCCACCTTTGCACCTCTCTTTCTTCCTCCCAATCTCGTTTCGTTTACTTTAGGACTCTTAATTTTCTCTCCTCTTCTTTAACTCCCGATTTTTCTTCCCTGTTGCGTACATCTTCTGACACATCCAAAGGGCGTATTTTTGTGAAGTATTATCTTCATAAATTGTTTTAATAAGATTTTTTGAAATTATACATCAGATTGTCTTAATTGCCTGCATTTTCGAGCCTGTAATTTAATTCTGAAACTTGAAATGACTCAAAACATCAAATCGCTTTGCTAAGATTTATTACGTCATTGTAAGAGATTCTAAGCTTTAATCCTTCTTTCATCTGCCTCTTTTATTGTCATTTCTTATACACCAGGTTTCACGAGTAACTCCGACATTTTCCGGAGTATTCCAACAATTTTATTGTACTTTCTTCTATATTTCAATTTTCTTTTTCTGAGAAAGTTGATCCTCTGTGCATACACGTATATTAACAATATAGATATATAGATATTCAAGGATTGAAAATAGCTCCTTCCAAGTCTGAATGTCAGCATCTCTGCCTCCGTACCGCTTACCTGACGATACGAAATATCGTTTCCGTAACTTTTTTTTTCTCTCTTTTCTTTGAGTACGGAACGTTGGACAATGCCCAGAACCGAGTACACGTAGGAAAGAATCCGCAGGAGAACTGTCAGCCTTCTGTATGAAGACTGAGACAAGCTGTTCCCCCGAAACTTTAGTAGCCATCTACCAGACCACGTGATGCCGTAGAGGAGAACACTTACACATTTCGCATTCCTAACACCACTGCTTAATTTGGGATCTTCGACAGTCCGAAGGCTTAGTTCAGTCTTCTCTATACAATTTTACTTCACTTTCTACACCAATTGAACCGAAAGTTTCATATTCGAGGCCGGACTTTAACTTGTGGTAGTGCTGATCTTTTTCACAAACCTGCATGGCCGAAAATTTCCTGTTTCTGAGAAGAGTGGAAAATAGGAAAAAATGTAAGATAGGTAGATGAATTGCAATTTCTTGGTATGAAGTTAGAATTTTTATAGGAATAGCCACACGTTTGTTAAGTTGTTGGTGGAATAATAGATGATGTACCATCAGTGTAACTTTGCTTATATACCAAACGCTTTATATAATCCTACTCATGTGTGTGTGTGCGCCCGCGCGTGTGTGTGCGTGTGTGTTCGTGTGTTTGTGTGTGTGTGCGCGCGCGCGCGTGCTCTTTTTACATAATAGTACGTTTCGTGAAACCTCCATAACTTTACAATCCTTACAGATTCAAGAGGAAGTATGTTTGTTTAGAGTAAATTATTACGGACGAAACAAAAAGGGTGAGACTAATTTCAGGTTTTACTTATTCTAATGTTTCCCAGGAAGAACTGAGGAGAACCAAGAAGAATCTCAGAATAGTTGGGCTGCAGGAGGGGAATCTATTTTGTGACCTGTCGTCTTCAAAGCAGGAATACCTTTACTTAATGGGCTGGGCGTGCCTGTCCATAAGCGACACACTGCTTGTTGCTTAAAGGTTACACGGAACGGCCTACTAAGTCCCGCAAGTTCTCCAACGCGTGTAAGATATGAAATATGAAAGTAAATGCGTTAACTATATTCGTGACTGTGAGGTCCAATTTATTCTTTCATAACAAGGGGTTCTCATGACAGACTGAGACAAGACATATGTCACTAAGAGAAAATAATGCATTTTATATAATTCGACGTCAGTGAAATAGGCCAAAGTTTGATAATAGGCACAAGTAGATCGCTATATTCCTTTAAGATACATAATTCATTTCACAGTCAAATATTTTGAGTACATTTATTTATTTATTTATGATGGATGATTTACAGTTTCATCTAGTTATCCATTTATCAGCATGGTACAGGGTCTTTCTTGTTGAAGACTTGACGGCTTTTCTCAGGCGGTGGAAGATTTTTCGTGTTTTATATCACCGTGCAATGCAATAAAGAGTTCAAGAAGGTACCCTGCCAACACCAGTGTACTGCAGCTTGAGCCACTGATATGAAATTCAAAATATTGTTTCTACGATTCACACATGACTCAGATATGTACAAAGAATTTAATTCCTCGAAAAGAAAAACGAGTTACAGCCTTGAGTTTTGTGATCATAACCCTCTATAAGTGTTACTGGTATATAATACAGCTGTCTGTGTAGTCATTCGTAAGTAAGAAGCCTCTTAACCATGTGCTACCTCTGTGGCTACCGATGTACAGTTAATGACATCTTACTTTATAATGCAGAACGAATTGAACCTAAGTTGCTTTATCCGGTATATTTAATAGATCTTTCTGTTACTTCGAAATACTGTGGTAATGTTCATGCAAGGGTTTAAGTCATTAATTACCTGCCTATCCTACCCTACGCAAGTAGTGAAGGGCTAATTGTGTCTGAAACTTTAGTGGTGGGAGAAAATGCAGATTAACGAGATCCACACTCGCAGAAGTAGGCCTAAGAAAGCCGTCGAAGACTTGCCCCGAACGTATAAGACAACGACTTAAACTTAGTTCTGGTAACGTCCTTTTATGACTCACAAACAACAAAGCAATGTCGCCGTTTGAAGGATATAATCATTGTTAAGTTTTTAAGGCGGTGATTTCTTGTAGGCTCATGTGTATCTGGGATTTAGCTAGAGTAATGTGTGATGGTAGTAGCTATCTCTTTGTTGCTATCCCGTAACATTACTTAGCTAGACATATTATCTTTTTGTATTGGAGCCTACTAGTTCTAAATTCCTAGTAGACTTATAACAGGCAGTTGAAAAATTCTCGGGTCATACACAGCGTTTATGCACCGTATACGAAATTTCTACCCTAACAGTCGAGCGCTTCATCCAGTGAAACACCATAAAATATTCTTAGATTCGCACCGAATAAGATCATTAAGTATAAAAGGGTCCTATTGCAGGGTCCACTTTTAAAGTACGGCATCGCTCCACATATCCGAAGAAGGTAACGAGAGAATACGTAGGACAGAAAAATTCCCTCGACCAGTGAAATTTTGGGATACTTCTGTAACGACTCTTAAACTTACGTATAAATTCACGTCCCCGACGTCGGAAGCATACAAATTAGCGCAATCCAGACAGTATTTTATGCCAGTGACTAGTACAAGTCGGGATAGGTCAGTCAGTACAGTAGCTTGCAACTAGCTGGACAGCCATCTTTCGATTCCAGGCACAGAATAACACCTGTCTCTCCGCCACAACACTGAGATCAACACTGTGAAACAGCTAGCTCCACGCCTTCACGCGTTTCAGCAGTAATTTCCACTAGATACCAGCCGCACTATGAAGTTTAACGACTTTCTCAATGTGGTGTCGAGATTACCAATATGAGTAGTTATACTATCACTCTGCACACGTCTTTACGGAGTGGTTCATGCGCGCTGGGACAACCCTACATTAAACTAGCCAATTTCATGGAGGAGAGCTTTCTTCGAGGACATGATAGCTATCATCGTACAAAACATATCGCTACAGTCGTCTAACAGCCTCGAAGTTTCTCGGACGCCTTTACATTGTCCTTCCAAAACTGGACAACTTTAGTCCACGCGCTCATGCACTTTTTAAAGTTTCGGTTTAATATACATTATCCTACTCTACTTGCGTATTTTAAAAAGTTATCCCATCTCTTCAGGTTCTCCAGTCAGGTGTCTAATGAACTGCTCATGCACTTGCTTAATACACTGACAGCACAGTTAGTGATCCTTCAGGTCATCACCTTAATGTTTGGTGAAGAGTGGAAATTGGGAAGTTCCTTGCTTCGCAGCTTTGTCAGACTTCCTCTTACTCTCCTTCACCGAGTCTCAGTTTGCTGCACAGAACTGTCAGTCTTCCTGCTTTACCTACGGCGAGATATCAAGTCCTTTCCGATAGAAAGCAACAGGAAAAGATGGCGTGAAACAGTTTTAGAACATAGATTTTATATATATATATATATATATATATATATATATTGCTAAAAGAGTATACTGATCCATAAACATCCACTTGTCAGAATAACAAAGAATGAATTCCCGGAAGGTAGAACTGAGCTCAGTCACTGAACATGTTATGTACAAGAACGAGAACAATTATTTTGTATTGATCCTTTCGTCATATTGTAATAAGTCTTATTGCAATATATTGCATACATTCACAATAGACTGTTTCCTTGTGAAGAAGTTATTAATAAAATGTTTGAATCTGTTATTAATATTCGATAAATGAAGCACACAGAGATTTAGTTTCAAATTTCGTAAAAAATGGATGCTCATAATTCAGAAGAACAGCGAACAGTTTTCTTCAGCACAGACTGTCTCTTCTTTCCATTACCCGGTCCACAGAATCTCAACCTCATTTTCTCGGCCGTTGATTCTGTTTCTCGCTCGCCCGTTCAACTCTCCCAGCCACAGCCTTCTGTGTCAGGGTATTCACTAATGTCGCGACAGTGAAATGGACAAAAATGGACAAGACTTTGAGACCGCAGGCACATGTGACAGCGGCCAGCTGCCCTGCAAGCGCGGTTAGCCGAACGTATGTACTGGGGTGGTGGCAGTAGCGTGCCGGGAGGCGTTCAGACAAGTTTAACAATGCTTAAATATCATACCAAGTAGTCATTAGGCCTACTCGTACCTCTCAGGATATGTAAGACGTTTCTAGTGAATTGCTATGAAGCTGATAATGTGGCTTAATTTATGGCTTTATCTGGCCTGAATGAAAATTAGGAACGTAAGGTGAAAATGTTCCATGTCGCATGACAGTTTGTCAAAACAATGTAATATTTAAAGTGGAAGACTGCAGTATATATGTGCTACATTATCGACTAATATACTCACTGAAGGGGTTGCAAATTCTGTTCCATTCCATTACTTTGTTATCGTACGTCCCACACTGAATGTCCTGGAATCGAGTCCGAGCTTAAGAAATTGGAGACTGATGACGTGAGGTATGGCAAGTGGTAATGGGAGGAATAGAAATTAACTTAGAACATGACCGAGGAACAAAACAGGGGTGATGGTAGTTATGGGTTTCTATCCATTGGCCTGAAGAACTGCTACCTTTACTGAACGGCGACTTCACATAATAAGTCTGTATATAAGGAAACTAATAATACAGTTAAAATTGCTTTTATAAAAACCAGTTTTTAAATTTATGTTTACCTATTTATATAGTAACGATTTAAAGAGTGAGTCATCAATGTATTCTTATGTGTATATATATATATATGTGTGTGTGTAGTCTACCAGTCATTTATAACAAGTTGCCATTTATGCTGTACACGTCGATCCAAGTTGTGACTCCTTGAAGATTATCAAAATATTTGGCCGAAACATGTGGGAAGATTTGTAATAGATATAAACCTTGTGTAACAACCGTGAAGCTTTGCATTCCGTGCATTTTCGTATAGCAATTACATATTTAATTTTCCAACTAGGGACCACGATTCAAAATACGACGACGCACAAGGCACTAGAGCGGAACGAAATAAGACAGGGGGTGTTCTCAGGATTATCCAACGGACCCAAATAGTTGTAACAGAAAATGAACATATTGCCACAACACTATGAAATAATATAAGAAATAGCCGTTCTGTACCAACAAGCGTTAATATGCTTTAGACAAGGGTTTTTTAATGTTCAAAAAACTTTTAATCCATAACAACGACCCAATATTGTTTTATTATCTTATGTTTACTGTACCGTGCATCATTGTGATAGTTGAAGAATAAAAGACCAACTTGATGTCACTTGCTATTTTATTCCACATCTTATGTGCTCAACATGTTTCGGACATTAATATATATCCATCATCAGGAGCTTGCGACTACTCTGTTAAATTACCACATTGATCGTATTTTTCTTGGTTCGATGTGTGTTGGAGTTTCGGTGTGGTTGGGTTGGAGTGGAAGCCTACAACACGGATACCACTCCAAGCCAACCACGCCGAATCTCCAACACACATCGAACCAAGAACAATACGACCAACGTGGTAATTCAACAGAATACTCGCAAGCTCCTGATGATGGATATATTAATTTCCGAAACATGTTGAGCACATAAGAAGTGAAATAAAATAGCAAGTGACAGTTGGTCTTTTATTCTTCAACTATTATTTTATTAACCTTAAACAATTCTGGAACAAAACCACTTACGATACATCATATTTCATGCTATGTAACTCAGCCACTGTAACAAAGTTACAATAAGCAGATAGTTTTGAGAAGTGATAAGAGTTCTTCCTGAGGATGGCTCAGTGAGCGCCGAAATATGTAGGAGACATTTAGTGTACAATACGAAGAGTAAATTGTACGTGTGCATTTAGTTGGAAAATTAAAGATATAATGAATAATGCAACTAGCTGGTAGTGCAGTTGGTGTGTATTGGACTGTTGTACGGATGACGTGCAACACCACTTATACGTGGCAAATTGCTTGTTTCCCTTACGTTATTGTTTAGTCTGTTTAAAACAATTGGTCATCCGAGGAATTGTGTAAAATGAATTACGCACACTTAAGTTATGTATGTTATACCAATATATCTGTACATCTGGCACAGCTATATCACAGGGGCACACGGTGGCGCATTTGGTAGAGGCACTGCGCTACAAACCGGAAAGTCGCGGGTTCGATTCCCAACGGTGTCACTGACATAATACTTCTGGCCACACTTTGGCTGTGGGGTCGACTCTGCCACTAACAGAAATGAGTACCAGGAATATTTCCTGGGGGGTCAAGACGACGGGTGCATAGGACTGACAAACTTACCACCATCATGTGCCGATTTTCTTGAAATATGGGAGCCTCTACCTGGAACCATTTGGACTTGTAATAGGCCTGCATAGGGACTGCTTTACCGTCATATCTATATCAGTATAACAGAAACTGCTATGATATCAGTACAACAGAAACACGCCTTCGGATCCTCAGTGTTAACATACACAGTATCTGGCTAAAATATTAAACCCGTGTTCTGGTAAGCTCATGGACGTTTTTTTCTTTTTACGAAACCAGAAGTTAGCAGCTGTTGTATCCTTATTAGATGACGTGAGTTCCTCATTCAAAACTTTGTTATGACCTTAAAAATGGTGCTTCCAATCACAAGCGACAGCAACATGAAGTTAATATACATATTTTTTGCCGCCGAGTAGTGACGTTTGGAATGGTTAAGTTGGCAAGACTGTTTAAGAGCTGTTGCATAAAAATGAGAGTTTGAGGGTGAAAAATGAAAGAGTCGCGGGCCGGCGGATTTGAGGGGTGAGAGGAAATCTGCATATCCCGGGGACGGTGCTTGGAACCAGGCAATCAATCAGATGAGCTGCTGCTTGGGGTGCGGGACAGAACAGGGTAGATTATGTTAAAGGAGAGGGACGATGTAATGTGAATTTTTAAGAGTGTAGGGACTAAAGAAAGGCCAGAAGTGAGGATGGCAAGGGATTAAAAAATTGTGTCGCATGGAAGGCGATATTCGTCAAGTTGAGAAGGGCATAGGAGGCCAAAATACGGAGTGAGAACTGGGAATTGGAAACGATTACGGTGAGGAGGAAGCAACGGGATACTGGAAAATGGGAATCGTAACCTTTTAATTGTAACAGAAACCATAGTTTGGATGAGAGCTGAACCATTTGCAGTACACGTCCAAAAAATCCAATTTAAGGGGAGCACTTCACGTTGGCCGGAAAAGTTAACACAAAAACTTCGTTTACCTACTCAAGCCGAAAGGCCTCAGGGTTAAAATCACTGTAATTCAGATCGAAGTACTTTGCTCCGGTTGTTAGTTAAGGCTGTAGAATGTATATTTTGAAAGGAGCCGGTTATATTCATCTTTCTTCTTGGGAATATTACAGCTTATAAGTGCTTTGCGGTAATAAGTAAACAGATATAAATTGAAAACATGTACGTTTCACATTCTCCGTTCCGTGCAATATAATTCAATTATTACAATTCAAAACAAATAAACGCACACAGGTTTATTAACATTACAATAATATTACAAAACACCAGCTCCTACATGTACAAGTTACTTGCCGCACTGTGGCACAACTCTGTTTACACCACATGTATTGCACATTGAGGAATTGCCAGCAATTCTGCTACATGTAGGAAAGGAAAATGTTAAGCACCTGTTTTGTAAAGCTGTGTGCTCCACGATGTTGGGCAGGTGTGGCCTAAAACATTTACATGTGGGAGCTGGTGTTTTACAGGGCGTTTTATAATATACTCCGGGATTACAAAAATTTATTACAGGAAAACCGTAGGGTACGTATTTACGAAACCTGTACAGATAGAAGGAACAATTCGAAACATTTTTTCCCAGTAAGTTGTTTTTCATCGTAGTTCACATTTCTGCCGCTAGGCGATGCGAGTGTATGTAGTGAGAAAATGGCCGCTCCGGGGGAGAAGTAATTTGTGTGTTGCAATATCACACGAGTAAGTCTGTGTTTGCTGTGCAACGTGCATTTCGTGCAAAGCACGCAAAGTTATTCGTCCCACCATTGCCACGTGACCTCGCTGACATAAAGGCACGGATCATTGCAGCAGTGAAGAATATCAATGCACCCATGTTAACGCGTGTGTAGCAAAAACTTGAAAACGTATCGATTGTGCCGCGTCACCCGTGGTGCACACATCGAACATCTCTAGTTGTCAAAAAAACTTTTTCAGTTTTCCTGTGGCTGTGAACAATTCCATTAAGGTAGATCATTTGGTTTTCTTGTTATAAATCTTTGTAATCACGGAGAAAATTATGATGCGCTCTGTATAATATTACTGTAATTTTAATAAAATTGTGTGCATTTTGTAGTTTGAATTGTAATGAAAGAAATTCTTTGTGTTCCTGTAAAGAAAGAAATGTAAACAGGCAATCGCCATACGTGAAACTGTCTCTTTGAACTTCATGAAATCTTGTGGATGCAGAACAGACTTTGGTTGCGTCACTCATAACCTCGGTATGAGGTGGAGGTGAGTTGTCAGTTTAACGTTCCAGCCGCTTTCTCCACTGAATAAGAACTTCTGTCTACTGAATGAGGGACTTGTCTGGTGACGCTGTGGAAAACAGAAATATTTCTTGTTCATCACGAAAATCCCAACAAGATTAGTCGATCTTCCATCTCATAGCCTTTGTCCAACCCCTAGCCTTGTCACTTCATAGACTACGCTGTCTCAGTTCCAACACAACCAATAAAAGCCCCAGTTTATGCGAGGCAGAAGATGAAAATATTTCTGCTAAACCTGCGCTGCTGCTGCTGCTGCTGCATGAGTTATAGAAGAGGCAGTGCTTGCTAATATCATCATAAACTTTTAAAGATTTTCATTCTTATTTAGTCTACGTTAGATAAATTTCTCCGATTCTCCCGTAGTATCGCAGAAATATATAGAATTCAATTCTGTAGGGTCTGTACCAATTAACTTATAAAATTATAGATATGCATTTCTAAAAACGGAAAACACGAAACAGAGATAATTAGAATATAAAGCTTTTAAATTCGAGTGGATATAATCTCTGGAAAAAAAAATGAATTTATTCCTTACGTAAGAAATACGAAATTCTCCACAATAGAGACTCGAAAACTCTTTGTATACGAACACTATTGCCTTCAAAAATAACTGCCGGAATCTGAAAGCAAATTAATGCTGCGATATGAAAACGGGTCAGAATGGGTGGCTTTCATGTGGTATGAACGAATGCATGAATGAATGAATGAGGAAATAAAATGTCAGAATTGTTGTGGAGTCTGTACGAATGGTGAGTGTACTGTAGTGTAGACCTATCTGCGTTTCTTATTAAAAATTATTCTAATATTTAAAATAAATTCAGACGTTATGCCCAGAGTTGATTATTTCATTATGACAAACATAAAATTTCAGACAGGTATAGTGTAGACAAGAGGATGGCCGAAGTAAAAACAACTTCCACCCATCCATCCATATATGGCGCTACAGCCCCTTCTGGACCTTGGCCTCCCTCATAAGACGCCTCCATTCATCCCTATTATCCCCAGCAGTTGTAGTGCATCCCTCTGGGCCACATCCGCCCATCTGGTTCTTGGTCTTCCCACTGGTCTTATGGTGTGGAAGTTTCCGTTTGAAAACTTTTTTTTGGGGGGGGGGGAATCCTTTCTTCTTCCGTTCTTATTATGTGACCTGCCCATCCTAATCTTCTAATTTTATTGTCCTCCACGATGCCTGGCTTATTGTATAATCTGTAGAGCTCACTGTTCCATCAGGGACGTCAGCGTCCCCCCTCTTGTGTTGGGCCATATATTCTTCGCAATATTTTCCTGTCAAACGTATTTAGCACCTGCTCTGCTGTTTGTGTTAGTGTCCAGGTCACACTTCCATAGCATAATATTGGCTTAATTAATGCTTTGTACTATCTTATTTTTTTGTTTCGATGGATTTATTTAGATCAGAATATGGTTTGCAGGGAGCTGTAGGCTTTATTAGCTGTCAGGATCCTAGTTTGGATTTCTTCCGTTTCATCAGTGATATCATTTATTACTGTCCCTAGAAAAACAACTTCAATTTAGAGCAACCTTCACCAGAATTCTCAACAAGTAAACCCATATTCACAACACATGTGATCCAGAAACCTTTCGCTTTTGTGCAGATTCTGACTACCAGTTGATCGGACAATATTTCCCACATAAGTAACCTCGTCCTGCGAGGAACATAACGCAAATGTACAGACCGCTTACTTTACAAAAACGCCTCATATTCTGAACGCCTTACAAGTACTGCCACAGTTACAAAGTATTAAAAATTCTCATTTTGGCGTTTCTGCAAGCATTTTACCATTTTGTGGGATCTGAGTTCCTGATAATGGTGAGTACGAAGTTTCCTGTGTTCTGGAGTGAAACACGTGAGCATTGTAGAATTTTCCGGCTCTTCGGACAATCCATCTGTACCAGTTAATTTTTTCGTATGAAGATATTTTGTTATTATGGAAAAAGGAATCTTCAAAATTGAATTTTAGTAGATGGGCAGAAACAAAAAAAAAATTATACTGCTACTGCACCGTACAGCTAGTGCCACCTTAAGCTAATGGACGCTTTTAGTAATACCGCGAAAGCACAAAGAGTATAGAGGACATCCTCAACTACTTCAACAATCTCACACCGAAGCTGAAATTCATTTTAGAAAAAGCAACGGAACGCAAAATTAACTTTCTCGACATAACAATCCATAGAGAACATAACAACTTCTCAGTAGAAATCTACATAAAACCAACCTTTACAGACTCCATCATTCCGAATGACTTATGTCATCCTAAAGAACACAAGCTAGCCGCAATACGTTACCTATATACTTACTTACTGCATGGTGCAGAGTCCTTCTTCAGAAGCTAACTGGTTTGCAGCTACTCAAGAAATTCCCCGCATTTCACGGATCCCGAAGGTTCATTACCGCACTCACAAGCGTCCACCACCTGTCTCTATCCAGTCCACATAACCACATCCCACCTCCTGGAGATCCATCCTAATATTATCCACCCATCTCCGCCTAGGTCTCCCCATTGGTCTCTTTCTCTCCGGTTTCCCCACCAAGACCCTATACACACCCCTCTCCTCACCCATACCCGCCACATGCCCAGCCTATCTCATTCTTCTCGATTTTATCACCCACACAATATTGGGTGAGGAGTAAAATCATTTAGCTCCTCGTTATGCAGTCTCCTCCATTCCCCCATTACCTCGTCCCGCCTAGGTCCAAATATTCTCCTCAACACCATGTTCTCAAACACCCTCAGCTTCCTTTCCTCCCGCAATGTCAACGACCAAGTACGTTACCTATATGACAGGATGAAAAACTACCAGTTATCCCCAGACAAAACACAGATAGAAGACAATTTAATACAGCAAATTTTGCATAACAACGGCTACAACACATCCACCTGCAGAGCCACAAGCAACAACAAAAAGCAGAGCCTAACGTAGCGAAAACACTATGGACCAAATTTACTTAGTGGCAGAGAAAGAAGAGCTATTACTATAGTTTTCAAGAATACTAAGGTCAAAGTCACGTACTCCACGAACAACACACTAAGGAAACTGCTAATGGGAAAACACCACCCTCAGAGGAATAAATATGAAAACTCTGGGATATATCAAATTACCCGCCCCACCTGTAACATGAAATACACGGGGTAGACCGTTAGGTCGTTCAACACCCGCTTTCAAGAACACCTACGTGACTTCAAATACGGAAATGGCAAATCCAGTTTCGCCCAGCAATTGTTGGAAAACGGACACGCCATCAGCCCCATAGAAGATATCATGGACACCATACACTTAACCAACAAAGGACGGCTAATGGACACACTCGAAAAGTTTTACATATTACACGAAACCAAGTTAAACAACAAAATAAACGACAAATTTGCAGTTAAACCTAATATAATCTTCGAAACCATATTACAGGAAGACCCCCACAGAGGGATACCTAGCGCATGCAGGATTTCTTCTCAGTTGGATTTGAGTGCTACTCGAATACGCAAGACGACTTTCACCACTACATCCCCGGAGTTCAACCACCCCGGCCTTGGCACGCATCCTGCCTTCACACGTCAAGCAACAAGCTGCCGCTTCTACCCAGATAAAAGACAGCAACTTATTTAGTGAATTACTACATCGTTTTAAACGTAAGTAGAGCAACGTGCCTCTTATCAGTCTCCTATATCCACAAATAGCATAGACTGAGGCAACTCATCTAGCTGTCACGTTATCGTTACAGATTGACACAAAGCGGAACAATCGACAGACACGCATGACTAACCCTGGGATCTATTACGTCATAAGGAAGATACAATTCCATTTCACCACACAGCCTCCAGCAGTAACCTGTCCGGACTTCTGTAACACAGGGAACAAGACACTCTCAAACCCACCGGTTGGCGTAACATGCACACATCACTCCTTCCACATATTCCCAGGATCAACCAATTTTTCACCTAACCCAACCCTAGTCAAATAGATGTTACAAGTACCTCAATCACCTCCTTGGTCCTAACACCCCTCCTCCCTTCACATCTGGTCTCCTACCTTAGCCAGACCTCACAGTTAGTACGCATGTGTTATTGCTTCCGATATTTCGTTCTATGTTTTACTTAACACTTTGTTATTACATAGCATAAGAACTCCCACATAGCTATTCACTCTCATTGTCATTCACTACAGATATTGTAAGCGTTGGGGATCCCACAACGCATAGAATATTCTTTGTTTGGATCTATATCATGAGGTCCTGAAGATGACTCAATGAGAGCCGAAACATGTAGCCGTGCTGTTACATTATATTTTTTGTATTCTATAAACACTTCGGGATAGAAAACATCAATTTAAATACTGCGAAAGGGCCGTACGTCCACGTGACCGAGGTTGTACCGCTTTTCTTATTTTGAAAATGTGAAGAGATCCGTTCACAAAGCTTCCCAGTGACACAGACTGGAATATTCCACATTTATAAACATAACGAAACTTGCTCTCTATGTACGTATGTTATTGTCTTTCCCAAAACTGTAAGCTTAATTCCGTTTTACAACATTCTGTCAATAATGGGCTATATTACATTTAGTATCACCTATTTTTCGGACCTCGTTAATGGTCCTGTGTACCAAAAATAGAAGAATTCAGAAGTACAAATAAAAGTCAACATTTCGGTTAAGGCTTCCTCTTTCTGCTCGCAGACAAAAAGTTACAATCAATGTCCGGCAGGTGAGAGGCTTCTCGAATTTGTACCTGTTGACGGAAACACATTCAATTTTCGAAGAGTCTTATTGCCTGTAAATAGGTAATAAAATTTTTGGCGGTAAAACGCAAAAGCAGTAATATTTTTCGCGCGTTGTGTGTCACGAAAAGGACGAACTTCAAAGTGCAAGATCTTGTTGGACCTAATAGACGAAAATTCACACAGACTGATTAATGAACCGCTGTTTCGTCTATGGAAGAGGTTACATAGAGTATAGCAACAAACACATAGATTAGGCAGAATTTCTATTGCTGTATGATTAAAGAAATAAAGCATAGACAAAATTTCTGTTCTTCTAAAAACAAAAGTAAACTGAGACGAAAGTTAATATCCATTACCGAAGATGGTAAGGGTTCTCAGTCCTTCGATTATGATATTTTTTCGGGTATCGGGAGATGCTAGCAGGTTTAAAGTAATGACTCCACAGGCGCCAGTATTCTACCCCTCTGACGAAATGCTACACATTTTGACTAGTACACAAGCTTGGGGGAAATGTCTGTGGACCGATGAAGATATTGGTATGTGTTCTTACAAGAGTTAGCATAACAGTTAGGAGGTTCAAGTCGGACATGCTGCCGAATATCAATGGCGACTATTTTAGGACACCGAACGATGAGGACAGTGGCGCCGAGAAGAGCTGGGCGGATGGGCTGAGAGCGACGTTCGCTCTGATCATTCAGCAGGGTTCGATTCGATCGGGTAATAAAGTTTAAACTGTGGGTGGATCGAGTGTGTTGAATCTGTAGCGGGTTGGGGAAATGGCGGAGGGGGGAGCGGGGCGCTGAGCCCAGCAGGGTTAGTATGTGACTTTAGTGTTATTACATTGCCACGAGGGACAAGTTCACAGCCAATGGAAATGCCCATAGCCGGTTTTAGACAGCCTTTCCTTTTTGCAGCAGATGACCATCACACACCTGCTTTTATGTGGTCACTTTCTTTCATAGCTGAGAAATGGAGTTTCCTTCTTGTCTTAAGCTTGACTGACAAGCATTCCATTAGAGAAACACTTTTATTCTTTGTTTATGATTTAGGAATAATATAGTGTATTTACATCTTAGTTAAGTAATTGAATTTGTCTCTACCTACGTGACATAGAATCGACATATTAATTTCATATTTATTTCAATATGATATTCAAAAAGTTTTTAGTTTAACCAGTGAATTGTTACAAATAGAAAATTCTTATGTTATTATTATTATTATATTCGTAAGTGTAGCACTCTTCACTCTGGTACAGTAACGTGCCGGCTTTAATGCAGAATGTTATACGATTATGTTTCATCGCAAGATCGTAAAAGCTTCGGAATACGTCAGGCTGGTTTGCTTTCTCGGGCAAGTTTGCAGTTTCGTAATGTGAAAACTCCCTATTTTAATCACACAAACTATGGGTTCAGTCAATATTAAGAGACAGCGGTGAAACAGACACATGTGCTGACAGTGATGAAAGCAGGGAAGCGCGGATTAACCCTGCAAGACGCTTGCGTAGATTTCAAAAGTTAATACGAAACTATTTAGGTTAATGACGCAGTTGATAAACTTCGGGAAGATACTGTAACTGAACAAATTCTTATATATAGATATGGGCGGAAATATAACAAATAAAAGTCAAGTAAAGCGTGTGGTCGAAGATCACGTGAGGTTACGAAGTTGCGAAGTCAGACACTAAGAAAAGCCCCAGAAGACGCCGGGAGTATGATTTTGACTGAACCACAGGCGTTATTGTTTACACATACGAACAAGACGAAGAAGATGAATTAAAAGGGTTCGTTTGACGCTGGGGGACGGCCCGAATGGCCAAGCAGTGCAACTGCCCCAAGTTGTACGTTACGTATAATATGAGGTGGGGTTTTGGTTCCCACTTTTTACAGGCACATTCTTCGTGTCGTAGAATTCAAGTCTTGAAATGCAATTCCAAATTAAAGAAAGGGGTTGGAAACACAGTGCCAAAGAAAATTATATTCCGTGTAGTGTAATAAAGAATTTGTCGTATATGTAAAGTCGCTGTGTTATTTATGGGCAGTATAGAGCAAGGTGAATGATAGAATACCCTTAAAGGCTCTTGCTTGAATGCAAGAGACGTAAAAAAATACGCGCTGTAAGTAATCGTGATTTTGTAACATCTGAACAGCTGTACGGGTAAGAGGTCCGGACTTGGAGCAGTGAACTTGTAACACACAAAGGCACTACATCTCTCACAATGGTTTACCTTTCCACTACAGGTATTGTATTCCTGATTTTAAATTAAAAATCACAAGGTTATGCGAATTTAAACAATAATATTTTTTATTAACCGCATGTACTATCATACGACAATTTATAACGAGACACGGTAAGTATTCATCTACAAGTTTCTGTGATATTTCGACACCTTCATAACAATCAATCGCGTTCATTTACTTGTAACTACTAAACTGTAGCCTTAGTAACATTATTTATATAAAGACTGAGGCTAAAGACTAGGAGAAAGAGAGTATAAGAAACAAAGGATGCTGTAGAAGAGCAGACGAAAGGGAAAAACCAGGAAGGATTGCGAGACATTTAACTTAGGGGCAAAAAAAGAGCATCATGTTATTAGAAGGTTCCTAGCATACGCCCGCTTTTCCGTCTAATACAGGTAACTTGACAATGACGCCAAAGTGTTTAGAATGAATGGCTTAAAGTACGACTGTTGAATTTTGATTTACTGATTAGTATTTAAGTGCATAATTTTGAGAGAAAAAAAATAGTTTGGTGGTCCTTAGAGTATAGGAGTTGATTTTGACGATTTTAATTTGGAAGTGCTGCATGAGAAGCATTCCGTAGCACCTGGGAAGTTAAGGAACAGCTCAGCGTTGTGTTTATTACAGAGGCAACCCAAGAAACCTTGTGTCGAAATATCGAGCCCCAGATCCTTCCAAATACACAAATGCCTGTAGCCAGCAGTGCGGAGGGAAAACGAAGAAAATGTAACTTTTCCTGAAATGGATGTCATGTATAGTTTACTGGTCAATTCAGATAGTTCCATATCTGTGTCCGTGCATTAAATGGATATTTAAATTCACACAATAAGACCAACAAATGATCCCACGTAAAATATGTTTATCACATGTTACTCATTACCGACATATTTCGATCGCCGTCGCGGTCATCATCAGTGTAATTTACAAGATTACTAGGACTCCAAACAAAATTTTAACATGTGTATGTGAACCACTCACTGTTTCACAGCATGTCTCAGACTTCTTACATGGTCTTTGAATGTCAGCTAATTAACTACTGAAGTCTGATTAATTTATTTTTAAATTAATTTCTTTGTGTATTTAATGTGCACCCTGTACTAAAACTAAAAATAGCATAGATATAAATATACATCTGCTATAAGCATAAGTTATGCATTTTAACAATTTGTTTGGACTCCTTGTGATTTGGAAATTACCGTGATGATGACCGCGACAGGGATCGAAACATATCGATAATGAGTAACATGTGATAAACACATTCCACATTCGTGCGTTTGTTGGTCTTATTATGTGAATTGAAGTGTATCGGTCATTGCAGTTTCATGAAAGAATAACACTGTCACTGTTATATTCCTGACTTGTTCTCTCAGTTTTTTGCCTTTTTAGCAACCGCCATCGCGTCAGCCTTTAACATTTACCAAAGACTGGAGTTGATCTAATCAAGAAAAAAACGTAGCTACCACCTCACAGAGAAGAGAGTGCGTGTCCATTAGGAATGCCAGTCAGTTAATGCCGCGTGGGATATAATCTTTGTGTATTGTCATAACTACGCGAAAAGAATAAATAATATTGCGGGAAGTGGCATATATAGTTATCACTGGGCTGTAAACGAATAAAAGTACTTTGTCAACGAACAGATACCCTAACATTTAAACATTATGGGCCCACACAGTTGCAATGTCAAAGTTATAAAATTATTTTAATAATTACTAACCTAACTAACTAACTCCGTGGAACAGTCCTTCCTGAAAACTTAACAGGACCTCAGCTAGCAAAGAAATTCCCTTCGTTTTATGTAATCTGAAGTTTCATGGCTACATTCACAAGCGCCCGCCACCTGTCCCTATCCTTAGCCAGAGCAATTCAGTCCATGCCTCCCCATCCCACTTCTTGCAGATACATTTTAATATTGTCTTCCCATCGAAGCCTAGGTCTTCCAAACTGTTTCATTCCATTATGTATCCCCACCAAAACCCCGACGCACCTCTTCTGTCCCCCAAACGAGCCACACACCCTATTTCCCTCATTATTTTTTATTTGACCATCTGAATGATATTTGGTAAGAAGTGCAGAGCTTAGGGCTCCATGTTATATAAATAAGAATAATAAAATTAGCAGAACACATTTATACACACCTCAAGTAAGACTTGATATAAATTTAATTTTTCAGTATTCCATGTAATATACTGATCGTTTATCATTTAATCCAAAAATTGCACAATTAACAATAAACAATCTTTTGTCACTTTACTTTGAGTCTATATTTTTTCGACTTTAGTGTGGCCTTCGTGAGGGAAGTCTGTAACAAAGGAATGTAATTGTGACAAATTTCCTTAAAAATGTACATGTGTGGAGTATGAAAACAATATGTTTAATTAACATTTTTAAAAACTTTTAAAATATTGATTAATTATGAATACTTTTCGTATAAATGTTTGACATTTCATGTGAGAATCTCTCCATTATCACAGACATACATCTTGGTGAACAGGTCATTCTCATGCTGGAGAGTTATTCCGGTGTTGTCAGTCGGTGCTTGCAACACGGTGGATCTCTGTGTGCGGTGTACTGTGCATTTGTTAGATTAAATGCATTATAATTGATGTAAATTGTTTGGTAGTTGAGTTATTTCAAACAATTGAGTTTAATGAATCAAATTACACCTATTCATAACAACAAATTATGCACTGGATATTCTTTCTATGTAGCAAAAACGACAGAACTAGATGAGGCGTGCTTTTTTTGGACATCCTGTCCCACAATTATTTTTTTAGTCCCTATTGCCCTTCTTCCCTAACTGTGACCTGTGTTGTGTGAAAACCGTCAGTGAAGGTAGTTCTGCGCCCTTCAGTTGACACTAATTAAAACACAGAGATACGATCTTTGTACACGCGTGAGAACGCATTTTACTAACGTAACGAAACACGTGGATGACAGGTGCATGTAACCATAGCCTGTCCCCTCTCATGCACACAGGAGTCAGGTTTTAGTAAATGCTATTTACTGAGTCCATAACCCTAAGTCAGGATTAAATCGAATTGCGATCCACTGACCCACATACGCTTCTGTGGATTTTCCTAGTTTGCATGTGCAAGCCCCTTTTTCTTTTTCTTACATTGACATTTAATAAGAATTTTCTCATTCGTACACTTTCTGATGCATGTGGTTTTGTATTGCATTTTTAACTTTGAACTGCTAATGTTTTCATAGCGTGACAGGGAGGCATTCACCTGCTGTTAGGATACACTTGACTGCTCCGCTGTCTGCAACAGGAAACAACTCTGTAGTCACAAGCGGATCAATGCTATAAATATTCACTTTCGTTTTGCCACATATTCTTTTCAGTCGTGTTCAGATTTCGCGAAGCGATCACAAGTAAACTGTAAGTGTTAGGAAAATTATAAAACACGATTTATACACGGGTTTTAAAATAATTCAAGTTACATATCTGACTACACAGTGGACCACATGTGCCTTCGCATCATTTAGGTAGTTCAGGCGATGTCTGTCATTCCGCTTGTTCAACAATTTGTTAGATTTTACACTCCGACTTCCCTTTTTTTCAACGTTCTTCAAAAGCGTTGCTAGATGGTTTGGGGGCCTTTCCTCATTTCCGACTACATAAAATTTCCTGCAAACAACTGTTATGTTAAAACGTGCAGTTACGCACGCAGTTCTGCTGTTCAGGCTGGCTCCCGTCCTTCAGCCAACTGCCCGGACAAGGTTGTCAAATTTTTCCCCGGGTTTTTCAAATAACGGAATATTACGCGAAATTACTACCTTCTTTCCCAAAAATTAATTGTCGATTATCGATCATATTTTCAGAATCAGAAATAATAGTACACGCATTATTATTATTATTATTATTATTATTATCATCATCATCATTATCATTAGCGTCATTATATTCATCAACACTACGAGCGGTACTAGCGTAAGGCTACTCCTATTGCTTTATTTACAAAATGGATATGTCTGTATCCAGTATAAGATGTGTGGCAGGAAACATACTTTCCAGTCGTAGCCTTTAAGAAGCTGTACCACAGCATGTGTTGTCATACCTATGGCTCGTATTCGCATAACATTTATTTAATAATTCCATCTTCTAATTCTAATAGACCTTGATTTTTCCTCTCATTTGATGATGATGATTTTGTTTTTGTTGTTGTTGCTGCTACTGCTGTTGTTATTGTTGTTGTTGTTGTTGTTGCTACTGCTGCTTTCCTCTTCTTAGACTGTCTATCACGAGTCTCAGAGATTTTTGTATTTTAAATAAAGATGGTTTATATTAAATATAAATGCCCCCATTAACTGCTCATGTTTTTTCTAGACATATATTTAGAGAACGTATTCTTTCTCGAAACCACATGTACTCTGTTTCAGTTATCACGCTTTCTTCTCTATGACAGTGCTTTGTTGGAATTTGAATTTTATTCGTTATATTTTTTAATATTACGTTCTTAGCTAATTTTTTTCTTACTTGTCCACAAAATAAATTGCTTTGGCGTTTTACTTTGTCTTGTTTTGATCGTGATTTATTATTGTTTGCATGTACATAAAGTTTGCGTATTCGTGTTGAAGTTGTAAGAATTTATTAGGTTGTTGAGTCAGCACGTAAATAAACAAGGAATTTATTTAAATTATTATTAATATTTGCATTGCATTTAAGGGTCTCTATGATGCGGAACTGAGGATGGTACTCTGCACTTGATATCCACAGTACTTAACGACCCAGTTTACAGGGTCTTGGCGTATTTTACAACCAAATAAAACGCCCATAAACATCACAATAAAATGAGCAAATAGAGACTTCTCTCGGCTAAGACAACAAGACGGGCTCTGCTCTCTGAAAAGTGTTCTTAAATGTTCCTTTTAGGTGAAAATCAAATACAAGAGCGCTGATCATCAAATGTCTGGATGTTGGTCAGACGATGACATACGCCGAGACCGTTCACCATTTGGCACATCGGCAGGACATCAGACACTTCAAAGAATTTAGTCATCTATCAGGTTTCAGGTTGCAACATATACTGTTTGTCATTAGTAATCAGATATCGTGCCACAGTCACACACTCGTATTCAGATCTACTACAAGGTGTCGCGTTTCACCTCTGCAGATTTAAACACAAGGACTCATCGATCCATACGAAACATGTAGACAAGCTGTGCTTCAAAAGGTCTTCCTTTCTAAACGTTGCTCTTCAAACACTTTTTGGCCGTTGAAATTTACAAACGGAAGTCTCGGAACGTGAGAATTCACGACGATATAATAAAGTTTCATCTTCTACCATCAGAAAGCACAGTGCTTTCGAATAACGTTGGATATGACGTAGTATACGTGGCGATAGTATTTGAAAATAATTTTTAAGGTATAAAGTTTAGTGTTTGTTAACAATCGCGTGTACTAATCACTGATAACGGACAATAATTGTATTCCAATACTTCTTCCCTTAGTATTCCACCCCCACACACATCACGGTCATAGTCACTGGTGTTGTTACTTGTGCCTGCTCAGTTTTATAATACTATTTACATTTACAATCTTCTACTCTCTTCTACATTCCCATTCACACTACTGGTGTTGTATTTGTTCTAGACTTTCACAAACTCTGATCGAATTCTCTCACCTAGTTTCTTTGATACCTCTTGCAAAGAAACTTCAGTTGCTTCGTCCTCACTCTTTTACATTTAAACATAAGTGTTTTCTGTTTTTTTTTTTGATGATATGTCCTTTTGCCCTTGGTTACTTAATTCTTAGAATTTTGTACATTCAGAAAATTTAATGACTTGAGCATTGTCGTCGAAGAATGTGTTGATGAAATAAATGACGGGACATAAAACACACTTCGTTTCCTCGACACTAATCTATTTGTTAACTGCTGCTGACAGTAGCTGACACGTTCAGCACAGTGCGCCCAAAACAAAACAAGTTTTCTGCCCCTGTCATCTCGTGTACAAAATGTAGATGAGTTGGCCACTAGCGCCAGGTTCTTCCCGGTCAAATACATTAGAGTGACTGCAAGTTGAAACATTTTGTCATATCCAAACGAGCGTTTTTCAAGGAAGAACGAAACAAGGATTTCGGGGAAAAATTCATGCAACTCGACTTGCCTATTACACAGATATATATTCCAACAAGTCCATTACTGTTATTAATGTTGTGTGATATTAATTCTGAGAACTGTTTTTTTACCTAAATACAGAATGTTATTATTTAAATTTGTTGGCTATACTCGTAGTTTCAAAGTTTCTCATCTTTACAATAGGTCTACTCGTAAATGTTGATTTACCACCATTCCACATTGTCACTTCGTACAAAAATTCAGCGATCTCTATTGGCACTAGAGTGGCTTCTGCCTTATAAGCTGGAAGTGTCCTCAAGTGGCACAACGTTCACACACACTATCATGAAAATCGGTCAAATGGCTTAACATCTGAAACAGGCAGAAACACACATGCACACAAGCATGTACACAACACACTTGCAAAATCTTGATGCCAAAAATCTGCTTGCAACTTAATTAGAAGTAGAGCAATCTAACTGTACATATATAAACCAAATCTAAGAAGCTAGGTGTTTCCAGGTTACAGTTTACCATTCTTTCCAAACCTTCCATAGGATTGGTTTCATTCATATGTCTCTCGTTGACGGGGCTTTCTTTTCCATGTAACCCAAATGTGAAAGGTTAAATAGACCTTGCAGTGATACATTTGAGTTCATTGCAGTTGTACTGCTGAATATTCAAGTCTTCTGGAATGTGGGGCTTGACGCCGTTTAGACTGGCACCCATTGCCAAGTCAACACTGCGTAATATCCTAGATGACGTAATCCTTCGGATTTTGTTATACTCCCTCATCCCAGAAAATGTTATTCGGATTTGAAAGTATTAATATTTGCTGCACTCGGACAGTTAAGAGATGTGTGTCATTTATGTGTAACGGGTACAGTACCTACCTTATAGGTCCCAAGGTTCTTGACGGAGCAAGCGAGTTTGACGTTGCGTCCTGCCGGCACTGTTATATTCTCTATCTGCTCCGTAAATTCTGGGTCTTCCTTGGTTTCTGCAACACACAAAAATACAAGCTGTTGAACCGACCCTTGACACAGACTTCTTGGAGC
>Ga0123357_10001436_pt1 | contig 25294 bp, 19 predicted proteins | sample TergutEmb28metaG_FD_89873 | JGI IMG/M metagenome (GOLD analysis project Ga0123357, IMG submission 89873) | Embiratermes neotenicus P4 segment gut microbial communities from Petit-Saut dam, French Guiana - Emb289 P4 | ecosystem: Host-associated > Arthropoda: Insects > Digestive system > Gut ...
TGGATGACCCAACCGGTAAAGACGATGCGGAATTTATAAGGATCATTAAACTAATTGAGGCCAAAATAAGAAAGCTGGCTGCGGAAATTGCATAGAAATAATAGGAACAGGACGGAGCCATTATCGAAGAAATCCGTGACTTCAGTCAATCTATTAATCTACAATCTCATAAACATAATGAGTTGTATACTTACCCCCCGTTTTCAGATTCAATATCGTATTCATATCTTCGGTCATTATTAAGCCGCAGTTGCTTTCAAGGGCAGAAGCCAGCATTAACAATCATAATACGAGTATCCATACCGATCTTTCAGAGAAAGAGCTGTCCTTATTGTACCTCGTCCTATCATTAGGATTTCATCACTAACCATTTCTATATTGTCCATGTATTTCCGGAATTTTGCTCCGTCCCAGCCAAATTTTTTAAACCATACATTGCTGACTTCATTAAACACCTGGAGACTGGTTACGCAATAATGGGCATTCAAAATTTGATACGCGTTTCCCGTTTCTTATATTCGTTTTCGGAATATAGATAAATCAGAACATTCGTATCTTAAAATGCCTTATCTTTCATTTGCTTGCTCACGGCTGAATTTCCAGCCTTTTGTATCTAAAACAGGAGGAAGTAATAAATCACTTTTGTATCTTTTACCGGCTTCATTAAACCCAAACCTGTTTAATTTGAAAGTGATGACAATTCAACTTCATTTCGAGTGAAGCCATAACATTAATCAAAAGCTTTCTTCTGCAACTCATTATAAGCGGCTTGAGCAGCGGAAAGGTTAATAAACCGTTGTTTGAGCAGAGCTTTTTCTATAAGGTCAACGCCTGGTGCACGGAGTATATTTTTCAGCCTTGTTTTATGCGATATAAAGGCAGTGTGGAAAGCGTCTTTGGGTAAGCCAATTACACGGTAGGCAGCATTATGAGGATATGTTTTTTCTGTGATTTTGTAAGCTGGTTCTACTACAGCCTGTAGAGCAAGAAAAGCATCATCAAAACTTTGTATAGCTTTGGTAAGACTGTTTATTGAGTCCTTATCTGTCTTCTCACAGAATTGTAATTCTTGTGTTATGAAAGTATATTCCGATATAAGCATTGCTTGTGGGTCTGCGGAAGCTTGTGCTACTTTAAAAGTAGTCATAGCTTTTTCAATACCTGTTTCATAAGAAATACGCCCTTCCTGTTCTTTCCCCCGTATAGTAAAACCTTTGCGCCCATGATCAATGCTCGTTGTTGCGGTAGTTATGCTATTTACCAATCCAATCAGATCCAAATTCTGCCTCTACTTCCGATAAATTCCAGCCGCTATTCAGTAAATAATCAGATCCCACTTTTTCTTTGATTACCTTCGCTATATAGGGTGGCAATGGAGCGGTTTTCATTACACGCATATAACCTGCGTCATCGCCAGCTTTTAATAATGCGCCCGCTTTGTTAGAAATTGCCAATTTTTCGTCTATAGTCATGGTCTGTGGCATAAATTTCTCCTTGAACCGTAGTATACAAAGACAGGAATACCCTCGGCAAGGGACATTTTGAGGTACCCCCAAAAGATACACAGCCACCATTTAAGATAACTCCCGCTGTATCAAAACCTTTACCCGCTAGCCTTTTCCAAAAAAGCTTTGAGCTCGTCCCTTGATATGCCGACTCCGCCCTTGGCGTCAAGCTTGAGGCCGCCGGCCCGCAGCGAGGGGACATACCAGACGCCTTCTTTTTCGTAGGCGAGATCGTTGTTTTCTTTGTTTTTGGAAGTGTATTTGCCGGATTTTAACAGTTTGGAAAAATCGGCGCGGTTAACGAATTTTTCGGCAATGCCGGCCAGGACATCAGGTTTGTTCGTGTTGCGGCCTTCGTTAAAAATTGCCTTAAAAACCGAGGCGTTGTATTTTACCATATCGGCGCCCAGTTCCATGGCTGTGTAACAGGCCTCGATGCATGGATTGGCGCCCGGACCGGGATTGGATTCGACCGGTACCCATTCGATTTCAATTTTGGGATAACCAGGAAGCAGTTCCGCCAGTATGTCAAAACCTTTTTTACAGAACGGACATTGATAATCATAAATAAACTGAACTTTATTCATCTTTAACCTCATTTGCCATTGGTATTGGCCGCTGTTTTCAATTTCTTGACAGCTCCATTATATCATCTATTTCAAAATCCGGGAACAATATTTTTACCACCCGGCTAAATTTTTGCGGCAGAGGCGTTTTTTTTTAAGTATTCCCAAAAATTTTTGTATTGACAATGTCATGTATTTTAATAATATTATTATACAGAAGGAGTAAATTATGGCAAATACCACTATCCAGATACGGACAGACGCCGAAGTAAAAGCAACGGCTGATTTAATATTTAATAAATTAGGTATCACAATTTCTGACGGTATTAACATTTTTTTACGTCAGGTTAATATGTACAACGGATTCCCATTTGAGATTAAGCTTACAGAATTAAAAGATATCCAGGACCATCCAAAACAACAAGAAAATATACACAGCCTTTACGGTAAATACAAAAGCAGTACATTCTCAACTGCCCGATACTTAAAACAGAAAAACCGGGAAAAGGAACTGGACCGGTGAAAGAAGAATTTATTCTTGATGCCTGCGCCCTTATTGCATTCTTTAAGAAAGAAAAAGGTTCAGAAGAACTGGTAAAATTCTTTGATCGGGCCAATGATGGTGAAATTTTGCTTATAATGCATAAACTCAATTTATTGGAAGTTTATTATGGGTTTTACCGGGATGACGGAAAAGAAAACGCCCAGTCAGTTTTAAATGACGCGTTGTCATTACCCATTATATTTATGGATGACCTTGGTGAATCTATCTTTAAAGAGGCAGGCCGCCTAAAAGCCACATACGATATATCATTTGCGGATTCTATTGCTCTTGCTCTGGCATCAGTCAGGGGAAAGCCGCTTGTCACCGCCGATCATCATGAATTTGGTATTGTTGAGTTAAAAGATACCATCAATTTTAAATGGATTCGCTGATAATGTCCCCCAAAGGGACTCATATATATCAAAATCCGGGAACAATATTTTTACCACCCGGCTAAATTTTTGCGGCAATGGCGCGGTAAATTTTTGCGGTATACCCGGCAGAGTATTATCGCCCAATTCCAGTCTGCCGGCGTGGAGCAGAAAACCGCGGCCAATACCAGCCGGCAGCGGAGCGCCGCTGTACTTGCGGTCACCGGATAATGGATGTCCGTGTATCGTGGCCTGGGCTCGTATCTGATGTGTAAACCCGGTGACGATTTCTGCCCGGACAAGTGTGTGCCGCGCCGAGAAAGCCAGCGGTTTGATTTTGGTTACTGCTCTCCCCAGATAGGCCGGCGCTGTGCCGCCGCCAATAACTTTACCGCCGCCGACACCTTGCGCTCCGCTGCCAATACCTGCGCTGTTAACTGCCGGCAATGTTTTCTTCAGACTCATATCCCTTGCCAATTCGTCTTCCCAGATCTCATCCGCGGTGATTTTGCTGTCAGCAACGGCCAGGTAAAACTTGCGGACTTTTTGTTCCCGCAGCATCGCGCTGAAGCCCCTGGCGCCTTCCAGTCCGGTTGAAAACACGATAAGCCCGGAAGTTTCTTTGTCCAGACGGTGAAGCGGTCCGGGTTTAAACGAGAGGGAAGGTTCAATCCTGGGTTCCAGGTATCCGCGGACCAAATCTTGCAGGCTGTCCTGTCCGTGTACAATTACCCCGGCTGGTTTATTGAGGACAAGTATCCCGCCGCCCATAAAAATTATTAAGTCCTCTATGCTGTAATTATGCCGGGTATTTTTTGCCGCTGCGTCCTTATTGGAATCTTTTTCAGGATTTTTTTGGATCCCAATGTTTTTCCCCTGCTGAATTTCCAGTTCCGGACTGCGTATCTCTATTGTATCTCCGGCTTTTACCCTGTCGTCCTGTTTGACTTTTTTGCCATTAACCGTAATTTTTCCCCTGCGGAACATACGGTAGATGGCGGAGAGCGGCAGTCCAGGCAGGGCGATTCGCAGTACGCGGTCCAGGCGGCGCTGATCATCGTCTTTGGAGGCCAGTAAGCTCAGGGGCATGTGTATATTCTACTATAAAAGTATATGGCTTGACAAACATACTGTAATTGGTAAATCGTTATATTAATGTCATTTTTTATGGCTGTCCGTGCATTTTCGTTAAGACCATTATTTGAAAATGTCGTTTTTTTATCTTCTCTGACTAGCTGGATCCTGGCTCAGATTATAAAAGTTTTGGTGGTTTTGTTCCGCCGCAGAAGAAAATCCCTGCGGGAACTGGCTGCTATTATTATATGGCGGACCGGCGGTATGCCTTCCAGCCACGCGGCAACTGTCGCATCCCTGACAGTGGCGGTGGGAATAAGCGAGGGTATCGGTTCTACACTTTTTATTGTTTGTTTCTTTTTCTCCCTTATAGTTATCCGCGACGCAATGGGAGTGCGGCGTTCTTCAGGATTGCAGGCGAGGGCGCTTAATCTTCTTGGTAAAAATACCGGCGAACGGCTTGGATTTGATTACCATCCTGTCAAGGAAATTCAGGGGCATTCTCCCCTTGAAGTTATAGTCGGCTCGTTATTGGGCGCTTTTATCGCAGCGGCGTATGCCTGGTTATGATTTCCAGCGTGAGCCCGGTTCCCTGCAGAAACCATGCTCCATGCAAAAGCCATGCTCCCTGGGGGAGCCGATTTTTCCTCCGGTTCAATTAATTCTTATATCAATAATACTCTGTATTCCGGTATTTTTTTTGTTCCATTTTTCTGCTTCCCTAAATTCGGCTGTTATTGCTCCCCAAAAATATTGTGTATTGACAGTCAGCAAAGATGCTCCGGACAGCCTGATAGCGGACAGTCTGGCAAACAGCGGTTTTGAGCCGGTTTATTCTGAATCTACAGCCAATATTTACGCTGATGATTTTGGCAGTCTTAAGGCCTATCCCCTCGATCAATATTTGGAAAATACTGAATCTTTTGACCCCAGAAATGACGGGTACGCCCAAAAACTAAGTTCATTTTTTATTAATAACAATAATCGTCTTTTTTTTATGCCCATTGCCAATACTGCCTGGCGCGGCGGCATTGAAAAAAAAATTACATCGGCCCTGGGTACTGTTCCTTTTTCCATGGAAATAATCAGAATCTCAAATTCGTTTCTTTTTTGGTTTGTTTTACAGGCGGCTGCCGCTGCTGTCGCTTTGGCAGTTTCCGCGGATAAAAAACGCCTGGTACTGCAGCTCCCGGTACTGCTGGCTTATTCTTATGGCGGTCTTCCCGGTGTAATATCAGCGGGAATTCTTGCGGGCCTGGGCGAACTTTTAAAAGAACCGCTGGACGAGTTATTTTCCCGCAGACCTTACGGCAGCATGCGGGAAAGATTGCGTCAGTATAAATCTAATTTTTTATGGATTGGTTTTTTTATACTGTTGTTTGGAATTTTAACATCTGTAATGGATATTCCTGTAATTGCTGCCTGGACAGGATTGATTTGCTTTGCCGCAATTGAGTTTTTTTTATTCTTTTATAAAAGAAGAACCGGGTATTTCCATAATTTTTTTACGCCTGTACTTATATTGCCTTTAAAGCTTAAAAACAGAATTTTTGGTCAGCAGGTTTTGGTTTTTACCATTGCCGCCCTGCTGGGTTCTGTTATTTTTCTTGTTTTCCCGGCGCTGTCCGGCAATTGGGGGCAAAAGCGCATGGATTTTTCCAATATACCAACTGCCGCCGATTATAATGAACATATGGAATTCCAAAATTCATTTTCCTATATGCCCCTTGGTTCAGTAAAAAGTGAATATCTGCATTATTTTCTTGGGGAGGACGGACTGATCGATAATACCGATGATCCGGAGGTTTTGTCCGGCAGGGAAATCCCTCCTTTTCCGCTGGATGAACTGGCCCATTTTCTGATAGAATACAGTAACGGGGCAGTTGATAAACCCGTTATATTTTATAAGGAATGGTTTTCGGTGGCGTTACTGTTGATTATTTTTATCCCCGGACAGAGGGTAAGTAAAAATAATGGTAAAAAAAACAAAGCTGTTGAGCTTAATTATCACCGGATTGCCGCATGATTGACATGAAGGATAATAAATGAGAGTTTATGCCTTCTCCAGGGGAGGGATCTCCTTTGAAGATTCGGCTGTTCCGGCAAGGAACGCTTCTGTTACGGCTTTTTTACCCGGAATCTGCGTAATCCCCCTTGTTGAGGGCGGTTCGGTCCGGGCTTTCCCCATTGTTTCCATCGGAGATACTGTAAAAGAAGGAATGCTTATAGGCCGGGGCCAGGGAATGGGCAATGTACACGCTACCATCCCGGGTAAAGTTATTAAAATTGTTTCCTGGAAGTCCGCGAGCGGCCAGTTAAATGACGCTCTTGTAATCCGGCTTGAGGGAAGTTTTGAGAAACTGGGGAAGCGCGAAGAAGGCGCTCCCTGGGAGGGAATGCACCCCTATGACCTCCAGCGCCTGATTTCTGAAATGGGTATAGTCGAAATGGAAGGTGAGGGGAGGCCGGTTTCCGATTTGATTGGTTCCCTGCGCAATGCGCCCGAACCCATTACCATGGTAGTCCGCTGCGTATTTGACGATCCCTGGCTGGCCTCAGATTACGTGCTTTGTAATGAAAGGACCAAAGCCGTTGTTGAAGGCAGCCGGATTATGGCCCGGATAATAAAAGCTTCCAGAATTATCTATGCGGTATCCAAAAACGAGAAGGAATTGGGCGCCAGGTTCCTTGCGGAGGCAGGCAACTGGGATCCTCCGTCGATGCAGGTTCTGGTCGGATCAAAGTACCCGCAGGGGAACCGCAGGGAGCTGGAAGCTGCGTTAAAAAATTACGGTAAAAAAGAAGGCATCGAAATAGGTTCCTGTATGATTCTGGGACCGGCAGAACTGGCCGCTGTTTATGACGCGGTAAAATTCAGAAAACCGGTATTGGACAGGTATATCGCGGTCGGCGGAACTTCGGTTAAAAAAGCCCAGATAATGAAGGTAAGAATAGGTACCAGAATAAAAGAAGTTTTTGCCGAATGCGGCGGATTTTCGGCCCGGCCCGGGGTTATTACCGCGGGGAGCCCGCTCTCCGGCAGGATAATTACCAGCCTGGACGAACCTGTATTAAAAACAACCTATGCCCTTTGCGCCTTCCACGAAAAACGCGGGAAATCATCGGCCTTTAATAATTGTATAAGCTGCGGGGAATGCCGTGTAGTCTGCCCGGTAGGTCTGGACCCGGAAGAATTATATAAGCGGACAATTAATCCGTTCAAAAATAACGACGAACCTCCCCTGTCAAATGCCGCTGAATGTCACGGCTGCTGCTGCTGTGATGTGGTTTGCCCTTCCGGGCTGCCGCTGAGTTCGGTAATTTCGGCTTCCGCTGCAGCGTCTGCGGCGGCTTCAACAGCAGCCTCCGGCATGGCCTCAGGCCTAAAGGTCAGTTAATGGCAAATAACAATGTAATCAATATAGAAAAATTAAAACTGCAGAAACCCAGGGTAAGCCTTAGCTGCCCGGAGCCGCTGCGCATGTGGCTGGCCGCCTTTGCCGCGTTTATCGCAATAATGCAGTCGGCTTTTACAGATTCATTCCGATCGCTGGGGCTTGCTTTGCTTGCTGCAGCGGCCGCGCTGCTGACCGAATTTTGCTTTTTATACAGGAACGGCAAAACCGCGATGCTTAAAGACGGCAGCGCTGTTGCATCAGCCCTGGTTTTTACCCTGCTGCTTCCCAATCAGATTTCTCCTGTTTACGCTGTCTTGGGAATCGTTTTTTCCATTGCGGTTATAAAGCACTGTTTTGGCGGCCTTGGTTCCAATTGGCTTAACCCGGCAGCCGGCGGATGGCTTTTTGTGCGTCTGGCCTGGCCGGATTCCTTTAACCTGGCCCTCAAGGTTCCCGCGGATTTTGCCGCGCAGGCGGGTTTTTTTGAAACCAATCTGCGTCCGGTTTTAAACAATACGGTATTTGCGTTTTTTAAAACAGAACTGCCGTCCGGTTACCTGGATTTTTTAACCTCAACCCGCCCCGGTATAATTGCAGACCGCGGAGTTTTGGCCCTCCTGCTGGGCAGTATTCTGATTATCGCGTTCAGGGCCGGCCGTACCTGGGTTCCGGTTATTTGGCTGGCTGTTTTTCTTTTTTTAACGCGGCTGGCCGGTAATGCGGCGGTGTGGTCCGGTGATATTTTTTTAACCCTGTGTTCCGGCGGCACACTGGCTGTGGCCTTCCTGCTTGCCATGGACCCTGTAACCAACGGCAAATCAATTATCTGCGCGGCCGTAGCCGCCGCCGCCGGCGGTTTCCTGGCCTGGCTGTTCCGGTTTCCCGGCGGAGAACTTTACGGGGCAGTAATTTCAGTGCTGGCAATCAATGCCCTGTTGCCGGCCTTCAGGACAATCGAAAACTACCTGCTGTACGAAAGAAGGACCTCATGAGCGATTTTGCGATGCCTAAATTAAAGGATACTGCTATTTTTTTTGGCTGGATTGCCGGTCTTTTGGTAATCGGCGGTCTTTGTTTTTTCCTTACCGGTTCCCTTAGGTCAGATTTATTACAGAGTTCAATTAACCGGGCCTGGGCCCAGTCCGGCGTTGCCTACAGGCTGCAGGCTCCGGCCGACCCCGGTTCAGTAAGCCCTGCGCTTTCCAGACTGGGCAGCTGGTACACAATTGATGAAGAAAACCGGGCCCTTGTTTTTACGCTTGTATCGGACGGCATTTTTCTTCCGTGCGCGGCTATTGTCGATTCGCAGGGTAAAACCGTAAAAATGCTTCCCCTTAGCAGCAGCGGCGACAAAATTTTCGATCGTGTTCCGGACAAGGTAAAACTGTTGTATCAGCGCAGGATCGAAAACGGAGGGCAGTCATGAACGCCCGCCTGCAATCACATTTTTTTTGGGGGCCGTATGGTCCGCTTTCCGCATTGACAGGCGCCGGATTTATAATTATGGCTTCTGCCCGCCTCTCCTACGCGATAATCTGCGCGGGCGCGTTTTTTTGGACTTACGCGCTTACCACCCTGGTGTATTTTTCGTCATTAAAAATTTTACCGGCCAGGGGGAAGCCTGTAATTTTACTTTTTTTATCCAGTCTTGTTTGCGGCTTGTACATTCTTCTTGCCGGTTTTGTGAATCCGCTATTGGTAAACGCTACCTGGTTTATGATGATTTTGGCGCCGGTCTGCTGCGCGGGTTCAGGTATATTCGAAATTGAATCCGAGGAAATTACGGAAATTTTTTCCAGAGTCTGCCTGGAATCTGTTAGCCTGTGCCTTGTTATAATAGCGCTGTCCCTTATACGCGAACCAATCGGATTGGGTACCCTTTCCCTGCCCGGCGGTGTCTGGGGAATTTTTGAAATTTTTGGGAGCGGCCCGCAAACCGCCTTTTTCCCCATCAGAATTATTTCGGTTTCCGCAGGCGGTTTTATCCTGCTGGGATTCGCGGCTGCCCTGTTCAGGTTGTTCAGGAACAGGATTTCTGCAGAGGGGGACAAACCATGATTTTTGCCGGCCTCTCTGTTTTATCAGGTCTTTCCCTTAACCTGGTACTTCAATTTGCGATCGGAGCCGCTCCTGCAGGGAAGACAAAAAAGGTTCCGGTTTACCAATTAATTTGTCTCTTTATTACTGTAATTTTTTTATGGATCCTTTTTACTTACATATTAACTTTTTTATCGCAGGAAATAATCGCGTATTTTTTAATGTTCCCTTTTTCGGCGCTGATTCTGTACGGCCTGGAGCAGCTTGAAAATACCGCGTTTGCCAAAAAGAAGAAAGTCAGGCTGTTCAGGGCAATGACCGCCTACGAAGGACTCGCGCCCGCTTCGCTTATTCTGACCATAAAACTGGCTTCGAATTTTATTGACGCTCTGGTGCTGTCTTTCTTTTTTGCGTTTGGCTGTCTTTTGGCCGCGGCAATAATGAAGGACATACGCCGCAGATCATTCATGGAAGTTATACCGCAAAGCCTCAGGGGACTGCCCATGGCTTTTATTTCGATGGGGCTATTGGCTATGGTTTTTGGCACGGCCGCAAAAATTATTTTTAATTTATAGGTCGTTTTATTATATGAGCGGAAAAATAAGCCTGATACTGGGCGTACATAATCATCTTCCCAACGGTACCGGCGAAGAAGAATTCGAAGCTTTGTACAATTCCAGAATCCGCCCGCTGGTTTCGGCGCTTTACCAGTTTCCGCGCATTAACGTTATGTTTCATTATTCCGGGGTCCTGCTCTACTGGATAGAACGGCGCCACCCGGAACTTTTTGTTTTAATCGAAGATTTGCTGAGCCGCAAGCAGGCTGAACTTTTGGGCGGCGGATTTTACGAACCCATGATGCCGCTTTTGCCTGTCGCGGATCGCATAGGCCAGATTGAAATGCTTACGACTTACCTAAGAAGGCAGTTCGGGAAGCGTCCTTCCGGCTGCCTGATCCCCAGCCAGGGGTGGGAACAGGGCCTTGTAGTCCCGCTTAATGCCTGCGGAATGAATTATACGTTTCTGGATGAATCCTGGTTCGCCGCCGCGGGAGGCCGCAAATGCCGGAATTTTCACCAACCCTGCATCACCGAAGATCAGGGCAAGATTATTACCGTATTCCCGGTTTCTTCTTCCCTGGAAAATGATGAACCCGCGGTTCTCCTTGAAAAGCTTCTGGCCTGCCGCAATACGAACGAAGGGCCTGTTATTATATTCCCGGCATTTAATTTAAAACCGGGAGAAGCGGCCGAGACCGGCTACCAGCATTTTTTTGAGGAACTGTCCGGCGCTGATTCTGATATCGAGTTTACGACAACCGGACGGTTGTTCAGAAATCTGATAAATCCTGAAAAACTTTATTTTACGGTCTACCCTGCGGTCAGGCCATCGCCCAGGCGTTTCCTTACGGAGTATCCTGAAGCTGACGGCATTTACGCCAAAATGATCCAGACCAGGGTATTTATAAGCCAGCTGCGGGGCGACAAGTCCCGCAAGCAATCGGCCCTGGAAGAATTATGGAAGGCCCAGGACAGCGCCATTTACAGCCCTGCAGGAATTTCGAATCCGGCGGTCAGAAAGGCCGCTTACCGCGCACTGCTAGAGGCCGAAAAAATTGCCAGGGAAAAAGACCCGTTTACACCGACACTTTCTGTATTTGATTACGATCTGGACGGCAGGGATGAATATATAATTCTGGACGAAAAAATAAACTGCAGCATAAAATCCCAGGGCGCCGGCCTGCTGGAACTGGACTACATTCCAAGGACCTGGAATTTTCTTGATATTTTTGCAGGCTGCCGTGAAAACAACGCGGCGGAAGCGGTGCGGGCCGCAGCGCAATCTGGCGCAGCGCAATCCGCCGCCGGCCAGGCAAGAAGACTTTCCTTTACCGAATACCTGGCGCCCGGCAAAACCTTACCCGCCATTGGCTGGCAGGGTATAAACGGATCGTGTTTTTGCGGCGATAAATTTTTTGAGACCGCAGAACTTGAGCGGATACACCGGCAGATCACTTTTTCCCTGGGGCCGGAGAAAGACCGGCCGTGCGGAAATATCGGAATAAAAAAAACCTGGTTATTAAAAAGAAATGTACTTACACTGCAATATTCCCTTACAAACACGGGAACAGAAACGGAAGATTTTTTTCTTGTTCCTTCTGTTGATTTTTCATTTTCCGGCTGTCTTGATTCATATTTAAAAATATTTACGGTCAGGGAATCCGCCAGGGAAAATCTAAACCCGGCAGGAAATTCTTCTGCAGCAGGAAACTCCTGCACAGCCGAAAACTCCTTTTCAGCAGAAAATTTAAACAGCCTGGAATTCAGGGATTTAAAAAATGAAACTGTAGTTCTGTTGGATTGCAGCAGACGTTTCAGCGCCGGAATTTTCCATGCAGTAATTGATGATGTATATCAGTTCACCTGCGTTATGCCGGTCCTGCCTGTAGCGCTGGAAGGCGGCAAGACCTGGGATACTGTATTTTCGTTAAAAATTAGTTCATAATATAAAACCATGAAACGAAGATTAATTACTTCGGCTCTGCCCTATGTCAACAATGTTCCCCATCTCGGGAACCTGATCCAGGTGTTGTCCGCCGATGTTTTTGCGCGGTTCTGCAGGCTGTACGGTTATGAGACCCTGTATGTCTGCGGCACTGATGAATACGGCACAGCTACCGAGACGCGTGCAGCCGAAGAAGGCATTGGCCCCAGGGAACTTTGCGATCGTTATTTTGCGATTCACCGCGATATTTATTCGTGGTTCGCGATTGCCTTTGATAAATTCGGCCGGACATCGACGCCTATACAGACAGAAGTAGTCCAGGAACTTTTTAAAAGACTGGACGAAAATGGTTTGATCAGCGAGCAAACTATTGAACAGCTCTATTGCAAAAAATGCGGCCGCTTTTTGGCTGACCGTTATGTACTGGGCGTCTGCCCCCATTGCGGTTCGGCAAACGCGCGCGGAGATCAGTGCGAAGACTGCGGCAAGCTCCTTGACCCGACAGAGCTCAAGGACAGCCGCTGTTCAAGCTGCGGTTGTACTCCGTCTCTGGAAAAAACTAACCACCTTTACATAAATCTGCCGCAAATAAAAGACCGCCTGGAAGAATGGGTCAGGACAGCCTCCCAAAAAGGCTTCTGGGCCAAAAACGCGATCCGGATGACAGAAGCCTGGATACGTGACGGCCTCAGGGAAAGGGCCATAACACGGGACTTAAAATGGGGGATTCCGGTTCCAAAACCCGGTTACGAAAAAAAAGTTTTTTATGTCTGGTTTGACGCTCCCATTGGTTATATTTCCATAACCGGGAACCTGGGCCTGGAACAGGGAAAGGACTGGAAAACTTTTACCGATTATTGGTGGAAATCGCCGGAAGAAACCGAACTTTTCCAGTTTATAGGCAAAGATAATATTCCGTTCCATACGGTGATCTTCCCGTCAACCCTTTTGGGTTCCGGTGAAAACTGGACCATGCTGCACCATATGTCTTCTTCTGAATATTTAAATTACGAAGGCAAAAAGTTTTCCAAATCAAAAGGCATCGGAGTTTTTGGCACCGATGTTATGGAAACAGGAATCCCGGCTGATGTGTGGCGCTTCTATATTTTTTACAACCGGCCGGAGACCGCTGACGCAAATTTTGTCTGGAAGGATTTCCAGGAAAAGGTGAACGGAGAATTAATCGGCAACCTTGGAAACCTGGTAAACCGCACCCTGTCCTTTGTGACCCGTTACTACGGCGGTAAAATTCCGGACGAAGACGGCGGCAATGAGGCCGCGGGCGCAGACATTGAATTCCGGAATACAGTTAAAAAATTTGAAGACGAAGTTACAGCCGCGCTGCAGCGATCGGATTTGCGCGACGCCTTCCATACGATTTTCGCGCTGTCATCCTTTGCCAACAAAGCGTTCCAGGACGGCGAACCCTGGCGGCGCCGCAAGGGAGATCCTTCGGATCCTGACGGACCAAAAGCCGCCGCTTCGCTAATCGGTAAACTCTGCCATGTCGTACTTGATATTGCCATTATGATCGAACCCTACATGCCCCAGGCAGCGGAAAAAATCGCTTTTTTTTATGGACTCACATTCGGGAATACACTAATTTATAAAAAAGACGCTGATAATCAATCTCTGCTTTCGTGGGATTCAATAGGAAAAAATAAACGTCTTGAGCAAATAATAAAAAGCGAAGTTTTATTTGCCAGGCTTGAGGACGATAAGATCAGCGAACTAAGCGAAAAATATTCAGGGAACCAGAAGGAGAGGGAGCAGTCATCTGCTGCAGAGCCGTCGTCTGTTTCGCAGCCATCGTCTCCTTTGGAGCCGTCGTCTGCTTTGCAGCCGGACGATGTCCGCTTTGCAAATACCCTGGACCTGAGGGTGGCAAAAATTATTAAGGTTGAACGCCATCCAAAGGCGGATAAGCTCTATATCATAAACCTTGAATTATCGGAGCCGTCGTCTCCTTTGGAGCCGTCGTCTCCTTTGGAGCCGTCGTCTCCTGTGCAAACGGAGACCAGAACCATTGTTTCGGGGATTGTGCCTTTTTATAAAGAAGAGGAACTGCTTGGCAAACGCATTATTCTGGCCAATAACCTTAAACCTGCTAAACTAAGGGGCGTGGAAAGCAGGGGAATGCTTTTGGCCGCCGAAGACCATAACGGTCCTATCGATGAAAAAGGCGAAGGGACGCTGCGTGTCGAAGTCCTTGACGCGGGCGACGCGCCGCTTGGGACCAGGGTTGTTGTTGAAGGCCGCGAACCGGGCAGCGTTCCGGCGGAAATTGACATTGATACGTTCTTTTCCATTCCCATGGAAGCGGCAGACAATGTCATTGGTTGCGGGGGCAAGGCTCTGCTTGTAGGCGGCAGGCAGATACGAACCGCAATTGTTTCAAAAGGTAACGTACATTGAAAGATCGGCAATGGCTTGTTGAACTTCTCCCCGCGGATTTGGAAGCCTGTAATTCGGCAGAAGGTTTTTTACAGTCGGGTTATTGGGGGAGCTTTAAGGCGCGGTTCGGCTGGAACGCCAGATCCTTTGAAGCAGTCTGGAAAACAGGCAATGACGGCGCCGGTACACGGCGTTCCCTTTTGGTCATACGCCACCGCCTTGGACCTTTTATTTCTTTTGCCTATGTTCCATGGGGGCCCGAGCTGCCGCCGGATTTTCCTGTTGATGACAAAGCCCGGAACGCGGCTCTGGAAGAACTGGCCGCTGCATTAAGGCTCTATCTTCCCGGGAATACGGCGTTTATCCGTTTTGATCCGCCATGGTATACCGAAGGCGCCGGAACGCCGCCGCCCCGGCTTGGCGAACCTTTTATCCATGCCGCCGCCGATGTCCAGGCGCCGGATACGGTAATCGTAAACCTGGGAGATTCCAGGGACGCGATCCTGGGCAGGATGAAAAACAAATGGCGCTACAACAGCAAGCTGGCCCTAAAGCGGGGCGTTGTAATCCGCTGCCCGGACGAAGAAGGGCTCGATATTTTTTATTCCCTGTTAAAAGAAACCGCCAAACGGGATCATATATTAATTCACAGTTTAAGTTATTATAAAACTCTTTTTAGCCATACCAGGGAATACAGTAAAAAAACTTCTGAACCGGGCGCTCCCGCCGCTCCTGCGCTCCATCTTTATACCGCCGAATACGAAGATGAAACCCTGGCCGCCATTATTGTCCTGTTCCGCGGCAGGGAAGCGGTTTATCTGTACGGCGCATCTTCAAACAGTAAACGCAACCTGATGTCTCCCTATGCCCTTCAATTGCGCGCAATGATGGACGCCAGGGACTCAGGCTGCCTGGAATACGATCTCTTTGGCATACCTCCTTCCGAAGATCCGCATCATCCGATGGCCGGACTTTACAGATTTAAAACCGGATTCGGCGGCCGTATTATACACCGTCCCGGAAGCTGGGATTTTACATGCAGGCCCATGGCAATGGAACTTTTTAGGTTCATGGAATCACTTCGTAAAAAAATACGGGATTTCAAGAAACGTAAAAAAGCAGAACCTGACGATGTAAATTAAAAATGCGGGAGACAAGCGGTTTTATGCATGCAGGCAGATTAAAAAAATATTTACAAACCGCCGTCTCATTCAAAGCAGTTGTCTGCTTTGCAGCCGTCTCCTTCAGAGCAGTTGTCTGCTTTACCGCCGTTTTATTTTCACTATTATTTTTTGCAGGCTGCGCAAAATCAGCTGTAACGCAAACCGGCCCGGCCGGCGGGATCTGGTCTTACCGCAGCATTAAAGGTGTTACAGCCGGCGAAATAAAAGCAGTTGATGACTTAAGGAATAAATATACTGAATTTGTTTACGGTTCGGTTCCCAGTACAGAGTCTTTTGTCGGTGAGAATAATGAGATCGGAGGCTTTTCCGCCCTGTTTTGCGATTGGCTTACCGGCCTGTTCGGAATAAAGTTTGTTCCGGCCCAGTATGAATGGAACGATCTTGTTCCGGGGTTAAAATCGGGCGCGATTGATTTTACCGGTGATCTTATGCCGGCGGCCGAAAACCTCGGCGATAATTCTTACATGACCGATCCCATCAACAATCACATAATAAGTTATCTGCAAATCCAGGGCAGCAGATCCATACAGGAAATCGCAGCCGAACGCCCCCTGCGCCTGATCATGTACGAAGGCTCTGTGACGTACCAGATTATCGCGCCTCTTATCGAATACAGCAATTGGGAGGTTATTTTTGCCGGTAATAATGCCCAAATTTATAAAATGTTAAAAAACGGCGAGGCCGACGCTTTTCTGGAAGAAGATTATCTAAAGGCTGCTTTTGATGAATACGGCGATGTGACCGCGCAGAATTTTTTCCCCCTGGCTTACTCCGAAGTAGCGCTGATGACCTTTAATCCCGAACTAAAATCCGTTATATCAATTGTTCAGAAGGCACTGGAAAACGGCGGCATCGAATATCTGACCGGTCTGCGCGAAAGCGGACAGTTTGATTACATGAAACACAGACTTTCCATGCTTCTCAATGACGAAGAAAAAAAATATATCGCTGACCATCCTGAAATACCGTTTGTGGCACAGATCGATAATTACCCGCTTAGTTTTTACAACAAATACGAAGATAAATGGCAGGGTATAGCTTTTGACATTCTGGCCCAGGTGGGCGCGCTAACAGGGTTGAATTTCAAGACCATCAACAGCAAGGATACAGAATGGCCGGTCCTGTTCAAAATGCTTGAGGACGGCAAAGCGTCCATTATATCGGAACTGATACCAAACAAGGAAAGGGAAAACCGTTTTTTATGGGCTTCAAGGAATGCATATTCAGAATATTACGCGCTTATATCAAAAGTAGAATTTAGGAATATTGATATATCTGAAATTTTCAATGTCAAGGTCGGATTAGCCAAAGGCACCGCGTTTTATGACATATTTAAAAAATGGTTCCCGTCCCACAGGTATATAACCGAGTATGATACCATGGGCGCCGCTTTTATGGCCCTGGAACGCGGCGAAGTTGACATGGTAATGGCGGGAACCAGCAGGCTCCTTCATTTTACCAATTATGAAGAACTTGCCGATTACAAGGCCAATGTGGTATTCAACCAGCCGTTTACGTCAACCTTTGGTTTTAACCTAAACGAAACGGTTTTGTGTTCCATAGTAAACAAGGCTCTGGGCCTCATTGATGTAGACGGGATTTCCGGGCAATGGCTGCGCAAGACCGCCGATTACAAACTAAGGATAGAACAGGCCAGGATTCCCTGGATTGTCGGAGTGACTGCGCTTTTTTTTATACTCGTCCTGTCCCTGATGATAATGGTGCAGGGCAGGCGCGGCAAAAAACAGCTTGAATCAACAGTTGAACAGCGCACCGCCGAAATCACAAAACAGCATGCCCTGATGAACGCTCTCAACAAGGCCGCTTCTGTTCTGCTCACCATTAACGAGGATACGTTCGGCGAATCCCTGCTTACCGGCATGGAACTTTTGGGCCGCTGCGTCGATGTTGACCGGGTCCAGCTTTGGCAGAACGAAATGATAAACGGTGAGCTTTATTTTGTACATAAATACGAATGGCTGTCCGATTTTGGCCGGCAGAAAAAGAAAATACCGGCCGGCATTAAATTTTCATACCGTGAAAAAGCCGAATGGGAAAATATTTTTTTGGGCGGCGGCTATATCAATTCACCGTTCTCCGGCCTCCCTGTTAAAGATCAGGAATTTTTTAAACCCTATGAAGTTAAATCAATAATCCTTATACCGCTGTTTATGAACAACAGGTTCTGGGGATTGTTCAGCCTTGATGACTGCCGCGGCGAACGTACTTTTGCCGGCGAAGAAATCAATATACTGCAGTCTGCCGGCCTTTTATTAATAAGCGCCATTGCGCGGAACGAGATGCTCAACAATCTGCACAATGAAACCACAAAAACAATAGCCCTGGCCCACTGGTACAAGTCCATTCTTGACGCGGCGCCTTTCCCGGTCTCCGTTACAGACACTGACATGAAATGGACTTTTATTAATTCGGCAGCCGAGGAACTTATGGGCATGAAGCGCCGGGACATGATCGGAATGCCCTGCAGCAAATGGGGTTCAATTATCTGCAATACAGACGCGTGCGGAATTTCCTGCGTCAAAAGGGGGCTCAAACAGACTTTCTTTACGCACAGGGACGCGTCGTACCAGGCCGATATCGCGGTTTTAAGAAACCTCAAGGGCGAAGTCGCCGGTTATATCGAAATAATCCAGGACATTACCCAAATAGAAACAATGGGCAGGAAACAGGCCGAAGCGGAGGCGGCATCTGTCGCCAAGTCAGTGTTCCTCGCCAACATGAGCCACGAAATCCGCACCCCGATGAACAGTATTATTGGTTTTTCCGAACTGGCCCTGGACATTGAATCCGCGCCCAAAACCATGGAATATCTGGATATGATCAGGGAGAACGCGAAGGGGTTGCTGCAGATTATCAACAATATTCTGGACATTTCCAAAATTGAGTCCGGCGTGGTGGAACTTGAACTTACTCCGTTTGATCTGCGCGAGCTGCTAATCTCCTGTAAAAGCATAATGATGCCCAGGGCCGCAGAGAAAAAAATCAGCCTGCAATTTTACGCGGAATCGTCCATCGGCAAAATGCTGCTGGGCGACATGATAAAGCTCCGCCAGGTTCTGTTAAATCTTTTGTCGAATTCCGTAAAATTTACCGACTCCGGAACAGTCAAGCTGTCGGTGATCATGTACAACAAAACCGAGACCAACCTTACCCTGCGGTTTGAAGTCAATGACACGGGAATCGGCATGACAAAAGATCAGGTGGGCAGGGTACTGGAACCTTTTATGCAGGCCGATGTCAGCACAACCCGTAAATACGGAGGGACTGGGCTCGGTCTTGCAATTACCAAAAACATTCTGGATATGATGGGGAGCGAACTTAACATTAAAAGCGAACCCGGCCGGGGAACTTCAATATCTTTTGAGCTGACATTTGAAACTACCGACAATCCCGGCGCCGCAATCGATACCGCAGCAGCAGAAGAAAAAATAGAAAAGCCGCTTTTTAACGGAGTCGTTCTGGTATGCGAAGATAACCAGATGAACCAGAGGGTCATTACCGAACATCTCGGGAAGGTCGGACTGGAATCCGTAATTGCCGAAAACGGGCAGGAAGGAGTGGACAAGGTCCGGCTGCGCATTAAGGAAAACCGTAAACCTTTTGATTTGATTCTTATGGATATCCATATGCCTGTAATGGACGGACTTGACGCCTCCAGGCTGATCATCGGGCTTGGCACCGGTTCGCCGATTGTGGCGATGACCGCGAACATAATGGCTGATGAAAAAGAACTGTATAAATCCTACGGCATGATCGATTATCTGGGGAAACCTTTTACATCCCAGGAACTGTGGCATTGCCTGCTGCGGCACATAACGCCCAGACCGCCTCAGTCCCCGTCTGATGAGCCGGGTCAAACTGCCGGTAAAACTTTGGTCCCCGAACTCTCCGATGAAGAATTCCGGGAAGAGTTAAAAAAGGATTTTGTCAGGGGAAATAAAAACAAGTACGCAGAAATTATCCAATCAATCAACAGCGGCGAAATAAGCGAAGCCTTCAGGATGGTCCATTCATTAAAAAGCAACGCCGCCCTGATCGGCATGGATGCCCTGCGTTCGGCGGCCTCTGACGCGGAAGCTGCGCTCAGGGGCGGGCAAAACAATTTAACCAATAAGCAGATTGATACTTTACAAAAAGAGTTGGCGGCGGTACTGGACAAACTCGCTCCTTACGGAGAAAATACCGTTGGGATATCACCAGCGGAACAACAGACAGCAATGGCCGGAAGGGAAGAAATACTGGAAATAATTACGCGGCTGCTGCCGCTGCTGGAGAGCGGAAACCCTGAAAGCCTTAAATATACCGATGAACTAAAAACCATACCGGGAAGTTCGGAAGCGGTAAGGTATGTCGAGGATTATTATTTTGAAAAAGCGGCGCAGGCTCTGTCCGGGATAAAGGTTAAATTGGAGGCTGGCAATGGCTGATTCGGCTAAGAACAAGATATTGATTGTTGATGATGAAAAATCCAATTTAATGTATTTAAATAATCTCCTTAATAATGAATATACGCTTTTTACCGCAAGGGACGGTACAGAAGCCATCAAGAAAGCCAATGAGTATCTGCCGGATCTTATTCTGCTGGATATTATTATGCCGCTTATGGATGGATACGAGGTATTGTCGGTCTTAAAAAAAGCGGAAAAAACCCGCTGGATACCTGTAATTTTTATTACCGGACTTACCAGCAGCGAGGATGAAAAAAAAGGCCTTGTACTGGGCGCGGACGATTATATAAATAAACCGTTCAGCGATGTGATTGTACAGCTCCGCATCCGCAACCAGCTCCGGATTGTTAACCAAATGCATTTGCTGGACAGACGGTTAAAACAGCAGAGCCTAATGACATCGATTTCCCAAAAGTTTTTAACCGATGAAAACATAAATGAATCGGTTACGGGCATACTTCAGATGATAGGCGAATTTGCGGAAGTTGACCAAATTCTGCTTTTTAAGATATCCGAAGAAGAAAAAAACATTATCTGCCAAAATGAATATATAAATCCCCAGTTAAAACTCAAGTCAAGAATAGGTACCAAATTGCCGCTCGATAATGTTACGCGGATGGTCCTTAACAGTTTTACCACCAGCGGTGAAGGTTTCTGCATAAAATCAAATGATCCCGCGTTCAGGGACGTTCTTCTTCCCTACCGGCAGACTTTCCGCAATTATATTATGACCCCGATCTTTATCAAGGGAAAAATCAGCGCCCTTATGGATTTTGGCAGGGATAATGAGAAACGCGAATGGACAGAAAGCCAGATAAGCCTGGCGATCCTGGTTTCCAGTATTTTTTCCAATGCGTTCGAACGTGACTCCACGGACCGGATACTAATGGAAACCGAACTGGCAGAAAAAAGCACCCGCGCAAAAAACGAATTTCTGTCCCGGATGAGCCATGAGATCCGCACTCCGCTTAATATCATAATCGGCATGACCAGCCTGGCCCAGACTACTGAAGAAGCTGACAGGCGGTATAATTACCTGGAAAAATCCGCGGCCGCGTCCAGGGATTTACAGCGGCTCATAGACGATGTTCTGGATATATCCGATTATTATGACGGCAAGTTCAGGCTTGTAATTTCGCAGTTCAGGTTTGACAATATGCTGAACAATATTTTTAAGAAATTTAAGCCGCTGTTCGACAGCAAGCAGCAGACGTTTACATCCGAAGTTGATTCATCGATTCCGGAGATTTTAATCGGCGACGAGAGGCGGATTTCCCATGTTTATGAAAATTTGCTCTCCAACGCCTGCAAGTTTACACAGGAACGCGGTATTGTTTTATTAAAAATTTATGTTGTTAATGTTACCGGCGAAACCCTTGTAATCCAGAGTGATGTAATTGATAACGGCATCGGCATATCCGCGGAAATGCAGGAGCATATAATCGAACCGTTTGAACAGGCGGACGGAGGCATAGACCGTAAATTCGGCGGCGCCGGCATTGGCCTTTATTCTTCCAAAACCATTATTGAAAAGATGGAAGGCCAATTATCGGTTGAATCCGAACCGGGCAAAGGCTCCAGGTTCAGATTTACATTCAGTGCCCGAATTAAGATTCCTGACGCCGAAATTTCTCTCTCGTCGTTTTACGGCAAAACTGTTCTTCTGGTTGACGACATTGAACTTAACCGCGAGATTGTAATGGCGACATTTGAGGCCGCGCGGATGAAATTTGTCTGCGCGGTAAACGGCCGCGAAGCTGTTGAGCTGTTCACTTCTGACCCCTTAAAATTCGATGTAATCCTGATGGATATCAATATGCCGGAGATGGACGGCGTCGAAGCCACCCGGCGCATACGGGTGTTTGAAGATGAAATGGAGAAAAAGGACCCTGCCGGCACAAATCCCGTAAAGCGGATTCCGATAATAGCGATGACCGCAAATACAAACCCGGACGATGTAAAAAATTACTTTATCGCAGGTATGACCGACCATATAGGCAAACCGGCGGATTTTGATGAAGTATTGCGCAAGATAAATTTATACATATAACCCTGTAATGGAGTTAGCGGAAAATACATGCGGATGAAATGGAAAATACTGATTCCGGTCAGTTTCATGTTTGTTGCTCTGGTTATATTGATTACGGTTTTTTCGGTAATAAGGTTTTCCGGTTATACAGGTATATTGTTTGAGGAAAGGGTGGCCGTAGCGGCCAACGGCCTAAGGCGGTTTATGGACGACTGCGAGTATGATACAAAAATCGCAGTTATTGCCGCGTCAAATGACATTGATATTATCAACGCTGTTGCCGGACACGATTCCGCGGAAATTACCGCTTCGCTGTCGCAGACGCTTGAAATGTACCATGTGGATTTTTTTGTGGTAACCGATGATAAAGGCATTGTTCTTTCAAGGACATTGTTTCCGGATATTACCGGTGATTATATATTAAATCAATATAATATCGAGGAAGCGCTCAAGGGCAGAATCGTGACTTCCATGGAAGAAGACCCCAATGTAAAGGTATCGGTGCGCACCGGCGCGCCGGTATACAACAGCAGCGGTCTTATAATCGGAGCCATATCGGCCGGCGTCAGGTTTGACACAAACGAAGCTCTTGACCGGCTTAAGGATCATTACAACGCTGAGTTTTCGGTGTTTATGTCCGGCAGCAGGATCGCAACCACCATAATAAGGAACGGGAAACGCATTATCGATTCACCCCTGGACCAGAATACACTTGATTATATTCATTCCATAAAAAAAGATTATCCGGTAAATGTAAATATCCTTGGAGAGGATTTCAGCGCTTATTACATGCCCCTGTTTGACAATCGGGGAGAAGTCTTCGCGATAATCGCCGCCGCCTATTCAAATCAAAAATTAATTCTGGAAAGAAACGCGCTTCAATCAAGCATTATCATTACCGGAACAGCCGGTCTGGCCCTTTTCATAATCATGCTGCTGCTTATTACCTCAGGAATTGTAAAACCGGTTAACAGGCTGGCCGATCTGGTTTCGGAAGTTACACACGGTAATATTAATGTCAATTTTAACAATACCGGCGCGTTAAATGACGAGGTCGGATTTTTAACTCATGATATCCATCTGCTTGTGGACGTAATAAAGTCGATTCTGGGCGATCTGTCGGTTCTGACCGTAGATTTAACCAATTTTAAAAATACCGGGCATCAAATTGATACATCCAAATATTTTGGATCATACAGGGAAATTATTGAAGGGATTAAAAAACTTTCCGATTCCATATCAACAATGCGCATGGCCATGGCCGCCATGGATTATCTGGATACCATGATCCATGTTGTGGATTTTGATTATAACCTGCTCTATATAAACCGCATAATGATCAATACGTATAAAATGAACGGAAATTGTATAGGGCAAAAATGTTATAACGCCATCAAAGGCAGGGACACGCCATGCCCCGGCTGTCATATGGCCGAACTGCTGCCTGACATGGATATTGGCCCCTATGTTAATTATGACAATATTTACGATGAAATCACCGGAAGATATTACGGCGGTAAATCGGCCATTATACGCTGGGTGGACGGCAAACAGGTTCTTTTTAATTCGGTCATTGATGAGACACAAAAAATTGTATACCAGGAACAACTGCGCAAAACACTTCTGGAAGCGGAAGCCGCCTCCATCGCCAAATCCGCCTTCCTGGCAAATATGAGCCACGAGATCCGTACGCCAATGAACAGCATAGTGGGATTTGCCGAACTGGCGATGGATAGCGAGGTAACCCCGATTACCAGAGAATACCTTCACCTTATAAAGGAAAACGCGGGCTGGCTGCTTCAGATAATTAATGACATCCTGGACATTTCGAAAGTTGAATCCGGCAATATGAAATTTGAAATCATCCCATTTGATCTCCATGAGCTTTTAAACTCATGCCGCAGCATTATGCTGCCCAGGGCTGCCGAAAAAAAAATTGCCCTGCAGTTTAACATTGATACATCCATAGAGAACAAACTGCTCGGGGACCCCACAAAACTGCGCCAGGTATTGCTCAACCTGCTTTCCAACGCTGTAAAATTTACAGATACCGGCAGCGTTAACCAGTTTGTAACCGTAAAAGGCAAGGCCGGTAAAAAGATAGATCTTTATTTTTTGACACAGGACAGCGGCATTGGTATGACGCCGGAACAGGTAGAAAAGGCGATGGAGCCTTTTATGCAGGCCGATATCAGCACTACGCGCAAATACGGAGGGACCGGACTCGGCCTTACCATTACCAAAAATCTGCTTGAAATGATGGGCAGCAGGCTTGTAATTAACAGCGAAGCTGGCAGGGGAACATCTATCGGCTTTGCGCTTACGCTTGACATTGCGCAGGATACGGAGGGCGAACCGGACGCGGCGCAGGGCGGCGCTGATGCGCAAATCAGCAGGCCCATGTACAGCGGCGAAGTACTGGTATGCGAAGACAACCAAATGAACCAGAGAGTCATTACCGAACATCTTGCGAGGGTGGGCCTTGACCTGGAAATAGCCGGGAACGGCCTTGAAGGTATAGAAAAAGTTCTGCTGCGCAAGGAAAAAGGCATTAAGCCTTTTGATTTGATTTTTATGGATATCCATATGCCGGTTATGGACGGTTTGGAAACCGCGCCGCAGATTATCGCCCTGGAAACCGGTACGCCCATTGTTGCGATGACCGCAAACGTGACGGCAGGTGAAATGGAAAAATATAAAGCCGCCGGCATGGCCGATCATTTGGGCAAGCCTTTTACATCCGCGGAACTCTGGCGCTGTCTTTCCAGATATTTTAAACCTGTGGAAAAACCGGCCGCTGTGCAGACTGCCGGTTCACAGGACACCGTTCGCGAAGATGAAGCTCGCGATAAAAAACTTCAGGATGAGTTAAAAAAAGATTTTTTAAACAAGAATAAAAACAGGATAGATGAAATAAAAACCGCCCTGGATTGCGGCGATATTAAAGCCGCGCACAGGATAGCCCATAACCTTAAAAGCAACGCCGGATTAATCGGCATGGCTGTCCTGCAGGAAGTTGCCAAACAAACGGAGAACCAGCTAAAGGACGGTGAAAATTGTCTTGCTCCGCAGCAGCTTGATAAACTCGGCGCCGAGTTGTCAATTGTTTTAAAAGATTTGGAACAGCATTACGGAGAAGTACAAAATGCTGAACCAAACAGCGTTGCATTGTCTCCGGCTGAATTTGACCCTGCAAAGGCGCAGGCGCTTTTTGAAAA
>Ga0123357_10001437_pt1 | contig 25289 bp, 14 predicted proteins | sample TergutEmb28metaG_FD_89873 | JGI IMG/M metagenome (GOLD analysis project Ga0123357, IMG submission 89873) | Embiratermes neotenicus P4 segment gut microbial communities from Petit-Saut dam, French Guiana - Emb289 P4 | ecosystem: Host-associated > Arthropoda: Insects > Digestive system > Gut ...
AGGTGTGATGATACCAGAGGCTGTGTAATGCAATTTTGACCTCCTGATGACGAGCACATGTGCTCGAAACATGTAGAGGCATGAAGTAAACTTACTGTAAAGCAAACATTTTGTGCATCAATTTGGTTAATTACTGACATAAATATACTGAGATGCACTTTCAGCAAAACGTAAAAAAAAACAAAATTGTTTTATTATTATAAACGATTTTTCTATTCCAAAAATAAAATTACCCATTGCTTTGCGCCTTCAGAATTCCTGCGGAAGTTCTAAATGTGTGTATCTTGCAGGAGAAATTTCTGTTGTGCGTTGGATGAACATGGAAAAGGGGGACCTGCAGTAGGTGTACGTATAGACGAGCATACACAGAATTCCATTGATACTGCGCACTGTTTTTTAGAAGAGAAAGGAGTGTTTATCTTAGGACACATTTTTTTCGCCGATTTCTATGTTCATACACTGCAGATGCATAAGTTAGGCTCTAATGTTGCAAAGGTATTTGCACTACTGACTTATCAACCTACATAAAGTTAGCGCGTACAGATATAAATTAGTTGCTGGTACAGTGAGCCGCATTCGGAAAAATATGTAGGTCTATATATAAACTTAGTCTGTGATGTGTTTTAAATATGGTCCCTGTACGACTAATACCTATGTGTATGAGGCTGATAAAGCTGTTTCTTTCCGAAGGATGCTAGCTTTGTTAGAAGGTTCACCGGTCTCGGCAGTCTGTCATTTTCATAAGATTACCATGGGTATTATGAATAGATTGGAGTTATATTGGAGTGACCCTGACCAGGGAGAGAAGTATTCGAATGAAACCTATTCCATTACCACTTTGTCCATCCCAGATAGCACACGGATTGAAGAGCGACCTCTGCTGTGAGAGGCCGGCTACTAATCACCTAAGTACTGCGAAGTGAGAGACACTACACTTTTACAAGGGGGGAAAAACATTTCCCGTTTCGAATGTGCTCAAGCTGTAACTGCTTTTCCTTGTATTACAGTGAGGCTGGATGCGAGGTGCAGCGTTGAGAAGTGAGGAAGATAAGGTGAGGGAAGTGGGCTGTTTCAGAACGACAGTAAAGAAGTTGAAAGTGGGTTAAATTTTTTATTTTTCTGGACGGAATTGTGACGAAATTGTGCTCACATCTGCAGGGATGAATTCGGGTGAAAATTCGAAGACTGAAATTTGTATAATCTTACAGAAATGACAGTTCGCTCCTGGGAACAGTGGGTTGGAGCTTTTCGGTATTAATCTCTGTTTTGAAAACAATGTGAAACACATCAAAATGGAGAGTAATTTGAAGTGACGTCTTGCTTTATATTTATGTAGACTTGTTTTACAAAGTTTAAACAGAACTAGATTTGCTTGTCAAATTTTTAAATTTAGCCCCACCTACCAGATTTCGGCTATATTCCTTCATAGGTTTGGATGTGCAGGTGTCACAATTACATACCATTTCACGGAAAGCCAGGAAGTAACAAGACGATGGTTCAAGTTGCTTAAAGATATCATCATAGAATGTAAAACAGGTAAATTTATGGCTTCAAATAAAATAGAATATAATGGACGGAGCTTGCAATACGCTAGGACACAAGACAAATGCCAACAGAGGTTTGGTCAGAAACATGGAAAAGCAGCTGCGCTGGGAAGACAAAGTATACACGAAGATAATACGAAGGTGGTTCTCGAAAATAATTTTTGGATTGTACACTAGATTTACGTGACACAAAATGGATACGTTACTAATGTTTGTGTACAAGGTCATTTAATTTCTTGGTCACATGAGCTACTTGTCCATAGAATGAGTCAACTGGTTAGCTAGTCATAAAGAATTTGAAAGTGATCAGTGAAATGGAACACTACATAGGAAAAAATTTTGTTACTTCGTACACCTCACCCCATACAGGATGTACATTTGAAATCCGTAACCAGACACACGACAACTGTAACGGCCGCTGTGTAACTCGCACACGGCCAGTCCTATCGCTGAGTTTGCGTTACGTTCCATCTTCTGACGTCATAGTCAGATATTCCTTTTCAAACTTAGGTCTGTAATAGACGTGCGAGGCACAGTGCAACGTACATTTCTTTTGTTTGTGAATATGCAGTATGGTTTAGTACAGGGAGTTTTCCAAGATATCATAGGAAATATTTCAAAGGAAATATGGGTGATTCATTTCCTCCAACACCAGCAACAAGTGAAATGGTGAACAGATTCTGAAAAAAACACTTTCGTTTTTCATTATGTACCTTCGAAATTGTGGACCGGGTAGCTCAGTCGGTTTAGCGACTGACTACGGGCTGGACGGTTCGGGATCGAATCCCCTTGGGGCCCACCAAGCCTCCTGTAAAATGGGTACCGGGTCTTTCCCGGAGGTAAAGTGCGGCAGGGTCGTGCTGCTGACCACTCACCCCCTTCTAGTGCCGTGGTCATGGAAGAGTAGAGCTCTACCTCTTCCCACCCTCTGGGCCACAACGGGCCTGTAACGGGATCACTACTTTTTACCTTCGAAATTAGCAATACATCGGATGGTGAATATATTTTAATGAAGATGTGCATTATTCACTATGAAGGGACAGCAAACGGCGTGTTCTTTCAGAAGAAACATTACATGATACTGATGCGCGACTGGAAGTATCTCGACGAAAATCTTTAAAGCAGTTATCATAGGAAACCGCAGTGTCAAACACAGCCTCTAAAAGCAGCCACAAGATTATTTCCATAAAAACCATAAATATTTACTGTTGTGCGTAAGCTCTATGAGACGGTCCCAATGGCCTTGCGGTCTAAGTCGTAGGTCTGCGGCCGCTCGCCTGCTGAGATCGTGGGTTTGAATCCCACCGGGGGCATGGATGTCTGTCTGTTATGATTGTTGTGTGTTGTCAGGTAGAGGTCTCTGAGACGAGCTGACCATTCGTCCAGAGGAGACCTACCGACTGTGGTGTGTCGTTGTGAGTGATCTAGAAACCTCGTAAATGAGGAGACCCTGGACCACTGTGGGATGATATGCCAAAAAAAAGTTATAATCTCTGTGAGATTGACAGTGTGGCGAGGGTTCGTTTGTTAACTGGTTGTGTGAAGTGTCTTGTATTGGTGAAGTAGATCGCTTGGTAACTTATTTTAGAGATGAGACGCTGTTTTGATTAAACGGTCTTGTAAATACCCAAAATGGCAGAAACTGGTTGGCTGATATTTCCTCAATAATACACGAGGTGCAGTTACACTACGGCTAAATTGCGGTAAGTTACGCCACCAGCATGACAAAAACAGGACAAATCCCCTTTTCGGGCACAATAAAATCAGGAAATTACACAGGACACATTCTCACACCACGTTTTGAAAACTTACGTGTTCTTCTACCAAGATAAGGCAGTCGCCCTTACAGGGAAGAGAACAGTTTCTGCATTGAGGACAATTCTGGTGACAGAAAAATTAATTATCTTTGTAGCCTGTTTTTCGCCTAATCTATAACGACGTGTATTATCTGTATGAAAGTTTAGTGACAATGTATATAAACGTAATCCACATACGGGAGAAGAACTTATAAAAGTTATCTCGCGTGTAGCATAGAAGATTTCCAGAAAAAGTCTTAAAATATTATTTATTAAGCTGTTGACGAGATTCCAAACGTATCTGGGAGTCAAAGGAGGTAAACAACTGCTCTGACACGTGATGAAGCACCGCGATATTTCAGGTAGTGCTGATAACACATACGCGTTCAGGGCTGCGGGAATAGCAACTGTTGGAGCGTCATCTTGTCATTTGTTCCAGCTTTGTATGTGAAAAAGGCACTGCAAAAAATGGCTACAGAAATTGTCGATCTTTCTATCCTCTTTTTAGTGCGTATTCTTCTATGTTTATCATCACCGAAAATAAGAAACGATGTTTAAATATGTTGAGTACTGTATAAATTACTGTACCGGTTCTCTTTGTTTTTCGTTTTAATCCAACTTCATAACTTCAACAAGAAGAAAAGGCAGAATTGTTATCGATGAAACACCACAGCGCTCCGCTAATCTATTGGTAGCCCTGTGGTAGGACCATGCAATGTATTGCACAGTTTTCCAGTATTGCAGATTAGAAACTCTTCAGGCTGTTGTGATTACACGCCTGTTTTAAGTATTATGTGCAATTACACCGTTGTTTTAAGTTAAATTTTTGTAGTCACGCAAGCTTCTTGAGGAATTCACTTTTTTGTGCCAAAGTTGTTAAATGCAGACGGTGGGGGAGCCTGAAAATACGGAGATAGCTCTTGAAGCCGTTAGAATTGGCGATGTTGATTTAAAAGCAGCCTCCGTGCTTATCCTTTTCGAAAAATACTCGAAGGACTCTGAAGAAGGGGAAATATTATTTTGGAGTGGAAGACATACAGGCTGTTGCCGAAGAGAAGTTGTTTAATCGATCTTTTTACGTTCGTAACAACACACTCATTGTGTACCCATTACTGATTTATGCATCCTGGTATTCAAATTTTTTCAATAAAATCATTTTCCTCCCACACCCAATAAAAACAGAAATCGTGGGAAGAAAATGGTACTATATGTTTAAGTGACGACACCCACAACTAAGACTGAAGCGGAAACACCGTAAATGAAATACAAAGCAGCAGCTTTTAGTAAGGATAGAGTTAATGAACCATTCATTTTGTAGCAGAGACTGTTGAACATTAAATTTAATGTTAGTGGAATATATGGGTATGGCTTAGAAGAAACTGGCATAACAACATAGTTTAATAACCTGGAAAAGTGATATTGAAAAGTGGAAAATCGCGGATTTTGTCAATTTGAAGTGCGACGAGAGGAACCATTAAAACAACAGTCTGCTGTGTCAGCGCTGATGGTTGCTGTGCACCTCATGTGGTGATAATAGCGGCCAGAGCAAATGAAGGCTTAAAACGTGTGGCACCGCCAGGAATATTTTGCTTTGCAGTCTGAAAGCAATTACGTCAGCAAAGAATATAATTTTACGAAATAAATACTACTGCGTGTAGTCTTTAGGTTTATATTTTCCTGTAATATGTTTACAGCCCTTTTATGGAAAGAGTGTCGTCTATTCATTCGACCCCATTGCTATGGAAGGACCAATTACGAAACTCAATGAAATATTTTTTGAAGAGTAATTAATGAGATGTGCGAAATTTGGTGGAGTAATAGAGAACAGAGTAAGATATTTGAAGTAATATTTGTTGTTATACTCGCAATACAGTGCTTTATTCTTGTTAATAATATTTAACATTTCTATCGAAAACAAACGTACCTTATGAGAAAATGCAAAGCTGTTAATCTTGTCGTGTTTGTAGTCTCGGTACCTTTTGAACTTACTAGGTCACTAGTGACGACAAGAGAGATAAATACGTAGAGAGTTTTTAAGGGGAAATATCTCGAAAAATGTTCACTAAGAAGACAAACATGGAGTTGGGGGAATAGCAATAATGCGATTTCCGGAAAATAGGTTTTAAAGATGTGCTTTGGATGGAATTGATTCAGTACGCAATTAAGTGACTGGATTTGGTACAGCGACGTTAAGGCTACAGTGTAATTTAGATTGTTGTGTTTCTGAATACTTCAGCCGCGAGATGTGATAACAACTACCAGTTGACCAGATATTTTCCACACTAAGTGGGATGTGAAAGAACTCTCGGGTGAATCTTTGTAGTCACTGCTTTACTTTTCGGAAGAGTAGTCATTTTGATTTTAACCACGTGCCTGAGCAGTTGACGTAAGTTCGTGCATTAGGGGTTAGGTTTAATTCTATTGCTGTTCTAAAGATCAGTACCGCAATTTGCACCTAGTGTCAGAGACAGTTCATTTATGACAGGAGTGGAGATTCCTTGTTGCAAGAATGTGTTAACATAATTGTGTTATACTAATAATAATTGACGTCACAAGCAAGTTGTGTATAGTATTGCTGTAGCAGGATCTGAGATGTGTCCAATCTGAATTTTGACAGGGAGGCGGGCTTTTCTGATTGAGTTTTTTATGTCTTTTCCAATCCCTGCAGGCCAATTCTAGGGTAATGAATCGGTCAGGACACAGCCGTTTCCTTCTGTATTCTTTCTAATGTGTCTTTTATCAGTTATTATACTCTTCTATATAATATAATCTGAGGTACTGACGGAACCAAAATACAAACCATAGATGTGAAAAATTGGCAACATATGAACCCTCAGAGACACGTGGTCCAACTGGGTGGGAGAAGAAAATTGGGCACTGGCTAGCTGCCAAACATCTTGAATTTGTTGTACAGCTATGTGGAGACAGGCATAAATAGACTTAAAGGCAATTCTTTCTATTTTCAAGTCAGTTTTCAGTAATACGACTGGAATCTGCTATCGTGGCGTGATGATACCAGCTTGTTTTATGACTCAGTTCTCTTCCTCTGCTCTAGGTTGTGGGTTGTTCTGTCGTCAGTTGCAAGTGGGGATCATAAAAGGAGATTTGTATAAAGAGTTTCTACAGATGCTATTCTGGTGGGAGCCTTGATTTATGATTCTCCACCAGTGAATGGCCAGTACTAGGTATGCTATAACAATATTCCTTCTGTAACCTCGGTTCCGGGCGCATTGTCTGCGCGAAAGAGGTCAGATACTCATTTTTGAGGAGACTGACATAGACCCAGAACCAGTCTGTTGGGGATAGGAAAGTTTCGCCCCTATCAGGATTTGATCCCCGAACCGTCCAGGCCGTAGAAAGTTGCTATACCGACTGGGTTATCCCAGCCAAAATTGACTGCAGGGAGTGGACCAATAATTCTATCCGTAGGAGTGTACCAGGCACAGTGCCTCCAAACATAAGTTTTAGTTTCTGGACACTTTAAAATTTTCTGTAGGCATAGGAGAGGCTGTGTATTGCGGGTCCTGATTTAATTTCTGGAAAGAGCAGTCATTTCCATTTGCCGCGAAGTTATATTTTATATAATAAATGCTTCAGTCAATACAACGTATATTTGTCAAGAACAAGACATTTCTTCAGGATACAGAAGGACAGCCATGAGCAGGCTTGAAACACAAAGTAAAAAAAAGAGGTTCATTATGAGAATAAAACTAACAGGTGCACATGAAGATACGTGAGTTTATTATATTATAGATGTCGTAAGCCTCCTACATGTTTCGGCCGCCTATTATAACCATCTTCTGGGAGGTGTTTTACGAAGTATATATTACAAAAAACATCAAAACACTTTTACAAATATAATATATGTTACAATATAAAACACTGATAAAATTTGTGTGTTAAATTGCGTGAGTGAGGGGTGTTCATGTGCTGTGAATATCGTATCAACATCCTGAAATACAAGAATTATGTGTGTGTAGGAGATTATTAATATATTATAAATAGGATTATATATTATGACGTGTTTGTGACAATGTTTGTTTAATAGGTAAAACAAAGTAGCGTGGTGTTGGTTTGTCAGCTGGCCTCAATCTACTGAAAGAGAACACAAAATAGGAGAGAGTGAAACTGGGTCACGAGCATGCGTGATTGGGTTGCATGTCGTATCAAAGAGGTGGTTTTCATCTTTTTGAGATTGATCGCTGATGATTGTGCTATGTCGTAGGAAAATCGGAATGTAGAAGTTTTCTAATGAGTTCTTTCGTCGACTTTTCTTGATTGGGTGCAGTTAGAACATGGTGATGTTCATGGGTCCGTAGTCGTGTTTGTTGTAGAGAATGTGGAGTTCATAAGCCGACTGGGGGTTATTCGATGTGATGTATCTGATATGTTCGTTATAACTTTGTTCCAGACGTCGACCAACTTGACCTATAACGACAGGTGACAGGAGTGGTTTTGTAATTGTTAGATGCCAATGTGCATGTATGTGTTGGTGTTACTTGTGCAAATTTTGAGTGTATCACAGGTTGTATTATATGTACCGAATGTGATTAGGATATTACTACTGTTCAAAAAATCTGTAAGTATTCTTATCTTTGGGTGCCATTAAGTAAAAGTGGCCCACTTTTTGGGACTGGAAGTTGTATTTGTTGTGTGAAGGTGGTAATGTTAGTTCTTGTGTATGGAGTTTTGAGGTTACTGTATAGAGAAATCCATTGGTCTTAGCAACGTGCAGAATGGTGTTCCATTCTTTGTGTATGATTTCAGTGTTGAGAGGCAGCATATGCCCCATATTTAGAAGGTAGTTTCAAACTTATAATTTATGTTCCGTGGTGTAGTTGAAGGGGAAATGAATTGTCTGATCTATAGATGTGCGATTTCTGTAGATTTCAGTGTCAAGCCCCTGTGTATTCCTGCAGATGAAAAGATAAAAAAATAATAATAATGTTTATTTTATGTTTGGATTCAACATGAAAATGAATATGGTGTTAGTACGAATAAATGTTAGTCTGTTCAGAATTGATTTTGGTGTGATCATAAATTTTTAAATGTCGTCAAAGTAGCGGGTGAAGAAGACGATGTGTTTATTTTCCATGGCATGTTAGATTACCAGATTTTCACAATATTGAAAGAAATCTTTCTGCGATGTGTCGTCACATCCATGAATCAAACGCGACGACTGTTGAAGGTTTGTAGAAATTGTCCGTACATTGGACGGAATTCTGATTGAGGACGGTGTTTGTAAGATCTGTTGTTTTAGCTTAACCTCAAAAACACAGAAGAAAATTGTGGACATTTTTATACACTGACGTGCGTAAAGTTAAATTCCATGGAACTATTTTTTAAGGGTACAGACATTGTACCGAATGAAATCGAAAAGCTTTTTGTGATCTGAGAAACGAAATAAGCGGAAAGCCACTCGGTTATGTTCTGAATTGGTGCATGAAGCACATAAAACGTCACTTTTCTTCAAAATATTTAATTCATATGTAAATGAACGTTACATTTATCAGTCTGACTCCATTGACTGTCAACGTGATCTGGAAAACGAACAGCAATTAACGGGCGAAAATAATGCAAACTTTATTACCACGGCGCGACGAATATTTAGAGCCTGCTCCCAAAGATTTTATTTCTAATGGTCTGTGGAGTCACATTAGGCTGGAGTTATCCATATGATGGTCTTCTGGGTTATTTAACGTCTTAAGATCACAAGCTTGTTTCGGAAGGAATTTACTGCCTCCTTCTTCAGGACGACTAAATTTGAGTCATATAGGTGTTGAATTCGCCTGAACTAAATGCAGTTACGGTTACAATTGAGTAACACAGGGACCATCATTTGATGGCAGTGCCCCATCTTTTTTGTAGAAATTCCACGAATTTTCCCATCTGCCAGCTACTAGTAGGATGTCTGTGGATACGGTAACTCAAAAATGGACTTTGCCGCCAAGAAACTTCACAGAGATGTTAAAAACCAACTTTACCGTTTGTTTCAAAGAGAGTAATACAAGAATTCTTGTATTACTGGTCGTAATTCTGCGCTTGATTTATTGTAGGCGCAGGACCATCTGGTTTTCATCCAAAACAAACGACGTACACGGATACAGCTTCTTGCTTTCAGCTCTATTGGTAATAGCGGAGCACAAGGAGTCTTTTGTTGTCCGACATGAAACTTCTTGCTCTGAGTTACAGCGAAATCGGACAACAAAGCGCGATAGTTACTAAGCGTGTAACAGCGATATAACGACATGTGTCACAGCCTTGTGAAAGGCTCACAAGCAATATAAACTGAAAAAGGATCTAGAAGACTAAATGGGGAAATTAAATTGATTTGAACAGAACAAAAAGAAATTTTTACGATTTTAAAAGAAAAATGAAAATCATACGTGTAGAATAGTAAGGCAAGAAATTTTTTTAACTTTCACCGCAACCACGATCTGCATAAACTTAATCAGACACGTAATTTAAAGTGTCAAAACATTTTCTAGTTATTCTTCATAACGATTGTAAAGAATGTCTGCCAAATATTGTCTTCATATTTATGTTGAAGATAAATAGGCTTATTCCTGCTCACATAAGACACAAGAGAGTTTTGAAACAAAAAATTGCTATCGCTAGCTAAAAGTTATTGTGTCGAAGGGAATTCGTCAAATACAGATCTTGGTTTAAAAGAGAATGCAACTGAAACTGAGGCCTTTCTTTAGTGTAAAATTTACCTTACCATGATGATCTAGAGAAAAATCTAATTACAGTTTCCTGGAATCAAAGGAAAATATGTTTAAAAGGTCTGATGTTTCTTATTTTGTGTGCTCATAAGTTTGTTTCAATTATCTTTTATAGAGAGGAATATTACTATCAAAATTGGGAAGTTTACCCAGTCATTGACAAATAAATGCTGCAGAGGCTATTCTGTAACATGTTAATTAGAGGAGAATAATCAGAATAAGAACGAAAGGGCAAAGGAAACAGAAAATACTAAGCCAGTTAAAGTACCATTAATTAAATATTATGAAGCATTTGCTTCTTTACAGTTACAATTTTACGACTAATTATTTTACAAAGAAACAACTTGATTTCGATGAGTTATTAGCCTCTTTGTTATATCAGTTACTGATCCTTCTTTGTCAAAAGGTAGACCTTCCTTTTTCGTTTCTTAACAATTAAATATTATATTTCATTTACATCTTTGCTACAACTTCACATTAACGTCCGGTAGGCCGTGTGTCACAAGTGAAACATGATTCTCCAGGTAGCTGGACTGACAGAAGAACAGAGTGGCTTTAGTATAGGCTAAACAAGTTCGTGAAGCTTCCAAACCAATAATAACACTGCAAACATTTCCCTGCTGGGTGAGTACCTATACTGTAAATTGTGCAAGGAAGAACTGGTGAGTGACGGACGCTTTAAGAAAACTTATTACTGAACTGGAACCTTACACTACTATTCAGTGTAGTGCACATTAACCTTCCGTCGATCGCTGGGTATCACTCAGATACATGAGACCTTGATTGTTTGGTTGGTATAAATGAGCTCATGTACTTTTAGAGTAGCTGCCTATGTTCCTTCTTAAAAGCCTGTGGAGTGAGTTACGTGTTCCTAATCGCATCCATACGGTTGTATTTGGCAGTTTGTATCTGAGAGATACAGCGCGAAATTTGTGTGGGATCGAGAGACGGTGACTCGAAAAGAATTTGCGAAAGTCGCTACGTCGGACGATTATTGCTGCACTGAAGTGGACACTACTGACAACTGTGTACATTGGAAAGAACAAGACGAAGTGGGGTAAAGTAAAAGTTTTACAAACATCGACGCATATGGCAAAATATTCTGACAGAATTACCCCAGTGTCATTAGACAAACAAGGAAAGCCACTATGCCCTTCGAAACATGGAACTATCTCATTACAGGTGAAGTTTTAGACAACATTTTCCGACACACGAAGCGGCATATTCTTATCCAACTTAACTTCAGCCGCGCAAGTGATGCCAAACTTAAAGGCCAAATTGAGATAAAAGCTTTCTCGGTTTTTTGTACTAGGGATGGCTGATAAGTAATGCACACAGTGTAATATTTTGCCAACGGAGCGAAGTAGCGATGTGCGCTCAGTGTATTCTTGTAGCCACAACCCTCCTGCACAGCGATGCGAAGTTTCATTCCTTTCTCTAAACACTTTCTAAAACAGTGCATGTTAGCATGGAGTCGTAATAAGGTGGTATGTCAACGAGATTGAAGCAACGTGCCGTGACTGAATTTTTAAGTGCTGAAAACGTAACGCCAGCTGAAATTCATCGCCGTTTACAGATTGTGTATGGTGAAAACACTGTTAACAGAACCACAGTAAATCGTTGGGCCATTCAGTTTCGTGAACGTGAACCAGGTCGTGCCAATACTGTTGACCAACCTCGCAGTGGAAGGCCGATTTCCGTGACAGATGACAAGCATCAAAAACAGGTTGATGAACTTATCAAACATGACCGCCGTATCAACCAGAAGCAGATAGCAGGTAGGCTACGAATGTCTAAAGAAAGAGTGGGCTATATCATTGGTTTACTTGGCTACACAAAAGTCTGTTCTCGATTGGTGCCACGCATGTTGACGCCGGAAGTTGACGCTGAAGTTTGAGGTTCTCTCCCATCCGCCCTACAGCACTGACTTTGAGCCAAGTGATTTCCATTTCTTTCCTCGCCTCAAGAGGGATCTCAAGGGAACTCATTTCACCTCAGATGATGAAGTGAAGCAAGCTGTGACGTCGTGGATCAAACAAAGAACTCCTGAATTCTTCATTGACGGCATGCGTAAACTTGTTTTAGGTTGGAAAAAATGTATTGAACGACAAGGCGACTATGTCGAAAAATAAGTATGTCAATTTGTAGTTAAAACCTTGTACTTTATTTCTACTTTCGTTTGTTTAAATACATGGCTTCTTTTTGTAGACATTTCACTGTGTGCATTACTTATCAGCCGCTCCTCGTACTTATCTGGAGAGCTTCGAATTAACAAACAGATTTTGGAAGAATTGTGGGGTACTGATGGATATGGAATTGAAACTTTTGGCTTAGTGATGAATCAGAGATGCTTCAGGTTCCTTATCAGATGCATTCTTGAATAAACTGGAGTTTGATACACAAAATTCTTAACCCCTCTTTTTAGCGGACACCTAGAATATACCTGACGCATACATGCGAAAACAAACAAGTTCGTATTGTGGGCGCGACAGACGGAGGCTTAATAAAAAGCTTTTTATGTACAGTAGCACGGAAAATGGAACTAAGTGTCCAGGATTCGAACAAAAAACACTCCATTCACCTTTATTTCCCGTCTCTTTGACCAAAATCGGTCATAGCTTTTATTCACATGAAGACGCATAGCTGAGTCAAGCTCTGAATGTTTTAAGTACTAAAATATCATTTATTATATATTAAACGTGATATAACACAATAATTTAACATATAGAGTTTACATGCTCCACTGGAAAGTTTCAATTCCTCCTTCCATCTAACATTCTGTTATTTATCATTAAACAGATAATATACAAGTATTTTTGAAGTATAAATTTGTAGTGAATGATAATCCTATTCAGAGATATACCAGCGTAGTAACACTACAATTCAGCTAATGGGAAGAAAATTGAATGAGCTGCATATTGCTGCATTTAATTTCCATTGTCTCTTGGCGAAATGTAAGCAAATGTCACAAAACTATCCATAAAGAGCTGGATATCAACGGAAATAAAAATCTGGGATAACCTTTACTATTTACAAAACCAAAATGTGCACTTACGCTAAACACAACAGTGCAATTTATTTTTTTCTTCCAGATATTCCAGCGGCCTCCGGCCATCATGTATACCAATGTACAAAAAATATAATAAAATATGATACGTTTATGGTAGTTATAGTTATGTATGTAGCTATATTTATGAGATGTACAGTACTGCAATATATTTTATGCCTAGTTAAATTTCTGTGTGCTTGCTACACTCTTGTAGGTTTTGCAGTGGCATGAAAATATTTAATCTCTTTTTCTTAAATATTAATGGGTCTTATACTTTCAATATATTCATCTTTATAAAAAAGATCGTATTTTATGGGGCTAAAAAATTTTATCATTCTTGGATAAAATTACATAATATTTTTATTTTATTAATATAGAAAACCTTTATTAAAGAGGTAGGATATTTTACGTATGTCAAATATCATCGTAGTTTTAGGTATTAACAAGAAGAAATTCTGGTTCAACCTCTGTATGTTTTTTGACAATAAGGTGACAGAAATCTGCAGCTGATGCTCTCGCTTAATTTTTCTTACTTGTCTGACTTCTAACATTGCTGGTGGCAAAAATGCATGGGGCAGTGCTGGAATTTTAAGGTTAATTCCAGTGACTTGAAATCAAGACATTAGTTTCCTATTGAGGCCACTCGGTAACGTGCTTTATTAGAAAAACGAGCCACATTGTATGGGATGCTTTGCATCGCCTGTTTGATGTTACTAAACAGACAGCTTTTGTAGGAAAATGCAGATTTTATTTGTATGTAGAATGTGACTTTCAAAGGTTAAAGTTTCTGTTATAGGTAGAATATGATGAGTTACTACAATGTTATTTTGCCTGCAAAACTGGTAGGATAACTGATTTGCTTGGCTGTTTTGATAGTCCAGTATTAAAAAAATTGTATTTTCTGGCCCAGACTTTACATTTCACATGGGGCTTTTAAACAGACTAAGAATAGTTGAAGAATAAAAGACCAACGTGATATCCCTTGCTATTTTATTTCACTTCTTATGTGCTCAACGTTTCGGACATTAATATATCCATCATCAGGAGCTTGCGACTCTTCTGTTAAATTACCACATTGGTCGTATGGTTCTTGGTTCGATGTTGGGTTGGAGTTTCGGTGTGGTTGCGTTGGAGTGGTATCTATGTTGCAGCCTGAAGCATAGTATGAAACTAGGGTAGAGGATTATTCATACTCTTACCATATTGGCTGCCACTGTTCTGATTTTGACGCGGTAATATTTTATGGACGTCTCATACATCGAATTTTATTCAAATCGGGCAAAACTCGCAGAATTGAGGCCAAAATTTCATACACGCCTATTTTTAATTTATGGTTTTCAGTGCATTGAGTTTCACGAGACCCGCAACTCTTTCACACACTTAGGTGGGAATACTCTATAATGAATTTTACCCAGATCGGTACAAATTTGACAATTACGCACACATTGACATTGAGTAACGTACAACTGTCACTTAGCCGATTTCAGCGAAATCCACACTTAAACGACGAGATTTAACAAGGAACTACTGTAGGGAAAGTTATGAAAATCCGGCAAACGCTTTAGCACGCTAACACTAGGCAGGGAACGGACTGACAGAAGGGCGGACCACCGATTTAATAGCCGCAAAAGTTTTTGTTTCGTAAAGAAAGCTTAAGAACGTTGTGTAGGCTACATATGCAGGTTTGTGTACGAATTTTTTGGGCTTTAAAAAACATGAAATGTGCATAATTCTCTATGAATGGAGTTTACTGCTATAATTAAACACTAGTCTTAAGAGAAAATAAGAAATGAACTTTAACGCTTTAAAGACGAATGACGGACTGCTTTGTTTAATGACCCAGCTTGTACTGCGCTGTAAACAATTTTCATCTCGGTTGTAAAAACCAATCAGTTTATGCTGTAAATGGCACAAGCCGCTGTAAGTTCTCCGGTAAACACAAAACACATAAATACAGGTTGGGCAGAACGTACAATTGTTGAATGTTAAACTGGTGGTGCATCACGTAATCAGTACGCTTTAAAAGGATAAGTTGTTGAGATTCCTTGAGCGTCATTTCGCTCTATCGTCTTTTAACACTTTTAAGGCTGACAGTCATGCACATTACAATAGATAAAACTTCGATATATAGGCCTGCTTCACAGAACACCGTTCTTGTCCGTTACGAAGACAAAACCGTCAATGCTCTTCAGGGAAACAGTTGGTTTTTATTTTAAAAACCATGCAAAAGATAAAAGACACGGTTTGGGGGAAATTGAGAAGCTTTTAACCTTACATTTGGGGGTAAAACTGGGCTCCAAACGATTAAAATTACATCTAGTATTCATACCTGTATGACGAAATATGTTCGTTCATGTAGAATTCTGAGCAGACATAAGAAATTATGAAGTATGTGATCAGTCCTATCTGTTCCGGTAATAGAAAAGTCGTCCATGCCATGCTAATGTCTTGTATGTCTGGATGTCTGCTGAAGAACCGGCATTGTTTTATTACACAATGAATAAAGAAGCCCATAAACCATCGACAAATCAATAAACTTTATGTTCATGATGTTGCACGTCAGATGACGTGTAGATAACTGGAGTATAATTTTAAATTATTGAGTATATACACGCAAAGCCCTTCGTCGAGGAAGTCGCATGTAACAAATTACATTGTGACGGGAATACAAAATGGACAGGAGGCCATGTGACAGACATTTCAAACTCTTTCCCTATAAGGCAAGGACTGTAGGCCTTCTACGTGCCCTCACTTTTTGGGTACGTAATTTCCGAAGGCGTTGTTTGTTGTTTGCGTACGTTGATGATCAGAATATTTATGTTGTGGACCTATAGCTTTACTACTGCAAAGCTATTAAATTATAAAAAGAGTAAGAATTTATTTTTCCTCGCTTTTATTTCAGATTTTGTCACAATGAAATATACGTCAAGTAAAAATTGCATTTTTGAACGTGCTATGTTAAAATTTGTTACTCACAAAATTTATTTTACAAAGAGCAATTTTAAAAGGAGGCAGAATAAGGTCATCTAAATATTAACTAGGTTATGTGCTAAAGGCCTGAGGAATCGCAGGTCGATTGTAGGTCTATAAAACAAATTAGTTTCTTCTTCAGTACTCTGAACACCACCAAACTTCTTATTAAATTTGTAAAAGGGACGCGTTTCTAGGGCTTAAAAAGGCTGAAATGTGAAATTGATCACTTTTTCAGTTTAGTACGGTGTTTAAGAATAAGTATATCTATACCTCTTCTCCTATATGCGCTCACGGCATGAGTGGGGATTGACAGACTATTGTCGTTTTTTGGAACGTTCAAAATATTGCGAAAAGCGACTATTAGCTTTGTCATGTCTGTCCGTCTGTTTGCTTGGAACACCTCGGCTCTCACTGAACGAATGTTCATGAAATTTGATATTTGAGAATTTTTCGAAAATCTGTCGCGAAAATTCAAGTTTCATTAAAATCTGACAAGAATAACGGGCATTTTACATGAATACAAATATGCGTTATTAATTACACCTTGTCTGTTCCTTCTTAGAATGAGAAACATTTCAAACAAAATTTGTGTAGAAAATCAAAACACACTTTTTATATTTAGTAACCTTTCTTCCGACTATCATGCCGTTCATGAGATAATGTGGGAAAATATTACAGAACTGGGAAGGTAACGTGACAATATGACACACGCGCATTGCACGCTGGATACATAAGGCTACAAACGCACACTCATTATAAGTAGTACTTGCTGTTTTTTCTTTGCAACAATGGTTGCACGAAAGCGCCTCATTATTATTATTACGTTATATGTACATTGCGTGTCTTATTTGGATATTCCTAAACCTTTAGAATTATCACATGTATTGCAGAGATTTGAGTGGGAAAACGTGAAACAACGTAGAAACGCCTGGTCCTTCGACATTAAATCTCATTTAAATTTGTACAGCATTTTCTAAATTGGAAAAGTCTACCTATAAAAGATTATTTTGTGTTAGAGGTCCAGTGCACCTGCTTTGAGCAAAGATTGCAGGAAATTATTAGACCGTTTTACAAACACTGGATCCAGTTTATATACGTCCAGAAAATCTGTTTTTTAACTTATACGATGGAGCGTTGTCGCAGTTGGTCTATATGAACGACGATTTTGAAAGATGGCTTATTGGAACCATTCGTACTCTCTTTTGTTTTAGACGGTATGCATATAGACAATGACAGTGATAACGATCTTTGCGGCTGGATCGAAGCCATCCGTAGACAACAGGACAAGCGATACTTGTAGGGCGTTTTGTTCACTTCCGTACTGTTATCAAACTTACACAAATTTAGGCGCTATACGTATAATGTAGCGTTGTAGCACTCTTGCATAAATACTTTTGCAGTTGAAACACAGCAATGTGTTCCATGTGTATTGTTGAGCTACATGTCACTGTCAAATATGTAAAAATGTTCAGTATTGCACAAAAATGCTCTATAGAGGGTTTACGTGCCGGCATCAGTGAAATGTATTTAGGTATTCATATAAATTTTCCGATATTTTTGTCCGATTTTAACTAAATTTGTAGTTATTGACAGATTTTTAAAAAAGACCCCAATATCAAATTTCATGAAAATCCTTCCCATGGGAGTCGCACAGGCGGAAAGCAGGACAGACGAACAGAGAGATAGACCGACAGACGGATGAATGGACCTGATCCTGGTAGCCGCTTTTTGCAACTATGTCAAAGAGTCTAAAAAGGTTTTCTGTTCGAGTGAACATTAAGCAGTAAATAAATTCATTTATTCATAAAATTTTCTTTTTCGAATACCCCCTGTAAGCAACTCGCAAATGAACGAACATTTAAGCTTCACTAATAAGGAAAATTGTTGGTGACAATTTAAAAGTACCTGTAATGTACCAGAGATGCAGACTGTCACCAATAAACCTCGAAACCAATGCGTCAAAATGCTTTAAATACCCACTGCGAATTCTTAAACCTACGAATGGAATTTCCAGTAATATAAAGGAATCGATCATAATCCTGTAGATTCATGTGAATTTCACATTGAGATCTTCTCACGAGGATTTTAAAAAATATTAAGTTTCGTTTCTAGAATTTCTCTGAAGAAAGTGAGAAAATTCACAACGTATCTCATGTATGTTACACTGTCCCCTTACAGGATTTTTGTCCGAGAAAAATGAAAAAAGAAAGCGCACACAGTTTAGCTGGATAAACGTCTTGGAAGTCGAAAACTTCGAAAATTTACGGGGTGGAGGCTGGGGAATAATAATTATATGATTTTTATGGAAATATGATTTTAGATGAGCTGGAATGAAATGATGATTGTGAACGGAGATTAGTGGTATTTGTAGGGTTGAATTGTCGTGTTGCATTATAAAAAGGTAATCTACATAGTCAAAGAAAGCTGTCTGGAAAAGTCAGACTTAATAAGAAGATGAAAACAGGGAAACGGATCGACCCACAAGCAAGATGGCGTGCCAGGACAGCTGACGCCGGTGTTAGATGTCGAGATTCCGGAGGCATTTCGGTGTAGACGATTTAAAGTGCAACAAAAATCAGTCTGAAGTACAATCCTAGACCTAAGAAAGTGTTAACATTTCGTCATAAATATTGGAACATCGGCCATATAATACTCTGGGCAAGATGTTTTCTCTGATTTTTGTGAGGAAATAATAGGCTATTAGCCATCATTTGGTGACAATAACACTTTTATTTCCGTTGTAATACGACGCTGTGTTATTAGTGTAAGAGGTAAGTTTATTGAAGATTTATTTTTGTTGTGTTTTATAATCTTTAGACATTGTAGTTCTAGGCAAACAATGATTAAAACGACAGCGGCAGAAGGCGGATTTCTTACACATAATTGCACGAATAAAAAAATGGTTAGTAAAGTTGAATAACTTTATTTTTTATGTGTTTTATGCACCTCGATACTTCCGTGTAATAAAAACCAACTTGATGCACTATTTATCCTCAGTTTGTTTCGTCAATCAATTTCTACATGTTTCGGGCATATTTGTAACCCATCATCAGGGGTAAACTATATATATACAACAATTGGTACGTGTTGTGCTTTTCAGTTGACTGCCTTTTGGCCTGCTGTAATTGTAACAATAATTGTAAATCCCGTAATTTTACGACAAAAAGTTTCGAACCCGAAATGCTTGCATTTAAGTTATTAGACGCGGTTGTTTCGACAATGGCTTTGACGTCAATAAAATAATTATTTTGAATTCAAATCCTTTCTTTGTATTGGTGCAATAACGTTCATGTTAACATTCTTGGAATTATTCAGACTGATCATGTCTGAAGCGCGGAGTTTGAAATCCAAAGGACGATCTTTGTTCGTTTTATATTCCGAAAAACACAACTATATAGATATTGTACATTGACTTTTATTTAACCGAACTGCATGTTTTCGCCTGTTTATTTCGGATATCTTCAAATAGGAATACTGGTTCGCAAAAAGAGTGAAAGGAGAGAGGCCTTTACTTAAAATCAGTGGGTATAAGATTTTTGTAAAATTTACGATTTTTATTCCCCAAACGGAAAAATAAGCAAAATTTAAAATCTGTTAACATATAGTATGTTGCTACACTTTACAGGAATTTCGAGTGTTTTGAAGTAAAAATATATCATAATATAATTATAATAATAAAATAAACATGTACTCGAAAAGCTTGTGCAATCTGTTTCCATCTAAAAACAGGGCATCTGTTACCACATAAATTAGAATCCTTTCCAAACTCTCTAATTTATTACTTGATCTTAGGAAAATTCTTCAACATTTTAACTGTAGTCCTTGGCCGGTTACATGAGTATCTTAACAACTGGTTTACTACAGTCGATTATAATCTATGAATCGTAAACTGTGACATGTATTTTCTTTAGTGTCTGTAAATGGTGAGGATTACAATATAATATGCACAGGTTTTATGATTATATCGGTAACTTTGTATCTTCGAAAGGAACCTTCAAATTACCCTACAAGGTTTGTAGCAGCACATATCTTATTGAAAAATTAACGTCTTTCGGTCTTCATACGACTATCAATATGGAGAAACAATTAAATCTGCCCAGGAAATTACACACTTTTTTTGTTACCTGTGTTACTTGAAGCAATCTTAAGCCCCAGTAATAAATCCCCTTTTCTCATGTTTGTTTTATGAAGGTCTTTTGATGTGATACTCTGATTTAAAATTAAAATATATGATAGAGTGCTAGTTTACTAGAAATACACATTGTGTGTGTTGTGTTGATTTGACACCTTTTGTGTTCAGCACAGTATAAAATATTTATTCATGCTATACTCAAAATTTGGGCATAAACATAATCTTTAAATTACACCATAACACAGAGAGAAATTTACCCAAGTCATTCTAGTTACACTACTAAATATACACATTTTCAGTTTATTTGATTCATAAAAAGAAACAAATTATTTATTAATACTAATACAAATTTTCACAAGTACGTCATTTGGAATTCAACACAGCCATGTAAACACACGATTTAAATACTTTAGAAAATAAAGGAAAGTAAATGCATGTTGTTTATGTATTTGCATATGTGTATGTATATTTATAGGTATATCTATATATCTGTGTACTATAGAACAAAATTAAATAACGCCACAGAATTTCAAGATAATGTATTTCAAATTGAAGATGTTAATTCGAATCTAATATTATATAAATGTACATTAATAATATACCGAGTTCTGAATTAGCATTAAAAAGCAGAAATGTCACAGTAACATTTGGTTACACCGCATTCTTTTTCTTTTACTTCTAAAATCTCCACTTCCATTTTAATAACACTAATACTAATTAATTATAGTCTTTAGTGTCATTTCAATATCTTGCTTATGAACGCGTCAGTAGCTACAATGTAACTTCTGTCTTGTATGTATACATATTTTTGTATTCGTCGTAATACAGACATGTACATATACATACACTTACATACCTTCATATTTACATGCATACTTACCTACCTACCTACATAAATCAAACATACATACCTATATGTTAAATATATACAGACGAAAGTACGTACCTACGCACGTACATACATACATACTTACATACATATATACATACATACATATATACATACATACAAACGTATGTACAGGCCTATCTTCCTTCAGAAGACCTTTTCAGTTTTTAGGTTAAGTATTTTGTTGAGTCTCAGTTCTCAGAATATGGCTTGGCTGGCAGGCTGAGCAATTCATGTGATCTCCAATTACTGCTGGATAGATGACTATCAAGAATAATCACACGGACACCTGCACGTATCTTTTACAGAGTGTTTCAGTTTCGTCGGGAGTTGCGGTAGGAAAGTAGGGGGAGGGGGGACTATTCAGTCAACCAAAGTTCCCACTTTAAATTACTGATGGGGTTTCACTGCACTCAAAAACTCTTCATGAATATGTTAAGGCCTTCGTCCAAGACGCCAAGCCCTTTACCTCAAGGAACATTCCCAGTAATACGTGTAGGGCGCTTTTATACGTATATTCCAGCTATGCGTTTTGTAAGCAATGATGTTTTAGCCTAGAAAGGAACAGACTGCGCTTTTCACTATTCTCTGCCTTCAGCGGGCTTTGGGTTGGTCGTTTCGTTGGTTGGCCGAATATTCTATCGTTCCTTAGCTTCGCAGTGCGCCAGACTAGCTGTGACATTACATTAGAAATATAAGGGCTAATTGGTAGTGTAGGAACCGTCCACCAACGAAGGGATTGGTGGTGAATGTGGAAGGAATTCTAGTGGACATGCTTCCCCACTTTATTATCATGGATCTGGAACTGAATTAGGACAAAAGGCATGGCAGAAGGATACACCTTGTGACAGCTACATTGACGTGGTTGGATGGTATATGTGCCGCTTGCATCTGAAGACACGTCAAAGAGGCCAGAGCAAAGGCACTCAGAATTGGGCAGAACCCTATGTTGAAGGGATGGCATCTACTAGGCAGGAGACGACACAGGACAAAGTGTAACAGAAAACTGAAAATTACACGCAAGTTTTCCTCTCTGGTTAATTAAATTCCAAGACATGAACGCAAACCGAGAAGTATTGGTATAGATCCAAACATTCTTCACTTCATCATCAGATATGGTGAAATATCAGCTACACTTTCCCCTGGGGAAGGATAACCAGTTCCAATTAAAGAGAATGCATGAAGGCCTTAGACCGACTTGTGGTGTGTTACGTAATAATGTATATTAATCTGGCGTTTAGTGTGAAGTAGTAGTAAATTTTGTGTTGTGAATAAAAAAACTGGTTATAAAATGTGCACAGAGCGTAAAGCCTCTGACGTCTTCACTCTGTTTTTTCCGCAGATTTTAAATGAGTGAGTGTTTTTAAAAATAGCCATAGAACAGTCACTATTTCAGACGTAATTTTCCATGCTTTGCACCACACTTGTTATAAATATTATCAGTACATAGTAACAATTTAAAATCGATTAAAATTGAATTTTATCAAACGGCGAGGTATCCATCACGTACAATTGTGCAATTGTTTTGTTCAGTTATTAATATTTCCTTTGGCCTCGATCTTTGTCTCACAGAGAACAGATTCTGTCTCAGTTTCAAAGACTATTCGCTGCACGCTATTATCATAAATGTACTACCACTTTGTAGTAAGTATGTTATATTTGCCCGATTTACAGGGTAAATATGTCTACAAGTTGAGTAAAAACCCCAAAATTATAAATTAACCCACGCCGTTCTTTGGGAATTCCGCTCTTCCATGTCGACAGAGGGACATGCGTACATAGAGGGGACAAAGAGGTATATGTCTTTTACCAGAAGAATATTTTCCGGTATGTTTTTAATACGAAAAACTATTGTCTACAAATTTGTAAATTTATATTGAAATTATCTAATTCCTGTAATAATTCTTCCAAGGCTTTGAGATTGTCAGATATAATGAACAAATCATAAACATTTACATCGATCTGTACCGTTTTAGTAGACATATGTCGCCTGATATCCAGTTTCTTTATAATTTATATCTTTATATCTTTACAATCCAATAATAGTCTAAACAAAGTGATTGGCAGTGCCTCACTCTATCTTATTGCTACTTTAACATTAAAATGTGCTCTCATTCGCTCTCTGTAACTACATTTTCTTGAGAATCTTCAAGTGTCATATTTATTAATCTCATACGTTATAGGGTGTTTCTTGTAGCTGTGCTATATTTATCATTCTGTATCTGTAAATACTATCAATGCTTGCTTAAAATATATAAACATATATCTATCTATATTAAACAATACAGCACAAGAAATAGGATTGATAATTCATAAAAAAATATATAAGAGTGTCCGTAAGAAGACACGCAATCAGTTTCAGCAGATAAAAATCGGAGGGTTTGCGTCTGAAAGAATCTCTAGTTTTCATTGTTCAGTTTCAATAATAAATGGCGACAGTAGTATACCAGAAGAAATAAAACACTTGATTAATAAAGGAAATATAGCATATTGTGCGTATAAAGGATTAATTACCTCTACATTAATTACCGAACTTTCTATAATGAAGGTCTACATGATATTGATAAGGCCGTTAGTGACCTATGCACGAGACACCTGGATACTGTCTGTACGAGACATAAAGAGATTTTTTTTGAAAGACAAATATTAAAGAAGATATTTGGGCCAGTTCGGTGTAAATAAGGAAGGAGAATAAGCAGTAATAACGAATTTGCAGAAGTTGGTAAAAGGAGAAGTTATTGTTAAGGTTACAAAAGCACGATGAGTAAAATGGCGGACCCATCTTAAACAGAATGGAAGATATAAAACCAGTTAAGAAGATTCCTGATTGGAACCCTATAAGTGTAGGAACCAAAGGACGACAAAGGAATAAATGGAGAGGTGAAGTAATAAATGATTTTAAAAAATTAAAAACTGAGATACTGTAGCCAGATTTTTAAGATGGAATAGTCTGGAATAGACCCAAGTTCATTAGGGTTTGTAGTGTCAGAAGAATAAGAAGAAGAAGAAGAAGAAGAAGATACCGAAATTAACCTGTACAAAACACATAATTGTTAGGCCACCCGTTTATTCTGAGCGGCTTAAAGTTAATATAAATATTTCATCAAAAACACAAGTACTTAAAAACATAATTACCCTCTTCGAGAAAAAATCGATACAGACTTTTACATTTGTGTAACCGATTTGTCAAATACAAGCAGAAAACTGGGTTTGCGCTGTCAAAACACGTGAGGCGCGCTCGTTTGCAGAACCAGGCATGCCATATTTTGTCTATTCATTTACTTATTTACTTATATCTGGAATGGCTGAAATTTGTGTTTATTTCTGTCCTGTATTTGAACGCCGCTGAATAAGCAGCTGATATTACATGACGGAACTTTAAACACAGTGGATGGTGAGGCAGGTGGTAACAGGCTGAAGTGCTCGTGGCTAATTCTGAATCCTTTGGTCACAAGACGTATAGAGATAAAAGTATTAGTAAAGTGCAGGTCACACAGAATGCATAGGCTACAGGTTTTCGGAAATTTTTATAATATTATAAGAGGAAAAGATCCAAATATGGCCTGGCTTGTAATACGACCATACTTTCACAGAATGCTCTATGTTGCATGACCTCTCGTAAGAACCCGACGGCGGTGAAAGCGACGCAGTCAACATGAATGACTGGGAGCTTGCGTTCACTTTCTTTGTTATGTTAATCTAAGATTTTCTGAAAGTGCATGAATGAGTGAGTGAATGAATGAAAAATGGGTTCGAACGCACTAGATGAAATTAGGGTTTTAACTGGATCTTTCTGACCTTTAAACTAGATTATACGTCATAGGTTTCCTGTCCCTTGAATAAGTTCCAGATTGCTCCTAGACTCGGATTTCTAGAATCGGCAGGGTCTAAGAGAACTGAAACTAAATAATTGTATCTTAAAGTGGCCAAGGTTTTACACTTACACAAAAGGCGAGGGAGGTCTCTTCCTTTACTTCGCACTTCCTAAACATACTGTCAGTCAGCCCCACTAGGTAGAGATGTCTAGGTGTCTCAACAGGATATTATGTCCAGTTAGAAGGCCAGTTATCACACTGGATTGCGTCTCATTGAAGGCAGATAACCTAGTCTTAGCAGCGAAGCAAGGGCCGGACATCAATTCTCTAGCTGTCACTGATTGCTTGTTAGACTATACCACAGAG
>Ga0123357_10001438_pt1 | contig 25258 bp, 19 predicted proteins | sample TergutEmb28metaG_FD_89873 | JGI IMG/M metagenome (GOLD analysis project Ga0123357, IMG submission 89873) | Embiratermes neotenicus P4 segment gut microbial communities from Petit-Saut dam, French Guiana - Emb289 P4 | ecosystem: Host-associated > Arthropoda: Insects > Digestive system > Gut ...
AGCTGATGTGTACCGTTTAGTTTCAAGCCATCCTGATTTACCTGAACCCTCCTAATGGCGTGCTCTAAAGCAAAGTTAAAAAGCATTGGTGATAGAGCGTCTCAGACTATATGAATATAAAAATGGATTTAGGACACTTCTGCTATGTGTTGTTATTCCATGTGACTGAAACCACGTGGGGTGAGAGTGCATCGAATGTGTGAGTGAGAAGTTGGCGGGGTGGGGGGTTCACCCGACAAGCTGCTTGTGTCTTCACTTAATAGGACGCAAGGCGCGTGGCAGGCCTGACGTCGCGGTGCGGTGTGGGTTTCTATAGTTTGTTACCATCGTCGTACCGAGCGAGGTAAGAAGTCTGTGCCGTGTAAGTGAACTGGATACGTGCAACTGTGGCAGTTCACGCGGACTTCGGATAATTACCAGCAAGTGTTAAGAAAACGCAGGGATTACCTCTGTTTTATAAATTGTCATCACGAGGAAATTTCAAGTGTTGGCCCACATTCTGTTTACTACTGCCGATGCTTTTCAGTTATGCGCGCTCGTGTGTCGCGATTTATTAAGGTTGATGACAGTTCCTCGCTTCGTGTCGTGTTACGCTGTATTCGAATTAACGTCACTTGTGGCTTGCGCGTCGACCGTATTCAGTTTCCACGCTGGAGAAGGAAGTCGCTAAAATTTTAATTTCTTTCAGTGCTTCACACAACCGTTACTGGGGCAGTGCCTGTCACTTCACGTCCAGTTTGTCGTTTCTTTTAGAGTTTTCGAAATCCTGGCAGTCACTGAATACCTGTGTTGCACCTACAGCATTAACTAGCACTTAACTCATTAGCATTTTAACGCCGAAGGCAGTGGGCTCAACGTCCGACATTAGAAGAAATCTTTGCGGGATATGTTATTACAGCTTTGGTGTTGAAGATTCGGGTCTTCTGGTTTGTATGGCTAGGTGGAACAGGGTTAATGCATACAGACGTTTCAAAGGAATATATCGCCTTCATGTGCAAGCGTTGATGAGTTCTAGAAGAAAGGGATGCCTTGAAGATGAAGGCGATACTCTGAGAATCAGTGCCCCGCTACTCGGTGTGACAACCCAGAACACCAGAATCCAAAAAAAAATCTTGATCTCCTCTCCTCCAGCAGTCGTAACTTTTCAGTGCTCAAAAACCCGTATTGTGGGTCTTCTGTTGCTTCTTTTATTCGAATGGCTGTCGTGTAAAAAAAATCTCATCCTGTTTGAACATGCGAGCTTATCAGTCGGTTACATTTTGTTCGGAGACAATACGTCATTCCACTGGTAACTGTAGTCTGTCGTTATCTCGTACGTCAGTTGGTGCTAGGAAAAGCTTTCTTGCTGTTTTGACTCCATCACCCGGCCGTAGTTTTATTGCGGCGGCCGTTTTGCTGTTCTTCCTTCAGTCATTCTCGGAAACAGTTATAATGATGAGTGTAAAGTGCAGGTTAAAATAATTTATTAATGGATGCCTTTTCGTGCATCTTTGCTGTGCGTTTGTTCCCCCCACTGCTTTGCAAAATGTACTGTCCATTGTCGTGTTGTGGATATGGTACGTACGACTATAATGATTGCCCTCGGGGTAGATGACCGGAGTTCAGTTCCCGGCAGTGCCTAGGATAGCAAATTCTTTGGTCGCCGCGACTGACGTACTGGCTCGGGGACCTGTACCGCCACCTTCGAAACGACTGATGTTCCTTCCCTGCTGGATAGGTGTATATGTCGCCGCCACTCACGCGTACGTCTGTGACATTTTGCTTCGTTAAGCGCAGGGACGATTTTACGTGTTTTACTTTTGCTACAGTGCTTTGATGGTGAAAAGCGGGCTGCTGTTCTTTAAACAGTGTTTCAACATGAAGCGTGCACTGGGCACGGGCGCGGCATTAAGGAATGTACTACAATCATAATCATGGCGAGTATCCGCATTAAATCGAATTATCGTTCATGGCAGTTTCGTTATCGCCCCCCGCAAATTGTTGGTTCTGTCGGGGTACGAAATGAGGTTCGCCGTTGCTAGAACACTTTCTTGAACGGCGGAAACGTGTTGGGCCCTTTGCTCTCTACTGGCGATATAACTTGTTTTGAGATGCATGTGGCCTGGTGGCCCCATCACTACCAGCTACTGCATTTGCTGCCAGACACGCCTTTCCTCGACTTCGCGTATGCAAACAAAAGAAACGAATACGATATTTTAGAATCAAGTTGAGTGGTGTAGGTCATGGTTCTGTGACGCCTCTCTTCTTCCGCGCTTGTCATGGGTGTGAAGGAAAGATGCAGCAAGATGTTATTTCGTAGACGTGGCTTTGGACTGTTCCTGATCACAGTGTACTGTTACAAGGAAATGTGACAGGACAAAAAGATATCGGTGTTGATTCTGCTTCGTTCAGAAGCAAGTCTTCTGTGATGCAAGTGGTAGCGTTTGAGGGAGTTTCTGAGCCTCTTGCGTTTGTTGCATCAGTATTTAAATCACTTTGTTGTGTTTGCATTTCCTGTAATAAGTTTGTTACTGAATTTATTTAACCATGCATATCAGATGAACCGTTCTTTTGTTCTTAAGTAAGCGAGAAGTATGATTAATATGTATAGTGAGCCTACAGGAATGATGTTTTAAGCAAATGATTGGCCATAATCTTGAATGAAGAGGAAAATTGTTTGCTCACTTTTTTTTACATTTTTTTTTATTTGATGTAAATTCAAGACACTCATTACACTTACTGAGTTTTTTTTTCCTTGATTTCAAACTTTCGCCATGTTTTGAATGTTGTATGCTTTCTTCTGGGTAATTCCCCGGTGTCTGAATTTTATATACCAACGTTCTTCATACCTACCTGCCTCTGAAGATGAAACAGAGTGTTCCGAAATGCTGGCATATAAAATTCAGATGCCAGGGAATTACCCAGAAGAAAGCCTACAACTTACTGAGTTTTCTTTACATATCTGTTCCTCATCCCCTGTGGCCTCACTGCATACTGTAATCATTTGTCTACATGTCTTCCTCTCCCTCTCCTGTTCATTCGTGTTAGGGATTGGTTGTTGGCTGTCCTACTCTTATATTGTATCACTGTGATGAAGTCAGAATTTTCATACATGTAAGAAATATCAAATTTTTAGCACTTTAAAAACCTCAGGATATTTGGCTTTGGTGGGATACCAGGACAGGCTCTTTAAACCAACAAAACTTGGATGAATGGGATCCGTATGTGTGGTGAAGCTGGTAGAAGATGTAAGTGAGATAGATTGGGTTCCATGATTAAAATAGTAATTCACAAAGTAATGACTGACCAGGTACCTTTACATGTAGAAGAGGCAGCGTAAAGTTAATACACAGTGCATTTGGTGCTGTTTTGTTGTGTAATTGTAGCAGGATGTGAGCACCACAAGACCCACCAAATGATGATAATGTAATCCTTTTGCACTTAAGATATTTCCTAAAAATACAACTGCACAATTTATTCTTTGTATGTTTATCAGTCTCTACATATTTCAGGCAACTATGGGCCCATCATCAGGACAAACAATTGTGTTTATGTGACACTTGGTATACATTCCACCCTGCATACCAGACAATCATCCACACAGAATAACAAGTACCAAGTGTTGCAAAAACACTGTTGTTTCTCCTGTTGATGGGCCCATAGTCGCCCGAAACATGTAGAGATTGATAAATATACTAATATACTAAGAATAAATTGTGCACCAAGTTGGTTTTATTTACAAGATTATACGGAGATGCACAGTCAACAAAACATAAAATTTTAGCTAAATTTACTGTTGGTGGCACAGCACCTCTTGGGTACACAGGCATGATGAGGATAAATTGCAGTCTATGTACTGCAGCATGCCAACATACCATGTTTATACCAGTCATGTCTCCTAGAAAAAGGTTCAGTAATGATTTTGTGTGTGTGTGTGTGTGGTAATTTTCTTCACATGTGAGAAAATTAGGATGTTGTGTTTGGTTGCAGTGGGATTGAACATAAAAATGAGGTGTACTCATGCAGTCAGCTGACAGCTGGTGAGCAACTGGTGGAGCCTGACTTGAAACCCGTTGGCCTGCCTTCTGTAGTGTCACGACCTCAAGTGGTTACTACGAAGCTATTTGTCCCAGCACCTGTGCCCACACCTTCACCAACTTCCACTTCCACTCCTGCCCCTTCTGTTCCCATTTCTGTAAACTCTGTCCCTGTCACAAAATTTCCCTCGTTCTCCTCCAGTACAAGACCTCAGACTGTCACAAGGAAAACATTCGTGCCTACTCAGTCTACTGTCTCCACAAAACACACTCCCACAGCAGTCTGTAGTCCTATTAGGGCAGTGAAATTATCACATTCTTCTCCACCTCCTCCTATGCCACTTCCACCAGCATTCTCACGCCCACAAGCTGCTACTTCAAAGATATTTGCACCCAGAACAGAGGAAATGAACAAAGGCTTCCTCATGTTTTCAGAAGAGGAGCCGGGTGTAACAGGTATGTTTCTTCATGTTTAAGAAAGTGAATACTGTAGTCTCATTTCTGTACCTTATTATCTAAATACCATGGTTGTTAATTGTGAATGATGCTTGTTAATTGCTTGCAGTGCTGAAGGATGAACCAGAAGATTTGACACACCTCCAACCAGCTGCTGGAGATGTGGATGTTCCCCTTACAACAAACTTTTTTCTACCAGATATGTTTGATGAATTTTTCGGCGATTCTTACAGCCCACTTTTCACGGAAGACCTGAATGCACTGAGTGACTCTCAGTCCAGTCATTCAAGTTCTAAAAAGGATGAGGGCAGCAGCAGTAATGACCCTTTTTTTTCTTACCGCGATGAGACCTCCTCTTCTGGTGGATCTCCCAGCTCTCGTCTTCATTCGCCAACCCTATCAAAGGTACCAGTTTACACTCTTTCAAAGTGTACAACATATTTTGAATAAAGTAGGTAGGAAGGAATATCAGCTTGCTGAATGCATATTCTCTCTGTATGCAGTTGCCTAGGTTCTTCTCCTTTCTTATGAGAAGGAAGCAGAGAAGTCATTTGTGTGTCTTTCTGTTTCTTCCAGAGTCCTGGGGACTGTAGTTTGCCTTCATTATGTAGTCCAGGTGATCCTGGAGTTGACAACAACATGGCTCCTTTCTTGTCTCTGCACCTGGACAGTACTAGTATGTCAGATGTGGATGAAGATCTGAGTATGCGTGCACCATACATACCAATGGGGGTGGGAGATGACTTTCCTTTACTCATGTCCACAGATCTTATGTGGGGAGCTGTTCCAGACAAGCCATCTTTCAGTAAAACCAACATTTCGAATAAAAACAGAACTTGGTGAGTTCAGATTGCTGACAGAGGTTAACTTCTTCTGTTTGTGGAACACTCCGAAATCACAAGCTATTGTATTGTATATATTTTTGAGGCCATGCCAGTGATTATGTTCATCATAGACATGGATGTGTGCATGCATAATCACCACCACCACCATCATCATCATCAAGGTGGAGCAATTTCCATTTTGTTTCAGGTATATACCACCTCCTGTAGCTGCTACTAAGACAAGTCTAAGCTCCAGCCTTGCACAGTTGTTATGTGCTGATAACACTTCACAACCTTCTAGTCGACCACTGCCCGCAAAATGTACTGACCATGGAGGTGGTTTGGTGGAACCCAGTGATGTACTCGGTCATGTTCTCACCAAGGATCACAGTAAGTTACATGCTTCATCTTTGTAAACTGCAAAATAAGTACCTTGAATAACAGCATGTGTGAATGAATATACACTTCATTGTAACTTCAATTATGGGAGATTAGAGGTTCTTATGATAGTGTCAATGTTATGGTCTCCTGGGATGTGACTCTGTGTAGATTGGTAGATGAGTGCCAGCATTTGGGAAGCACCCACTTCAGCAGATTCGTGTAACACAATGCGTAATCTTGATACTTAAATTGTCTCATTATACATTTTATTGTCCTCTTTCCCCTCAATATGTATGTTCTTCCATAGTAACAACAATGTTTTGGTTACAGTAGTAGTAGTGGTACCCATTGAACTTTTTCATTCCTGACTTAATTTAGCTTTCTTTATGGGGATTTGGCAAAGCAAGTATTGAAAGTTGTATCACTACTTTTCCTTGTGTTGTATGTAGTTTTTGTACTGTAGGGGGAACATACAGATAAAAGACTTTCCAAGTATTCAAAATTTTCTCTCATATGTAACTTTCATTGACTAGTACTGGTACTTAATTTTCATATTCATGTTGTAGTCAGCCAGGAATCTAAATGAATGAAGACCCTAATCAGTCATATCCTAAACCAGTTGAACAATACATCACAGATGTTAATAAAAATCCAACTAGATGCAACAGTATGCAACGTGGCCTGATGAGGCCACGTTGGAGGAAAGTAGCTGTACCGATATTATGACCTGTACTGGAGGCTGCGGTTACAATTTTTAGTACTCCTGATGATGGGTGCTGTGACACACGAAACATGTAGAGTGACTTTGCAGTAAATAAATATCTGCATACTGTTGTATCTAGTTGGATTTTTATTAACATTGAATTATGATGCACAGAACCATGAGCTTAAAATACATTGCAGGCTTTAAGTTCATTGTTTATATTTTCCATTATGAGTTGCCAGTCATATAACAGAGATGATTCCTGTTTTGGGAGTGGTATTTCGATAGTCATTCTTTCCCATGTAAGCAACATCTACAGGTAGTATGGAGTGGACTGCCGTTCCAGGGTTGCCTCTACAGTGCTTGCTGTCCCAGAAGGGTGATGGTCCTCTCTCCCCTACAGCAGGCATAAAGAAAAACCTTCATGGGAGAGCAGGGCCTCCAGAACGGCCTTGCAAGCGTTCATGTACTCCCACAACAGATGACCAGTACACTTCTGCGGGTACCAAACGAACTAAAAGTGAGGTGAAGGTTGCCCAGAAACTGCAGTCCCAGCTCCTGCAGCAGCTGATGCAGGCGAGTGTTCCCCAGCAAGTACGGTCCAGAGTACCCCATGATGACTCAGTTTGGGTTCTGGATGGTGGGGGGAAACTAAGCAGCAATAAACAACGGCAGCAGCAACCAAAAGAGCCACCTCCAACCTCCAGTGACAGCGTTCTCATGAATTTACTGGTTAGTGGTTGTGATGTGAGTGCTGGTTATGTATGTGTGAGTTCTAGCAGAAATGTGGCTGCACACTCATCAGCATAAGTAGATTGTCAGTATTAATGATGTGAGGTTAGAGATTTTCATAAAAATATGTGTATATTCTGGATATTCATGATCCTTATGCAATATTAGTGCTTACCAAAGACTGCTCATGCTGGTACCCTTTTTCAGCATAGCATTTTAGTGTTCAGTGATTGTGAATGGCTGAGTTATTTACAGTGAAGTAAGCTAATGGAACTCACCACAGGCATACATTCAGGCATTTTAGAAGTCAGTTTGCTTGATTCCAACAAAAATTAAAAGTGAAAAAGCTGTCTTGCATTTGAATACCTCAGTACTGTTAGGTATCTGTCTTGTTTATGCCATTATTTAATCATATCCAAACTACCTGAGAGGTTATGTAGCATCAAATGACAACAAAAAATAGTAGAATGCAAATAGTGAGTTGGGGAAGACGAAATTATTACAATGTAATGTGACTGCCTTTGCCTGCAGTTACTGAGGGAAACTACAATAGCCTGTCCTCAGATAGAATTTGAACTAGGTACTCCCTGAACCTCAATCTAACTCTGACTGTTACTTTGGTCGTACTCCACTGTAATGCTCCCCCCCCCCAGACTTAATGTTTCACAAGAAAAACTCAAGGCTGTGGACAGTGTCCAGTATAATGGTCATTGCTGTTTTATGTGATCAGTCAATAAGGTTCTGGGACTGAAATAAGAAACAAGTAATTTCATTTTTCTTCAGAGTGACCTCCTCTCACTGCAACACACTTTTTGCATCTCTCTAAAGGTCACATAAAATTGTCACCAAAGGTGTGCCCGAAGGAAGTGCATTTAATTCAGTGGTGATATTCTTTTCATTGTCATTTATGTCAAAAAAATCTCCATTTAAAAATGGGTTTTACATTAGGGAACATAAAATAGTTGGCTGGCACAAGGCCAGGTGAATAAAGTGAGCAGCGGATCTCTCCCACACTGCGATTCATCAGGAAAGCACAGCACTATCATGGAAGAAGAGATTATCCCAGAAACCCTAGAACAAATGTCACTTATATCATCCTCTTTCAAAAATCTTCATGAGGAATTGTATTGTTTGCCGGTTAATGTGCGGTTGATCCTGTGTTAAAATGTTAGTCATTTGACAGTCTCTGGCCACCAGTTCCCTAACTTTTGCAACAGTTTTCTAGATTTCAAATATTTGATGCCTGCCCTTTCCTTGGATCTAGCTTCAGGATCCTCGTGTCCCTTTCCGAATCTTTTCAACCATTTGAAGACATATATGAGACAGACAAGCATTTCCATAGCAGATTTAAGCATTTTGTAAAGCTTAGTAGCTGTTTTCCTGAGTTCCAAACAAAACTTGATGCTTGTGCTGCTCCGTGACGACAAAGAAAACAAAATCTATGGAGGCTGCTACAGATAAACTGATTGAGCTAGCTCTTTTTTCGCTAATCCTGGTGGTTATAACATGAAGTAACAGAAAGTTGATTTATGTGCCTAACCATATTTGCATGATAACATCAGTCCCAGAGCTTTAGAGTTCGTCTGTGTCACCATCAGAGATATTTGGATTAGTCAGAGTTCAACAGCTTTCTTTCCCATATGTTAAACTGTTAGAAAGGACTGCTTTGCACCAAGGGCTGTACCTTTCTCCTACACATTTCAGTAGCTGGTTTACACTGGAATTGAGTTGTATTGCAGAATATGAATATTCGGTTCTAAGACTAGGTTTCTTGATGAGCTGTGTTAAGATGACTGAAGCATGTTGTCACTCTCAAATGTTATAGCCCAGATGCTGCCATTTTGAAAACAAGTATAATGCCCGTGTTTCATGCTGTATTGCTGAACTTGTGGTTTCATTGGCTTTTTGTATTTATCAGGACATCGTGCATTGGGTATCCTGTATGGTACAAAACTCTGTGCAGCATTCCATTCCACAGTGGGTGTCACTGAAGCACATTAACTTCCACTGTACCTCATCTGTACATTTGTTAAACGTACAGTACACGTTATTTGTTTTAGTGAGTTTGTGTTTTACAGTTACATACAGCAGAATTAGGAATAAGGTAGGTAAAAGGTAAAATTCACCCTCCAACCTGCCTTGAAGACACACACAGGGAGTAGAGTTATATCTCTACTCTTTCTTTAACCTTGGCACTAGATGGTGTGGGTGATAGACAACGCGCATCAGCCACTTTACCCCTAGGGATGAGCCAGTACCCATTGTATAGGAGGGTGGGTGGGCAATACAATCTCGCCCCCACCGAGATTCAGTCCCTGGACTATCCAGTCTGTAGCGAGTCGCTATACCTATACTGTGCTGTCCTCACCCAAAGTAGAAATAAGAATTGATAGTAATTCAGGGCAATGTCACAGAAGTGTCTGTCATACTGCAATGGATGTGGCTACCTGACAGGGGAATATACTTACATAATAAGCTTAAGTTGTTGATACTAAGGAAATTGATGTTACCATATTACCATTGTGTCTTGATGGAATGTGTTGTATACACACACACACTCTCTCTCTCTCTCTCTCTCTCTCTCTCTCTCTCTCTCTCTCTCTCTCTCTCTCTCTCTCTTTAAAATGTTTACTGTCTTTAGTTACAAAACGCAAGATTGAACAGAACAAAATGTTCAGGTAGTAGTAAGAATGACCACTCTGATGCAGGAGACAGTTGTCATCACTCCGCAGTTCAGCATGTGAAAAGGTGGACTGGATTCTTTTTATATTATTATTATTATTATTATTATTATTGAATACTTCAGTTTCAGATGATCTCTGTTGTGTCTGTCTTATTGTTTGTCCTGCAAGTTGGTGGACAGGGAGTATAGTTTGAGATTGTGACCTCCTTGTTTTAAGTTTGTGAAAGTATCATCTGTATTGATGATGAGATTCAGTATGAATATCCCCATGTCCACGTCCTTCTAGCACATTTAGTTTCATCTGCTACTTCCATCAGTTGCAGCATTTTGTGATGTGTGAATTCTAACTTGCAGAACAAACTTTTGCGAAAAATGGTAAATGTGAGAACAAACTAGAGAAGAGAAGAATATTGGCAAGAAGTTCTCCATGCCTGACAGAGTACTGCTTTTGACCATAGAGTAGTCATGTGCAAGTTATAGGTATACAAAAGTACAAAATTATGTAATTTCAGAATGCAGAAGGCATCAGTTATGTGAATGGATTTTCACACAATAAAACAACCTGTAGTGAGAATGTAATGTTAACAAGAAAGAAAATATATGGACACAAAAAAGCAGACGATACTCAACATTAGCAGATTGTGTTTATTTTTGTGATTCATCGGGTACTTCTGTACTGTACCATAGTATATCTGATGGTTAAAGCTGCTGAAAACTTCATGTGTTCTGACATCAGCACATGCTGTAATAAAATAAGATTTCTGTCTACCATTTAATTAATTAATCATGTAGTTGGATCCTAAATATTTTACATGTTCTGAAGCTGAATGAACTTACATGTTCTGAAGTTTTTCTGTAACATCACAGGTGTCACTGATAACCTCTGTATTTTGAACTGCCACTGTACTTTGTCTCTTTGTCAACTTAATAATTGCAGCATAGCTGGTTTTATGTGTTTACACAGGGACTATTTTATATTGTGTCCCTGAGCGTGGAAACATTATTACATTAACCTGCATCTGCTGGAAATGCCTAGTCCATTTTTTCCCTTGCAGTTGGGTAAATAAACTCTTGTCTGAAATTTTCCTGATGGTGTGTTTCTGTCACTTAGTGACATAGATTATTACAGCATTATGTATTTTTAACATACTTCCAGGATTTTTTTTTTCTGTGGTGTGACAGGCAAACTGGGGCCTAGGCTGCCTCACTGTTGTTAATAGATCACACACCATTAGGGGCACACACCATCTGGGACTCCTCTGAATGAGTTATCAGCTCATCTCAGAGGTCCCAGGATTCATATACAAGTGAGATATTTAAGTGTCTTTATTTTCTTGGGTTTATACATCTGTGTGAAGTGCTTTCTGCAATACAAGTAGATTGCTTTGACTGGGACCATGTATATTACAAGAACAAGCTATGTTAATGTGGAGCACATACATTTATCTCATCCATTATTATTTATAACGGGCATTTTTTAATGTTTGTTTCTTGTAACATCTTCCTTGTACATCATTGTTTGCAGATATATTACTGATTTCATGAAGATTGTTGTTATGTTAGGAAATAATGAAACATTGGTTGTTGATCACCATATGGGAAATTTAGATCAAACAGGACTTTTCTTTAGTAAGGTTGGATAATCATTATATGATGTACCATCAGAGATGTTTTAGACCAAGTCTGGTGTTCATATACACAACACTAAAGCGTACTTTTGATTGCCTTCGTAGAAAATGTGACGTGCAGAGATTAGTTAGAAAGTAAATCAGTCTGCAGAAGAAGAAGGTTTACATAAGGTGTTGACCTCAGTTTGCAGAAGGAATAGATAATTTTTTACATGGTACAGGATAGAGTGAGTGAGTCACTATGCAGGGAGCAGATTTACCAAAAGGAGCATGTAAGAGAAATGGAAAGGAACTGAGTAGCATATTATTACACAAAGCATATTTAGTGTATTGACTGGTGTTATTCAGTTACATTGTGAACCCACTTGTAAATCTTCTGAGTGGTATGTAAAATAGAAACACTACTGTTGCATGCATAATTATCATCATACCAAAGCTGGAAAAGCCATGTAAGAGATCTCTGAATGAAGTTCAGAGGAAGACTTTGAGAGACAGAAATTAAATAGCATATAGCCAGTGGTGAACTTTGGGATGGGCCATAATGAACCTTTTCATGCCACATTAGGATTTCTTTGAATTTCACATTCTGAGGGAAGGTTTTATCACATATTTGTGCATTTGTAATTAGCTGGTTGGATGAACAGGGAATTGATAACAGGTACAGGAAATTGGAAACAGTTTTGTTTTTTATGTAGTACAGGTAAATGTTGATAAAATGGGACCAGGATTAACCAGAAACCATCTTCCCCCCACCAGCACCAAGTGTTGAAGAAAGTGTTTACTGGCAAGATATTGTGTGACCTCTTGATATTTCACCATATAGATTTTTTCCATGTAACTCCAGTATAGGCATACATGTGGAAAAAGAAAATCCTTGGACATTTGTGTCAGTTTTTACAGAATTTAGTATGGTCTTGGCACATCCTACATTTTTAGAAGCTGCAGTGTTTCCAAGAAGTGATGGTTTTCTGTTCTTTTATGCCAAGCCAATTGGGAACTCAGAGAACTCATTCCCATAAATGTGTTTGCAGTGTGTGGTACAGGCACTGCAATTATTGTTGAGCATTGAAACTTCTACTTTCCACAAGGACCTTACTATGTAAACAAGTGTTCACATAAATACTCTGCATATTCAGACATTAATGTATAAATAAAAGTAACTTGTATCCTTAGTGTGGATTGTTCCCAAACAAAGGAAATCCTTAAATCAGTTACCCTAATCATCAAATTTGTCCACTTGTAGTGTCCTTCATCCCCTTTGTTTTTAGGGTTCCCATATTTTTGTTATACAAGTTGATAATTGAGATGGTTTTGATGCTGTATTTCTGAAGAATACTTGAAGACGGTAATGCTGTAAGGATGTATACAGAGGACTGGAATCTTGTGAACTGTGTTACAGTTTGTTGCGACTTTTTTCGTACAGCAGGATGTTAAGTTTTGCCACTGGCTGTCACAATTGAATAAAAGTAATTGGAAAGGAATGCACTGACATAAAAGATATAATATAGGAAGATAAGTGTTCATTAATATATGCCTGTTGAGCTGTAAAAAAAGTGTAGATATTCATTCCCAAAGAAATTTTGTTCTTGGAAATTTAGTTGGTGTAAGACCTAGAAGACCCAAATAATTAAACTGTGATTTCTAATGTGAAGGACCTTTGGAATTCTGAAGAGTCTAAATGTTGGTACAGAGTAAGACATCTTTAAACCTTAAACAAGTTACTTAAATATAATCTTCATTGTTGAGTATGTGATTTCCCCACCATTGTTTCTGATGCATTTTGTGGTTTGGTTTCCATTTTGAGAATATGGAAAGGGATCATGTAGTAACTGTAACCAAGGATTTGGATTTCTAATCTCAGTTTTAAGGGAAAAGAGATTGAGATAATTTTAAACAGTTACTTAATATTGCCTTATCAGAGAAATGGGAGAAATAGAGGTGCAACTGTTGTTCCTTAAACATAAATTTCATATGCTGGAGGAATCTGTTGTCCACTGACTCATACTTTAGCATGGTTACTGAAATAACCAGTTCAGCTGTGTGAAGTTATATGCATATGGGGCAGCAAGTAGGAGTTCACCCAAGGAAGGAAGCACATGTTCAGAGCTGCATATAAATCTTATTTTTCCTTGAGGGTATTATTATTATCATCATCATCATCATCATCATCTACCATACAAAAATTTTGAAGTTAAAAAAAAGCCTGTCAGCTTCTTGGAGATAGAAGCTGAGTTTATTTTATTTTTCAGTTAGTTGTCCTTAAAACAGCTTGATTAACTCAGAGCCCCGTTTGAATTGTCATTTATAAATAACCACATTTCTAGAAGTGGCAAGAAGATGAATTAGCTGCACCTTGACCATCATGTTCTTGTGTTATTGTCCCTCATCCAGTGTGGCAAATTCTAACCAATGTGACAGTTCAAGGAGTGTATCCTGAAATAGTGCTGTCAGTAGGCATCATACCTTAAGAAAATAATGTCATTGCAGATAAGGTACTAACAAAATATATGCGTTTGATGAGCACTCCTTTCTGAAAGATTCTATGATTTAATAAGACAGCAATTAAAAATTGTAACTAAATATGCATGCATTTTCTGGCTTAGTTTATTTATTTTCAAATTGTTACAAAGCTAAAGGTTGTGTATAGCAGGAAGTGACAGACCACTTTGAGAAGAAACTGGAGAGCCAAATAAGCAATATTTTACACCAGGACTTAATAAATGTGCCAAATGGGAGATTCTGTAGCTATACCTGTAATTGCATGTCCTGCCAAAGTATGAACCCATGGCCTGAGGATGTGCACCAGCCCTCATGATGATTTATTTTGTACCCATGGGTCACCAGGGGGGGAAGCAGAACACAAATCTTAGGAGTATTTTAAAGTGAACATTTTATTACCCAGAGATTAATTTCTCCTTGAATCTAGGTCCCCTTATTTAGATGTTTGTTATATTTTTCTGTACTTCTGAGGTGAGTTTTTTTAACAGCCTAGTCTGCTTGCTACTGTCTGACTCTTATTTAGTCGTAAGTCAGTTTTCATAGAACTAATCAATATGTGTAATTTTATTGTCTAGCCCAAACAGAAAATGGGTTTATCGCAGTCCTTTACACTAGCCACATTTAAGTTAGGTCTTCACTAACAAAATAGTAGTTCTAATGATGTATAGGTTTTTCACGGTGGTCAGCATTAATATTTTAGACTCACAGATCATGACGCCATGCCAGGGTACCTTCAGTACCAGTCAGGGTGTTGGTAATTACCTATTATACAATGTCATAATCCAGAAAATTAGCCAGTTGTTCAGTGTAGCCCAAATTTGTTTTGCCATTCAGTTTTAATAACTCTTCCATGCAGACCAACACTGTATGTGTAGCAGAGTGCTTAAGACAGTAACAGTTATTCTCCTAGTCAAGACAGCCTGCGTTCTGTGGAGCCTTAAGCATTGTGTTGACAAGAGTTCAACTATAATTTTTTATCAAAGTCACAAGTGTTTAGTACAAGGGATATTTCTGACATTGGGAAAGATATATTATCGCTCATGCAACAGCAGTTGGCTGTAACCCACACAATTTGTCAAACTGAGATTCCTGCATTACAAGACAGTTGGGTTACATACAGACTTTCTGTCAAAATGTTGTGTCCACCCCAAAAAAAAAATTGCTTCTCATAATTTGATAAACACCTAACAGGCTTAATTATTGGTCTATTAATGATCTGTCTTCTTCCCCCCGGTCCCCTGCAAAATTGTGTATTGGTGGGTTATGACAAATTGCTGTTTCAAGAGCATTATGATTGGAAAGTTTACAAGAAATGGAGAAAGGAAAAATGGCACTTTATATGGTATAGTTGGGATAATTGAATTTAGAATATTGAGGTAGGCTGAGCATGATGTGGCATCTGTTTTGGAAATCAAAGGTAAACAAGAATTGACAAGGTAGGGAAAGAGTTGCATTGAAGTTGAAAACAAATTTAAAATATGTAAAGAGAATGAGATGGCATCCAATTTTCTGTCAGCTTTATGAACAGCATATGAGCCTCAAAATTCTGTACCATGCCATGCATCCAGATCACAGTCATCCTAATAATCTAATCTTTTTACATTTTGAAGCCCACTCAAAGCACAGGATATATATATATATATAAGGATATATATATATATATATATATATATATAGTCTTTTATTCTGTCATTAACTTAATTACATTACAACAGAATTGGTTTACATCAGCCGGTTTAGCATGAATTGCTTTGAATAAAATTACATATATTTGAGAGAAATCCATAACACTGTTGTACCATAAATGGATCCTTGGAAAATTACATATTTAACATAAGTTCTGGTTAGTGAAGTTTCAGAACAGTGCACCAGATGAGTGAAGATTGGAATTTTACTGCAGGCAGAGATGGGAATAGCTGCAAATAAAAATCATTTGGTATGTGGAAAATTCAAAGCATTGCTATACCATAGGTGGCTGTGATAAAAATTACACATTTAACAAATGATGTATAATACAGTTCCTGGACAGTGCAGCACAATATTACTTCTTGGTTCCAGGAGCTCTTTCTCATAGGAATCCTGTTACATACCGCAAAAAATCATAGCACACCAGTCTTCTCCACATGCAATCCTGCAACAATCAGTTCTTTAAAGTATTGTGGTTCTGATAATGATTTTTTTTAAATCCAGTAACTTGAATTTCTTTAACCTGGGTTTGTATTTTTTTTTTAAACTAACCTACAGGCTCTTTAAATCTTAAAAATTTCATTGGTTTATTGGTTGTTGATGCTGGGTAGTTGTGTTACATGCTGCATTTGGACTAAATTCATATGTACGCTGAGTGTGTTGCCCACTTTTTGTGTATAGCCATGCTTTTAACTAAAGTATGGACAGTTGGTTTAGTTGTGGTTTATTGAGGATCCCTACATACTCGGAGTGGAAAGGCAAACCCATACTTTGTCCTCCATAGTGCTGCTGGTCTGTGTTTGCTCGTTTGTTCTGTGTTCATTTAATATAAATATATATTGGTACAAATTTGCAAGTACCTACAACATTCTAAAAAGTCATAAATTATTTGTCCTATATTTCATTAAATGTACACTACTGGGAAATGTTTAAAATTAAAGTTACAGGCCTTATGAGCTGCATGCTTTTTGTTATACAAGGTCTGTTTGAATCATATTTGAACAAATTACATTGTTATTTAATGTAATATAAGATGAGAATTATTTTGGACATGTGGATCAGGATGGCATTCATCTGGTTTGGAGAGAAACCTGTCCCAGTGTCAGTTTGCCCTCAAGTCCCACAAATGATTCCATATTGGATGTATGGTCGCCAGAGTGACACTGGGACAGGTTTATCTCTTAGAACTTTGGTTGTCCCCTGTCAGAATCATTCCACCAGTGCTCTCTACACTTCTTTATGCACCTTGGCAGTAGTATATAATCTTAGCAATTGTTAGCAGTGTCATTAAATAAAGCACATTCCCCCCCCCCTTCCTCTTCCATTTTTGTATAAGTCTTCCTGTACCAAATGTGCCTGGTATGATTTAGGATTTCGCTTGGCCAGTAATGTGTTCTGGGAATGGAGTGGAACCTGTATGAATGTGCCCACGTAAACAAAAGTGATTGCTATTTTGTCCCATTCATTCTTTTGTGAGAAGATATGGAAACAATATAGTGATTGCATTTTGTCTGTGACCACTGCATATATGACTGCAAATGCCATTTCATTTTACATCATTTACCAAAAAGCCATTGTATAGGTTCATAGATGAAATAGTCCAGAAAACAGATTCTATCTTCCCACAAGTCGTCAAATACATCCCATTAAAATAATGTGTGAAAGTAACTTGCAGTTATGGCGTGATACAAGATAAGCAGTAGAATTTATATAATACCAAAGAATGACGTTATTTTGTTGCTGCATCTTTTGTTCTATTATATTCGTTATAATAATAATGCCATACCCACACAGGAAAATCTGCACTGCGATTTGAGAAGCATGCTTTGTGTTAGTTGAAGAATAAGAGACCAACTTGATGTCACAATTTATTAAGTTTTATTTCACTTCTTCTATGCTCAACATGTTTCGGACATTAATACATCCATCATCAGGAACCTGCGACTTTTCTGTTGTATCACCACATTGGTTGTGTGTTCTTGTTTCGATGTGTGTTGGAGTTTTGGTGTGGCTGGGTTGGGGTGGTATCTGTATGGCAGGCTGAAGCACGACTGTGCTAGAAGACGTGAAATAAAATGTAATAAATTGTGACATCAAGTTGGTCTCTTATTCTTCAACTATCACAATGATGCATGGTCCAATGTACATAAGATTCTTTGTGTTCTCTATCCTAGACGAGACGCAATGGTCTGGTGGTTTCCTCTGAGTAGCTTCTGCTCATCCTAGCAATAATACTAGTTTGGAGTTTCACAGTCCTACCAGTGGTTTAGTCGTGATATTCCTTGTATCCTAGTAGTTTAGGTATTGTCTGGGCAGTTGTATTCCATTCACATAACTGCAAAAGTTACTGCTGTCGTAATTTTCCATCCTAAAACGGCTTACCCACCCTTATCTGGCACTTACGTTAAGGAAAGCATAGAGCTATACCTCTTTACCTTACCAACAAACAAACAGCTTTGGTGTTTATACATTTCTGCTGTCATTTTCCAAGATACAGAGTGTGATGGATGCACAGATGCTTATAAGTTTAATACATATACATGCTGATAACAAAAGAAGAAAGCTCCACAGACCCACATATGCACATACATATATAAATTAATTTTATAATACACATCAAGTATATTTTAAAAATTTCTATAACTTGTACCAATATAAGATTTGGGATATATGCAATGGTGAAGATTCATATTGTGATCTGGATTATGAAGCCATGTAATCTGGTAGGTGGGTACCATCATTTGTCAGAAATACACTGCCTCCATCATCAGTGAAGATACCCTGGCGTGGTAGTAATGAAAGATTGTACTGCACACCTGTTAGCTTCCTTTGGTGTCGTAGTCTGTCTGTAGCAACTTTAGAACTTGTGGGTGTGTATGTATATAATCAAATTTGGCATGGAGAGTTTCGCTAAGGTTTACCGTGTTCCAGTTTCGGTTAAATCCAAGAACACTGAAAGACACTTCCTGTTAGTGATTCATATTGGGAATCTGTGCACATCTTGAGTGTAACCCCGTGAATATTTCCAGGCGTGAAAAACATTACAGGCAGAAGTTGTTGAGAAATGCATGTTCTGTAGAATATAATTTTTTCTTAAGTTGTTTGGTTCTCAAGCAGACCAGAGTTTTATACTATGCCCCCACATCTATAAATATTTTATACCCACTTGCATTGTGTATCAGAAGCTGAAATTTTCTACAGAGTCATGATTTGGCAGGCACTATTAATGTAAAATAACTTCACGTAGGTTTTCTTGTTAGCACATAGTTATTAAGTCTAAAATGAGCATGACAGTATGGTGCATATGTTTGGAACACATATTATGCAATTCAGTACATTTGTCCATATTTCGTATGCATTGTCTTGAAATATCTGTCATCAAACTTTTGTTGAGTGCAAAAAGATCTTGTTCCTCAGGCTGCATTATAGTGTCTTACAACAACTGCTTGTACTTCCTTTCTTGCTTATACAATACCAACATTCAGATATAGAATTTGTGGTTGTCACACTGGTGTTGATGAAGGGTCAAGGGATATAGTTCCTGACATTGTGTGAGTCAGTAAACTGTTACAGACATTTTGGAGGAGCCTGCTGCCTCCATGTCCAGGGTCTAAGCAGTTCAAAAAGGGTCTTCTCATGACTTATATTGAGGGACTGTTTTGTGATATATATTTGAAATTGAGCATGTGTGCATTTTGTAGTATTTGTTCATGCATTCTGAATATAATCACACATTTACACCAGCAAATGCACATAAGTTACATAAAATCAGTAACACTAATGTCATGCTGCAAGAGTTATAGTACCACATGGGATTACTGCAATGAAAACAGCGTGTTATGTTGTTACTTTGAACTTTTCTTACATGTAAAACATCATGAAAATCTGATAACGTGAAAACATTTTCCATATATTACTGTTGCTTTCTATGATTGTAAAATTCCTGTCTAATCAGATTTCTTACAAATGCAATTTTTATTCACCTGTTGATTGCTATTTCAGGGAAATCCTCGGAGAACGAAAGACAGGGGACCAAACTTACAGGAACCACCACTAGGTGACATTTTGCAGTGCTATAAGAGCGCATGTGTGCAAAATGTTTTAAAGGTGGTTCCAAGTGATACATTGATGTGCACAGTACAACCACCAGTTGATGAAGGTGTTGCAGAGCGCAAAGCCAGTATACGGAAGAATTCCTTCTCCCTGCTTGACCCAGAAGGAGCCACCATACCATCATTGATTGACCTGAGTCAGCAAGACTATGATGTGAATGCACCTGTCAGCTCTGTCCTACTGCAAGGACGGGATCTATTAAAGGCACTTGAGGCTAGTTCAAATGCTCTTGTGGATTAGTACATACCAGTTCACATTGGGAACGTGCATAACAAGCAGTGATTTAAAATGTACTTTAGTGAGAACACTTATTTAAGGTGAAGAACTTATTCTTTACAGTTCAATCTTGGGATTCCATCACCAACCAAATTGACATGCTCTGATTTCAGTGTTAAACATTGAAGAACTCTTGAATGTATTTGTTGCACTGGTTCTGTAATATTACGTCAGATTTGTATCATGGTATATAGGATTCTGAGGAACATGTTTGGACTAAGGTGGAGGAAGTAACAGGGGAGTGCAGAAAATTGCATAATGAGGAGCTTCATGATGTATTTCCTCACCACTTATTATTTGAGTTATAAGAATGATGAGGTGGGTGGGGTATGTGGCACATGTGTGTGGAGAACAGAAATGCATGCAGGTTTTTGATGGAGAAAGCTGGAGGAAAGAGGCCATCTGGAAGGCCCAGACATAGGTGAGAGGATAATATTTCAGTGGGTCTTAAAGAAATAAAATGGGAGGGCATAGATTGGATTAAATTAGTTTAGGACAGGGACAAGTGGTGGGCTGTTGTGAACATGATAGTGAAATACAAGGTTTCAGGGAATTTGACTATCTGACAAACCATTAGATTCTAAAACAGAACTCTTCTCCATGGAATTAGTTAACTTAGTGATAGTGCAACATCATAAGGAAATGTAGAAAGATTATAACATTTATGATTATGTGTATGGATGCTACACAGTGAGGAATGTGGTTGTGTTTGTGTTACTGTTTCCACTTGTGCTGGAAACCTGTATGTATATTAGCACACCACACATACTGGTACAACATTCTGTCCAACAACATTCCATATCTCACCACCAGATTTGTAATACTGCTTCTAGAATAAAGATTGTGAACTGATCTCTACATTTCAGTTCTTAACTCTTCTAGGAAAATAAAAATGTAATCTAAATTTGATGACACCAACACAAATGTACTCATTCTGAGTGCCATTCTTGCTCTGTTTTGGTGGCATGATTAGCGTTGTGTTGCAGTCTGACCAACCAGCTCATACTGAACACTTCCCCCGCTATTTTGCAATAGTGATGCTCTCTTTGTCTTCTCAAGGAGGATTACAGATGAAGGAGTTTTAGATTTTGTGGTCATGACATTAGCGTCAAGTGTAATATACTGCTGTATATACCAGTATCCAGAGGACTGTGGAACTAGGATACAACCAGAAGACTCAATATGTATTTTACAGTACAGTTTTTATTCCCATAACCATGTTAGTAATTTCTTATATAAACTTGACTTTCTTGGATTCTAACCATGTTTTGTATTGTGTTAGCAAAATAAATTTGTTATCAGTAGATCAAGCTATAGAAGGCACAGTAACCAGCCTTCTGAATGCTATTATATGATGATGGGTTGCATGATATAAATTATTTCTGTCAAAAAGAAATACTGTGTTTACCTGAATGTAAGATTATCCCATATAATGATGCCCATTCACAGTTGACAATTTTCGGGAAAGTACCTGTACAGAACATAATATTATAAGGTGACCCCCTCTTCCCTCGCCATATTTTAGAGGATGAATTGGGGAAAAATTTTAGTCTTATATCATGGTAAATATGATGTGTTTGTTATGTGTTTTCTGTTGGTTCACACTACTTCCAGATCTGAGCTCAGCGCAGCTCTGCCTCCCATGGCGAAGGTTGCAGTCGTATACATTAATACAGAGGATGCATTCAGTGTTTTCAGTAATATAATAAATAAACTGTTTGATCTCATTTGAGGAAGTTCAGCATAATGCTACAAGGGTGCCATGTGGAATATGCAGCAGGGACAGATATTTGTGCATACAGATCGACCTATTAACCCTTACCCTGCTAACGTGGAAAATATGGTGAGCTCCTAATAATGCCAGCAGGTGGCAGATGGGATTTAACTCGGCGTTTAAAGGGTTAAATACATTTGTATGCTCTCTTGTAAGTCTTAAAATTGTTCTCTTGGTGTTAACACTGGCAGATGAAGTGATTGTAACTGCTGTCACGTGCCTGGCAGTCCACGTGTTTCTGACACATTGTCGTGCAATTTAAATACCTTTAATATATTGTGCAGAACTGTTCGTATCTGTTGGCTATCATAACATCGATTTGCTTAGTAATAAGAGTTTTACAGGTACATACTTCGTGATGGTTTTAGTACAGATTTCCATCAGATGTTTGGTGAGATTCCCTCATTTTACACAGAAAGGAAGCAACCTTGGCCATGCCGTGATGTCATGCATTGTTCCTGAAATTTGTTTCCATGTTGGAGATGAATTAGGAACTGTAACACATTTTTGTTTGCATCAGAATAGTTTAATTGATTAGCATTTATTTCCAGTTACTGTTTACTGCATCATATTTTCATAGCTGCATCGATTGGCAATTTTGAAATGCGATTTGTTTGCATTTCCCATATAATTGTCATATATTTATATGCAGTCAGTTGGGTTTTTTTTTTTTTCTTTTTTCTTTTTTTAATGTTTTGGAACCAACAATTTTCAGTTCTGTAGGCATGTACAAATGATATACTTCTAATTATCACAAATAAAGTGTTCAGTTTTTAGCAAGTTACTGTTTTCATCTTGTGTGTACAGTTATGGTTTGTGTGACTCAACACCTTATTAATAGCTACGGGTACACCTTGTCTACCTGTCCTTAACCCCACCCCATCCAAGTTAAATTTGCAGTGTTCACTGACCTCCATACCTACCTCTGTCTTAAATATACCGATTTCAGAACCACAGTTTGATCTAAAGAGTGAAGGCCCCTGTCTTGGACTTGAGTCCTAAGTGGGGCTCCTGACATACCATTTTTGTTCAGTGACCTTTCAGTTAACAACCCTATCCCTTTGAATTGGTAGAAAGAAGGAGAAGCTCCACCCAACATTTTTCATGATCCCAAACTTAGGTAATAGTGATTGTTTCAAGGGTAACTAAAAAAACACATTTCCAAGAATTAAATCTCATTGAAACTTAAGAATATTTCAGATTTCATACCTACAAACAGGCATGCACCCAGAATTTTTCATTTGGAGGGGAAGGGGACTGACGCTGAAGCTGTATATAATTTATGTTTCACTTTGCAAACTATGTTACAAAAATCATATAACATAACATTGTTTGCAACTGCATTTGTATACACATAAATATAATGGCATGTGCCACCACTCAGTCACACAAAATGTAAACTTCTTGATTTTGGAAGGGCGGTGGTGTGTGCCGTGGCTGGCAGCCCACTCCCCTTGGGTGTGCCCCTACCAACAAAGAAAAGAGTAATGGCAATTGTTAAGTTTTTGGCAGAATGAGGATTCAGTTTGCATGGTGGGAATGAAATATTAAGGTCACCTACATGTGAAGACTTCCTGGAAGTCATTCCCCACTTTGATTCATTCTTTAGAAATATGCTTAAAAACAGCCTCAAAGAAAAGAGAAAGCCTTTATACGTATCACTAACAAATTAGGGACTGGGGGACTTGATGGGAAAAGACATTTAAAGAATTGGCTGACCCCAGTATATGATACCAAGGTTAATTATTGGGGCTATACCTGCACTTCCCCATATTCTTTCATGGTGTGCTCACAGACGGCTTTGCCTGTACTTTTTAATGGCTGATTGCAGAAAATGTTGATAGTTGACTCAACACCAGACATGTCACATGATCAGCTGTCAATATGGATATGGGACTGTTCCCAAGGAAGCATTTTTAACACTGTCCCCTGCAGTGATTATTCTTGATAAAATGTTGCTACCATAATGTACCAAACATGTCAGGGAAATGTGAAGTTGCATAATGATACATATTTAAAGAACATTCTTTAGATTTTGTGTACCTTGACTACTTATGTTTAATTAATTCAGTAGGTGTGGAGGCAGTGAAATGCTGTGCTTAAGCAGTCAAAATTTAGTTTTTGACAATCACATGTATTTTTATCAGGGTGTTTCAGGAGGGAGATTGTGTGTTCTAAAGTGCAAAATAAACAAAAATAAATACCTTTTATGTCTTAGAAGTCTCAGCTTCATTCAGTGTGAACATGTCAACACTTGTAGGGCTGTTTCTCCCAACTGTAAATGTGTTCTTTTCAAGTATTGGATGCTACTATGAAGAGTGATCTTGAACAGTAATGAGCGATCCATGGGTCACAGAAAGATTGTGAAAACTTTGAAAGGATGGAAACATTTCCAGTGCAAATGTTGCAACATACAGAAGCTTAAATGTGATGTGTGATACTGTCTACATGCATTAATGTAGTTCAACTTTCATTCGTGTAGAAATGCTTTCACCTAATACTGCATAATGTTTGTAATACAATACCAGGTATTCTGCAATTAATCTGTCTAAAATACACTTCAGCCTTTGTTTTATTGCAACTGTATGGATTCATCTGCAGGATGTACTATGTAGCACAGTTTATCTAGCATTATGTAGTAACAATATAAATTTGCACATCATTGTTGTCAGGCAATAAATACGAGTAGTGGACAACATTTTCTGTGGTGTTAGATTTATATACTGATATACTAATTGCAATATAAATTTGTAAAAACTACACACAATGTATTTCAACTGACGTCCGTTGTCAATACCCTTGTATCTCATAACAGTATCAGTTGAAAAGTACAGTAATTTGAAATCTGGGTGCAATCTTTAAGTACAGCAGTTGATAATAATCGGTCTTTTTAAACAGATACAACTGTCATAGGTCTACAAGGAACCATTGTTTCATTTGTGTCATTGTCTACTTTCAATTATTGATACTTGTTGCTCGATTATGATGGTTCATAACTGATGACTGATTTTACATACCTACTCAACATGGTTGTGGGCCGGGTAGCGTAGCCGGTATGGCGACTAGCTGCGGGCTGGACGGTTCGGGGATCGAATCCCGGTGGGGGCGAGATTTTCCGCACCTGTGCAGACCGGCACTGGGTCCCACCCAGCCTCCTGTACAATGGGTACCGGGTCTTTCCCGGGGTAAAGAGCGGCCGGAGGGTGACGCTGATCCCTCACCCTCTTCTAGTGCCGTGGTCAAGAAAGAGTAGGGCTATACCTCTACTCCCCCTATGGGCGGTACGGCCCGTACAAGGGTGCACTTTACCTTTTACTCAATTTGGTTTTAGTGGCTGCAAAAATAGCAGTTTTCATTGATGGGTTTCCATTACTTACTTACTTACTTACTCCATGGTGCAGAGTCCTTCTTGAGAAGCTAACTGGTTTGCAGCTAGTCAGGAAATTCCCCGCATTTCACGGAACCCGAAGGTTCATTACCGCACTCA
>Ga0123357_10001439_pt1 | contig 25257 bp, 10 predicted proteins | sample TergutEmb28metaG_FD_89873 | JGI IMG/M metagenome (GOLD analysis project Ga0123357, IMG submission 89873) | Embiratermes neotenicus P4 segment gut microbial communities from Petit-Saut dam, French Guiana - Emb289 P4 | ecosystem: Host-associated > Arthropoda: Insects > Digestive system > Gut ...
TAGGAGTGAATTTTAACCAAAAATTATATGTTTTAAAATATTATATGTGAAATACTATATGTGATATATTAAAAAATATAATAAAAAGTGCAATTAGTTGGCCATTTATATATACATACTTTTTCACGGAAAAATGAAAATAATTCTGAACACAATTACATTTTCAAGGGAAGGTAGAATCAATCTGTCCGATTTAGCGGCATTTTGACTTCTTCATTCTTTAACACATTTAATTTAGGAAGTGGCATATATGTGTAGTTACGAATGTAGTCCCAACATTATTTAAAACTAATTAATTTACATTATATATAATATTAAATATATATCATATAATGCATTAATATAAAATTACATATTTTATGTTTTATACTTGTAAAAAAATGGAAATTAACGTTACTAAAACACACATTACTTGAGACTGATATTCATTTCATATGTTTATAGATTGTTTGAAATTTTGTTCATGACAGGTACCACACGAAAGAATGATGTAGTTTTGCTGAAATTTTTCACTGTTTTACACTAAATAAAACATTATTTCACATCAGATTTTATCGTTAATTGTTTTTCAGATTTACGTCAAACATTTTGTGGTCGAAATTCAAATCCAATGAATTAATGTAACCTGAAATATAGGCAGCATTATAATACTTATCGCTGGTCTGCCTGTCCACAATCGTGAGATACGTCACATCCCAAAAGACTTTTATTTTAAATATTCTCCAATTTGACTACCTAAAACGTCAAATCTAACATGTCTGCTGTCCGCACTTCATCTCTTCCCAAAATACTCCTAAACAATATGCTGAACAGAAAGGAATGGATGAACAAATGGAAGCCACAGCTTTTAGTGAGATTACTGATTAATTACACAACAATTTTTATTCTGTAAACATTGATTTCTGGAGCGTGACTATCCGACATTCACAAATGTACAGGCACGTATCGCATTATGAAAACTGCTCTTCATTTTTGTAAAATTTTTGTACCCAGAAATGATAGGTTTAATTTATAAATTACCTTTAGAAATCAACTTGGAAATTTCATGACTTATAGCGTTATGGTATATTAGAAAGAACTGAAAATTATTTAGAGGAAGAAAATAGTTAATTAATTTATTGAATAATTAAATGTGTTTTGTGTTGAAATGAAAAATGTCTTAAAAAGTTAGAAAAATATGTCTTTTATCCTGTAGCTCCTCAGCTTATCTCCGCCATACGCAATCTAATTGTTGAGTTTCTGCATCGCAACCTTAAACAATCACAATTACACACAAAAATGGACTCACACAATAAAATACACTCAATTAGACACACAATTGTACACATACAATTTGAAACACAGTAAGCCCTAAATATATAGACACATACATTTAGGCACACAGAATTAGAGACATAAAAATTAGTCACACAAATAGACTAATAAAAATGACACACAAAATTAGTCATTCACAAATAACTGCATAAAATTACATACCAAAAATTAAACACACGCAAATATAGACCCACATAATTACATTCACACAAACACACATAGACTTATAGGCAAATAAATCGAAACACAATTAGGCAGACACAATTAGACAAACATGTTGCTTGTGAAATGGCACTAATACTGCGCTAGTTGTCACAAGGGCACTAAATGTATAATGTTTCTGTGGCTTCCAGAATTTAGACAGAAGCCTTATTTTTCGTAGTAAAATGTACGCTTGCTATCATTTTGTAGCATTTGACATTGTACAATATTCTGTGACTGAGGGTGGTTTACACTGCAGGGAATGAACAAATTATGTCTGTCTCTAATTCAGAGAAAGGAACGTGGCTGTACTACACAATTTAGGCCTTTGCCAGACCGTTCTTTAATGCAATTCTATTTGTGCAACTGCTTACACAAACTACTGGCACGTATTTTTCTGTCTAAAACCTGTATGAAAATCCGCAACTAATCTGGCATTTATTACGCATTCGACCCTCCATAAATTAAGATAACCGTTTTCAACCCATTTTTTATGATTAAAGTTATAGTCAAATGAATGTAATATCTTTATAATTTTTTGTGCCGTAGGATACGCAAAAATCCACAAATTTAATTTGTTAGCCTTAGTTTTCGGAGATAATAGCACTATCATAGTTATATGCACAATAAACATGAATAGAAAATTACTGACCTTATCGACGTGTCCTTTTGGTCTGAGGATGTTATTTTGTTTCAGTATCACCTCTTTTCATCATCCAGCAATAATAACCTAAACTGGCAGTACTCCATTTCCCTTTGTATCTGTGCTCCATCAATGAAACTTCTTGATGGAACCGCTCACCATTTTAACGGAAAGAATTCCAGATGTGAATATAGAAAGTTCATTTCCAGCGACATATTGCACCCCAGCTTTTCAACCGAATCCATCAGATCTTGTAAAACTACTCTGAAATTTGCAGCTTTGAAATTTCCCAGAAAGCCAATCGAAACCTTTTCAAAGGTTTGTCATGCTGCTTTCACCTAGTCACTTAACCCTTTAAACGCCGAACTAAATTCCATTTGCCCTTTGCTACCATTGTTCGGGACTCACCATATTATCCACGTTAGCAGGTAAAGGGTTAACATTCTTTCAAAATGCTGGTCATTAAAATGTCATCTGATTTTAGGACCGATAAACACATCTGCTTTTACTTTCTCCTAAGTGAGCCTGGGGGGCTACGGTCGCTTCTCATTCAAAAAATTTACAAAGTTCTCCATAAGCCCCAATTAAATATGTAGTGGTTGAGGCAGTGTTTTGCTTGAATTTATCAAAGGCTTATATATAATACTATTCATTCCAAGTGTTAATTATTGTCTGTGGGACCAAAGTTTCCTAGAATAGTGGGTACCTCTGGCGTGGCTATCCCACTCACACAGGAAACAATTATATTTGGTTTAGCCGGCTTGCAATCTTAATAAAACGACAAGTACCTTAAAATTACCACAAACCACACTCTGGTACATTTTGTGGGCTACTTCAACCAGGATAATTTTCATAGCTATATACGTTTCTTTTTTGCTAGGAGTATATGCCACAGGAATAGAAATCAACTTATTTCCATTGTGTAAGAGGACTGCTTTAAGACTTGTCTTTGAAGCACCAATGAAAAGTCGCCACTGCCCAGGTATGTGCTTAATATGAATTGCATTAGTCAGAACATCAATATCTTTGCAGTAGGTGATAAACCAACGATTTTAAAAAATGCTCGAATTCTTTGTTTTCTGGTGCGAAAAGTTGTCACTTCAGTAAGTCGTGTAGTAAATTCCACTGTTGTAAAGTTGATGCCTAAAGTTTTGCATTATTTTTTGGATGTACGAATCCCCACTTCATGTCATTGAGATCGCCCTCTGTGACCTTTCGCTTGGACGAGTCTGTGCTTGGCAAGTAGACTGCATCTCTTGAAGCTGATGTCTTCTGTTTTTCGTTGTTTGAAGAAACACTGCCTTCATCATCAGAGTATATAGCAAAACTGTCGGGAGATCCAGGAACAGGAAGTCAATCGCCATGAGGCACAGGCCGATTTGCTGGTGGTATATTCAGATACACAAGTGCTGATTTTTTTTTCATGGACTTACCATTTTGAATAGGGGACACCATAAAGAATTAACAGTCAAAACTGTGGTTACTAGTCACCCTCCAAACCATGGGCACTCCAAACTCTATGCAATGTCTATTTCCATTCAGCCACTCTTTGAGTTAGTCTGAACACGTAGTGTAGCACACGTGTGGTTCCCATTTTATTTCCTGATCAACAACCTTGCAGCCGAAATTCAAGAAATATACCTTTTTAATAGTTTGATTAATGGATCAATTCCATGTGGAAAATGTCACTTCTCCGCAAACATAGAACACAGAAGTTATCCGGGTTATTTACGCACTTCAGGGACATTTTTATAAATATACTACACAATCTGTGACAGTAGAATGCCAGATGCAAATATCACATCACACTTCTCATGAAAGAAATTGGGGACACCATCTGCAATACGAGCGCTTCCGTACAGCACTTAATAAGACCCGTAGAGATTTGAAAGGCAAAAATTTTAATGACCACGTGTCGAAAACCTTCAGCGAAATTAGCCCATAGCGTGATTTCATCGTGGTATGAGACATACGACGCCCGCTTACGGTGTTGCCAAATTTGACGTCGGAGTCCTAATATTTAGTTGAAAAAAGTGAAATTTCGCACCATAACTGTAACTGGAAAACTAGAATATAACTGAACATTTGTATGCCTTTTCGAAATCAGTGGCCGCAAATTAGTAAAGTTTAGCTAGTCTCGTTTCCATAACATTTTGTGTGTCACACAGTGATTTTGGACGTTCGCTGGCAAACTTTTAACAAGCTGCTGCAGCCTTTATTAGAGCTGCGACCTTCACATACAGTATATACCTACAATGTGCCTGTATTCGGTCTCTGTATCAATTGTTAATATGGAGGTACAGATTGTGGAACAGTGAGATGGATGTGCAGCGTAGGTGGCCATGTTCCGTAGTGACATCTCGTAGTGCTGTGCGACAATACGTAGATATGAGGGTCTTGCAGAGACAACCTACAGAATATTGTGCAAAAAAAATGGCAATTTGAATTTGTCAAATTTTCGTGGTAGCATGCTTCGAAACTTGTATGTAAATTAAATAGATTGTTTTAATCTACTTCCTACGTAAAACTGTTATATATAATAACATTCTTTCCTTCATATCGCTCAATATTTCTTAGAATTAATCACGTAGTTTGCATGTCTCAAAGAGTTGTTTCGATTAATCTCGATATGAACAACAGATGGCAAAATATTTCCTTATTGTAGGATGCTCTACTAGGTGTCACCGGTGTGCAGTATCATTTGAATTAGACAATTGGTCATGCAAAACTGAATTATATTAGACACCGCAAGGGACGATGGAATGAGTGAAATGGAAGGATGGTTTTGAAAGGGACGAAACGAAGATATTTTCAGGTGATTTTCCTGTTATGATCAAGGTCTTAAACCAGGTTTTATTTAATAGAATTTCAGACGTTTCCTGGTCTGTTCTACACTATAAGTTAGTCAGGCGGACATTCTGCTATATTGCGTTATAGCCTCGATTATCAAAGTGTTGGTTAGTCCTAAATATCTGTTAGTAATTTTAAAATTGTAATTAAATTATTTTGTGTGATTAAAATACTAGTAGTTTAGAAAAACATTTGTGGAATTCTTTAGAGCTTAATTTTCTCTAACGTAATTGAGGCACTAAAACAAAGGAGAAAAGTAGGGCAGAAAAGCAAATTAAGTGGTTAAATGTAACGTTTGTAAGGTCATGTTAAGAGGATAATTTATATTATAAAGTTACAGCGCCTCAGCATGATTCGGTTCGTATAATGAAGGCAATAATCATTAGATATTCTTTAAAAGGGTGGGGATTTACTGGGAAGTTGGGAGAGAACAGAAGTTAGAACACTATTTCGCAATGGAGCAAAATAATGGGTTCAGTTTCTTCTTTTGTTTGTAGCTGTGTCTATTAAATTATTGTCGATTTTCATTCAAAAGACCAATTTTCCCGTAACCTATAATTTCACATATAACGGCTTTCATATAAAGTCTATAAGGAGGTGAGCCCGCCTGTGCTACAACGTGACTCAAAAACACTGTCACTTTCATATTATGAAGTCACAATGCTTAATATCCAGGGAATGACACACACATTCTGTCCGCGCCTGCTCTGGTACAGGGGAACATAAAGGGTTGAATAGAAATTAATCTACTCTCTGTAATGCTGGTCAAAGCAATTTTTAATTTCTACTGTAAAACTCTAAACTTTAATTTAGATATAAAACTTGTTATGATACAAGAATTACACTGGATATAATTGTAGTGAACTCATGGAGTAGCACTATTTATATGTTGAATTACACTGATTGTAATTAGCATATTGTCACCCGTGTGGTAACATTAATTGAACTGCTGGTACACAAAATACTGTAGTGGTTGACAAGCCCACTAGCAAATTACTAGTCGAAGTGGAGAAGGAATGCAACTCTCTCGCACTGACTCTATAAATTTGCACCAAAACATAATAAAATCGTTGCACTGTAATTTATATGTGTTCAAGTGACTTGTTGGCACTGACACTTGTTGGGTAGTAGCACTGGTTGTAATGTGAATTCTACTGTTGTAGAGCGTGACATGATCACTTGTGGTAACACTGATTGTATTACTTGTACACAAAAAACACTGTGGTAATGTGGTAATTCACTTATTGTACTGCTGTTGCAACCACTGGGGCTGTAATGCAAACTGAATGCCTTAGGACAAAGAAATATGAAAAATATGGGGGCATTCTGTGCCTTGATGCACACAAGATTATGTATGTATGTTGGTGATAATGGAACCAACATTTCTGGACTTTTTTGTGGTCGCAGGTTCAATGTAACACTTTCACATTGTTATGTGTAAAGCAGGGATGCTGCTTGATGTTGAAACTACACTTATGTATATATGGTCTCCTTTGTGTTGGACAACCATGCCTGACGTACATCTTACCCGTACGGAGAGAGGACTTTCACTGAGGTGGCTTAGTCTGACTCGCATCGACGCTACCAACATGTCACGCCACTAGCTTCAAGCTTGTAGACAAAGGCCCAAGCTGTGTCGCGTGATCAGAGAAGATTCGAAAATAAAGCTCAGCAGAATGAACCAGAAAGTAACGTGTGCAATAGAATATTCCAGAAGCTTTGAGCGTCATATGATGACGACATCATGCTCTACCCCTTAAAATAACATACAAGCGACAGGATATTGCATCATGTGATGCAATGCTTTACAAATATGAAACTTGAAAATAATACACACAAATTAAACCCAAAATTCTGTTCCTCGCGTAAACACATTCTTTCAAATGAAATAGAAGTTTTAACGGAATACCGAAACATATTAATTTAATTTACACTATTAATTCAAGACCCCCTTTTCATATCTCCTTCCCAGAATGTTTTGTTTCCCTAATTATGTTTGTTTCCCTAACTATGATGCAAGATCCCCCAAGGTCAATGGCGTCCTCATTATCGAGGATTCATGATTACATTCAAATCCACCACATTCGGTAGGAATCGTCTGGACTGGTGATCAGCCCGATTTAGAGACAGCTAACTAATTACTCACAACAGACACAAGAGTAAAACATCCACTCTCCTGACGGTATTCGAACCCACAACCCCATGAAGCGAATGGCCGCAGACCCTCGCCTTAGAACGATGGGCAACGGGGATCGGCAATGTTGTTTGCTAAAGATCACAAATATTGGTTTCCGGTAATTACGCACTGTCCTACATTCCGTGTTACGTTCATATACTCTCAGTAGAGGGGTGTTCTGAAATATTACAACACCGTATAGCGACACACTGAAACAAATTAATGGATTTTATGAAAAGGTAACTTCTTTTAATTTTGCGCTTTAAAGTCAAATTTCTCTCTCGTCTTTCCTTGTCCTCGCCGTTGTGGAAAAAGCAATTTTGACGTCTCTTTCATAAATAATAATATTTGTTATCCAGCTGTTTACTTATAACATTCAACTTAGACACCCCATTTACAAGTACAAGTTACGTTTTCATATAACACTTTTGAAATATATTTTTGGGTACAGTCAACAAATTATATATATTAAAATAGCTTTAAATTATTAGTTCCGTTTAAATTTAAAGGTGAAATACTTTGGTGGTAATAATTACGATTTTGCATGTGCAACCTAATGTACGGTATGGATACATTTTGAGGTAAAATATTAATTATCTATTAGATGGAACTGCGTCAAATTAGACCCACTTAATACAGTCACATGACAGTTTTGTGGTCTTCACGTAATACGCAACACGATGCAATATAGATGCACAATTGGCGACCACAAAAGTAACAAGACAAAGACATGAATTAGCACTTCTAAATTTAGTTATATTTGGAGAATATCATCTAGGGAGATGTGATATATATATATATATATATATATATTTAACCAAGGCTTATATATTTCAGAGAATCTTCCCGCTTCTGCTAAGAGGAAAGATGACGATCACCTTCTACGAAATCACACGGCGTCTCATCGTAGGAAACCTCCGGCTTCACATACACCGCTGTCGAAACCGCATGGATCAATAATGATAAAACCAGTGTATAGCAGGATTAAATCCACGCAGTCCCCATCATAGCAAATGACAATCTTCAGAGCGAGTCTCAGTCCTACTTCAGTCACTTGATTAGCAACTATTAGACAGTAGCTGACGAATACTAGATAGTGGCTTCTCCATCTCTCTGCAGGAACACACTGATCTACGCCTACACGATTTTGCCCAAACTCCTGGATTATAGCTTAAGTTGAGATCGACTAAAGTTAACTGCACTGAAAGGCGGTGAATCTGTGGAATCAATCCTGATTCGAGGATGCCACCAGAGTGACTGGTAACGAATCTGTCTCAGGAACGGGTAGTAGTTTGTGGGGGAGGGAAGGGAAAACAAGTTTAACATGAAACCAAAATCTCGAACCAATTCCAATTGCCCGGGTTTGAGGCTTACAACGGCACAACACCCACCCCCAGAACAACGACCACAAGTCCGTTAACTCGAGAAAACTCTTCGCCTGCAACACATAACAACATCTTGGTGTCCAGTCCACCACCAGTGAGTGACCGCAGCTCATTCTAAAATGATCTATGCACGGCAAGAAATGACAGGTATACTCACTAGTTCACCTCTCAGTGCCATCTTCATATCACTGATCATGGACACTTTCACTGTCACAGTGTGAATGGCCTCAAGACCCAAGTTTGCTTCTCCGTGCGTAAGCCATTCCGAAATATAGACGACGGGAGGGAAAGAAACAGAATGCTGCAAGGAAATCTGACATGAACTTAGCCTAAGCCGGGGGACTCCATATAACGCATCTTTACCTCAAAACAGAGAATTTCACCTGCTTAATAATTTACACAATATAAATTTTACAACAAATCACAGTGTTTCACTTAAGTAATACCCTACATAATTTGGTAGTTATAACATTATATGTCTACCAGTTCTTATCCAATCTTACCCAAGCCATAATCCTTTTAACGACTGATAAATTTACAACTGTCCACTGTCATCCTCTTAGAGCAATTAATACCTAACTTCCTACAAACTTAAGGGGCATCAACCCCATAGTTAACGATGTGCGGACGGACCCGGTTTTAATAGTGACACATGGGTTCGCGTCACCAGTTTGTTAGTAGTGGGATCAACTAACTTCACCATTACAGGTGTCAAGAACTTCTCGAATTTAAAGGGGCCTTTCGATCTGTGAAAGAGTTTAGCCGTAACATTACGGCCGGCATGGCTCACCGGATGATTTCGGTAGTATACCAAATCTCCTACCTTGACTGGAGCAGGGGCCCTATTTCTGTTATATCTTTTTCCATGTAGGCATGGATTTTTAACAGGTTTGTTTAACCGCAGCCCACCTCTCTTTCAGTATCCTCTTGTTACACTTCTCCGGCAGTAGGTCGTTAATTTTATGGCAGTTAAGCGAATGTGAGTTGGACCGAAAGGGGAAAATCACCGAAAAGGGCGCTGCTCGAGTGGCTTCATTTTCCGCCATGTTGAACGCAAGTTCCATCCACATTAGGTTTTGGTCCCAAATGGTATGGGACTCGCTGTGGTGCGCTATCAAGGCAGCGCGTAAATTCTTATTAAAACGTTCATCAAGGGAAGGCTGTGGGTAGTAAGTTGAGGTGGTGACGTGTTTAATCCCCAGCCGGAAGCAAAATTGTCGGAATTCCGTAGAGGTGAAACACGGGGCATTATCTGACACTAATACCTACGGGACAGAAAAACTACAAAATATGTTCCCGTTGAGGGCCTTAAGGGTCCTTCTATTTGTCGCTTCCATAACCGAACCAACCAAACGAACTTGGAAAAGGCATCAACACAGACGAGTACGGCCGTATTGCGGCTTTACTTCACGGCAGTTCACCCACATAATCTATGAAGATTTCCTGCATCGGCCTTTGTGCGACATCAGAGGCCAACAACCCCAATGGGAGTGTCGTGCCGGTTTATTAGGGGCACAAGTCTGACGTGCACGAACCTTAGAACGTATGTCCTTGTCCATAACTTTCGAAATAAATTGCGAACGTATTTTGTTTATGGTCTTAAAGACCACTAAATGCCCGCCCAGCTGCGACTCATGAAAATAAGCAAAAACCTTCGGTAACGCTGCTGTTGGAACCTCCAGCTTCGGGTCACCTCTTTTCTTGGGGCGACAATATAATGTCCCCTTAGACAGAATGTAACCGTCAACCATATCACACTTTTCCAGTTCGGCCAAAATACCAGCTAATGTGGGGTCTTCGCGCTGTAATTGTGCTAGCTCCTGGAAAGTAAGAGGGAATTCTGTGAGCATTAGATGACTCTCAACATGGTTAACCGAGTCGGAAGTGGGTGAATCGAACATTCTAGAGTGTGTCCGCCACAATGTTTTGCGTACCGCATACATGACGAACCTCAAACTGGAGAGCAGATATTTTATTACTCATCGAACAATTTTCCCTAAATGGCGCGGTTGTGACAGCAACTACGACAGCGCTTGGTTGTTCGTTTCAAGAATGAAGTCTTGATTCTCTATCTATTTACGGAATTTCGCTGTTCCGAATAGGACTGCCAGACATTCTAACTCACACGTGGAGGAAGCCTTACATTTGATTGATACATTTCCTAGTTTTTATCAATGCAGATATTTTTTGAAAATATTAATTCTCAATCGCGTGGCAAATTTTTTATCCCCTATTGGAAACTCGAAATGAATTACTATCTTTAACATTATTTTTTATTACCAAAATGATTAACCTCGAAACTTCAGGTAATCAAATAATGATTAGTGTTAATTTGCTCTAAAATGAATAAAAATTTCTGCAGAATCCACTAATGTTTAATAAAAGGAAATTAGAAGCTTCGCACTCAGGTTTATGTTCGTAGATTTAAAACGATGTTTGTTGTGTTTTTATTATCAAGTTTTTAAAAAATTGCTGTTTTCCAAAATAAAAGGAATGAATGAATGATTGAAATAACCGTAAACTCTCACAAAAGAAAACTTAAAATTGAAGTCTTAGAATTTATGACTTTAAGAACAGTTTCTGTTTTATTTTACACTAAAAAAGACAAATTTCAGCTTTGCGAAACGACATTTACCTTCTTCTACTCCCCCTGCGATCGCTAGTTTCAATTCTGATATTGAAATCTTCAAGGTTTCTGTCGTTTCCAGATTTTAGACATACGCCCTATATGTATTGTACAATTTATTTTACGATCAATATTAAGTACCTGTTATTGTAATATATCCTATATCTGAGAGTTGTTTCCACGGCAAGGAATAGAAAATAGATGCCTGCCCGAAGTCGGAGAGAGAAGCAATGCTGAATAACAATTTTCAAACATTTGTTAGACGCCTTTTATTTGCCAACTACTCCGTGGAAATAAGTGAATCAAAAGTCTCTCGCGGCTTCTTCTTTCTAAAATTTTTATTAATACCTGTCGAATTTTCTAAAGAATACTATGATTTCTACCCTCCATAAATTAATATCAATCGAAGTTCCCTGCCAACAATTTGAAAAAATCTTGCATCGGTGAGTAGAACTGCGCACTTTACACAAAGTAAGTACTAACAAATGTGCCTGAATTCGGTCCCTCTGTATCAGTTTTTAATTTGCAGGTCACTACTGTGGAACAGTGAGATGTATGTGCAGCGTAGGTGGCTCTGCGCTGTGGTGACATCTTGTAGTGACGTGCGGCACTACGTCGATATCAGTTTCTTTTATTGATTTGTGCCAATTAGTGTTCAAATAATACATAAATCAAAAATCTGTGCAGCTCTCAAAATGTTTCTTTCGCATTTTATAGCTGTAAGCGGTGAGAAACAGGGGAAGGTAAATTTTGAAGTATATGATTCACGTCTTGTGGGATGTGGCACTGTTTGAACTGGTAAAAGTCACTTTTCGCAGGAGAATGTTGCTTATATTTTTTAATTTTTTGTAACTACTGTTTTATGAGTTGTGTTAATATAGATTTTCCTACCATATTCCATGCAGTATGTTGCTCTGTACTTCGTTTATGGAAAACCATCTGTTTTTGGGTCTTTCTGTAGGTCTAATTCTTTAATACTGTGTCCATTGCGAATCTCCGTATTTCATTCTTACGCATTGCAAGAGAGATGTAGTTGCTTGTCTACTAAATATGTTAACAAATACTTCTATCATCTGCCTACACATAACTGTCATATTTAATAATTCCTCTTCTAAACTTTCCCATAATATTTCCTACAATTTATCACGAATTTTCGTTTCAAACTCTGTTTCAAGACATCTCGATATGACTAACAGATAGCAACATTAGACAGTAATGTTGAATGCTTCAAATAGATGTCACAAGAATGCAGGTGAATACGAATGACCTGAAATGTATCTAGAGTAAACTGCAGCCAGTGTCAAGAAGACACAAACATAAGAGAATAAAATTAATTTAAAATTATCGCCAAGTATAAATCAAGTCACTCCAAATAATATATTATATTAATGAGGTTAATAAGCATATCGGCATCAACATAGAATTTCACTTTAGCACTGTATATTATTGAGCCTGAACGGTTTGGAAAGAGCAATTATTGCGCCCTTCTTATTGCTTAGAATTTTCTATCAAGTTTATCAAGTTGCTAGACTTTTGACCATATGTTTTTACTTTGTCCCCATGTTTGCTACTTTATCTCCGTAGCAGTAAGAAGAGATGACAAATCTGAAGAGTCAGAAGTGGGATTGTATTGCAATCAGCGGAATGAATTATTGTTTGAATGATTATATTGTTCGGCAATCCAATTGAGAACTTCCATCATACGGAAACCGATGTGGAGCCAGAAGGCACTAAAGAACCGTCCAAAAGCACTAACGTCCAAATTACGGTATCGCAACTGTAAGCCGTAAGTCTGAACCGTACGTTGTTGTGTCCGAATTGTTGCAATTTCCTAACTATAATCCACAGTGGCACCCGGCAGATGTAAGAGTTACTTTATTGATTTGTGTTTGGGAATAACCAAGTTCGATTGACAGCATGGACGATGTTAGTCCTACCTGAAAACATTCATAGATATTTTAAATTTCTCTAGTAAAATCCTGGAAAAATTAATATATAAAAGAAAGTCGAATAATTCCAAAAATTAATTCTTTACTTTGTCCTTGAGGGTGGCGAGATAACGACGTAAGTTTGAATTTGAAAGTTGAGGAGCTTCATGATCCGCAATGTTCACAATATTTTTCGCGTATTGAAAAAACTGAGTGTTGGGTGAAGAATGTAACACTTAAGGATTACAAGTTTGTTGTATATAGAGTTTGGTGGAGAAACTTGACAGAATGTGTGTTGTATATAGAGTTTGGTGGGGAAACTTGAGAGAATGTGTGTTGTATATAGAGTTTGGTGGAGAAACTTGAGAGAATGTGTCCATTTGATAGCCATCACTGACGACAAACTGAAGATATTGAAACACACACACACACACACACACACACACACACACACACACACACACACACACACACATATATATATATATGTGTGTGTGTGTGTGTGTGTATTTATATCTCATGCGGATATGTTATGGTATAGGAAGGTCCGGAAAATAAATCTGTTATCCTTAATTTAGTGCATATATTTTATTTTCAAAGTTGAGAAAAGAAGCAATACCTAGTTTGAACTAAAAGTCTCAAGACGCAATTCAAACTACAAAGGCTTTTTGTGTATTTTTCATTTAGAAACAATATTGAAAATTCAGTTAACTACAGACTTGAAATCAGATTCCAGCCAAGAAACAAATTTGAAATTTGCTCTAATTTTCCAGAAAACAATAAATACAAAACCCACAGAATTGCTCTCTCTCTCTTACCGCTTCTCACTTAATAAGGTTTGCCCCCACACTCACAATTTTATTTGAAGAACGGAATTTCGTACGTGCGAGCTTTATTATTTCGAGTAGCTGAAAACACATGGCAAGAAGCCCACGCTAGAACCCACTACCGAAATTCAGAAAAAGATACTTCGAAGGAACAGAAGAAATTGTACCTGTGCCTAAAGAGTGTACCGTAACGGTTTTGAAGTTGACTGAGACAATGGGCTGAATTCAAACTAGCATAAGAGTGTTCGAGAACATTTATTGAAACCAACAGCAAACAGCAACAACTGGACAAAACATCACGAAGATGACGGCTGGCTTAACGACAAAAATTTTGCATGTGTCACTGAAGATTTCGTAAAATAATCACCCACTAAATATGTCTCCTGTCCATTCAGCATCGTCTCCAGGAAGGAAGCAAGCGTCCACACAATTTTTTGTCCAGGTGCTGTTGCTCGCTGTTCGTTACCGTCAGTGTCTGCAGACAGACTGCTGCCAGCTTCAGTCACTAGAAGCCACTCAGTCAAATTGAAAACACTCATGGCCTTTTCTGTAGGCTCAGGCTCAATTTCCTCAGCATCAACAAATAAACTTTGCTTCCAAATTTTCACAAGTTGTTACAGGATGGACCCATGGTGTGCAATTTCAGAAACTGGAAGAAGTCTTCATTCTTCAAACAAACGGTATTTCGTTCGTCACAAAACTTAGTGGGTTTGGGGGCAAACTACTTTCAACCCAGAAAGAAAAAGAGAGAAGGATGTTCCGGAAAAATTTATTTATTAATTTGGGGAAAATAATGCAAATTCTAAAGGTGCTAATTTGTTGAATTCTGAAATTAAGCCTGGAGGTAAGTGGAATTTAAAAACTTTTTTCTAAAACAATAGTAAATAAAGGATCAGGAAATACAGAATATTTATCTCATATATTCAATAGTAGTAATAATAATAGCTCATTTCACTTCAGAGAAATTGCTAGCTGAATTAGAATTTCACAGTTTCTTAATTTAGTAATGTGACAGACACACTGTGATGAGAAGCCATTAAAATTAAACAACCACTGCTACAGGTAAGGAAAAGCACTCGAGAATTAACTTCAATCTCGACGTCAAATATATGGTTCTGGGAAATAAATATAAATCATACTATAATTAGGGTAATATACGGTACTGAGCAACTGAACGTGTTTTGTTCATTTTGCAGAATGTGAAAACTGAGGTCATCCTGTTGGTGATATAGCTCTTCAGCCCAATTACGAATTGAGCACTGCTGCCATCCACATCCCTTACTTTAGAGGAATCCCACTTCGTGCGCAGACTGACATACATCGGACACATATATTTCGCACCAGGACGATCTCTGGTGATATCATCGCCACCTACCTTCCGAGATGTGCAGCAGGAACTGATTGCAGAGATTCACAGAACTTCTATCTGGCCTGTCTTTATTACTGTTGATGGTAATATTAGCATACCGGAAAATTCATATTTTATAGATAGAGGTGGCAGTAACATTATATTAATACCGGATGGGATATCGAGGGCTTTAAAGCTGAAATTAATGAGTTAGTTGTAGAACCACACAAATACACAAGATTAACAAATTCTGAGACTCGTTTTATTGTGGCTAGAGCAAATGAATTCTCAATGTCGCAACGAATGGACATATTTGAACATTTTTTAAAATTTAGGATATATAAATCTATTTTCTTAAGCCAAAAATATGATGTAACAAACAAAGCATGTAGCAGACCGATATACGTTAATGATATGTACACAGGAATGAAATTGAGAGTGTACACTTGGTTTCCATAACAAAGTTCAGACCGTTGCATTGAGGTGAATGATATCACCCTACTGGCCAGTTGGGTTACATCTGCACAAGTGTACATCAACAAGAACACTGATTTGTTTCCAGTAAAGCTCACTAACAGCCTCAATGGATGTCCTACGAAAGCTCTTGTAAGGAAAGATCGTTGGAGTTTTAGTACGAATTATGTTGAAAACAAAGTTTCGTATGGTAGTATTGTGAGGTATAGAGAAGGTTTGGAGTATGATTCATTATTGATCATTTGCGAACACATTAATATGTCGTTTGTTCATGTACCTTCACCAGAAGGGTTAGAAATAGAGGGAGATTCGTTAAATAAAATATCTGGTTCTATGTTTAAAAAGGAAACTTATATAATTTAGGTGGTTTGGGAACAAATTATTTGTTTGTATCATATTTTGATTCCACAGATACCTACTACGTGATAAGTGTCCGCTGATATGTACAGTGTTCTATCAAATATCCAAGATTGAGCAGCTTCTTTATATTACTCTCTACGGAACTGTGGGTAATTCTGATCATATCGAATGTGATTGCGGCCATTTCGACGACACTTGTTGGACGATGCAGCATCCCGTCGGAATGGCAAAGGTACAAGACACTGACATGTTCGTTGACAAACATGTCGGCTGTCATTCCAGGCTTGTAAGTGTCAACGATGTCATTCGCACTTTCTCTACATTCGCTGTTCCTCGCCTGGGTTTTTTTCTCGCTGGCCTTCAGCACAATCTTCATGACATTTCTCACAATATTTCTTATCGACTCTCCGTACAAAACACCAATTCAAAATATGGATGAGATTTTCGCCTCAGGTATTAAACTTGCCTTCTCGACAGGGCATAATTTCATCTTCGAGAATGGGGACGAAATTGAATTATCAAAAGTACAAAGGAATTGAGTGAAATGTCCATCGTATGAGGAATGTGTTAACGGGACAAAATATGAGAATAGTGCGTCAATTTTGTTGCTTGATAAGTTTGCTGAAGATAATTACTCTACAAGTGTTCTCTTTGACGAGAACAATGAACCCTCGGTGTGCAGGTTAGAAGATGGGATAGTTTTTAACACCGGCCTGTCAATAATGATATTCATAGAGACCCACAGATGAGGCGAGTTAATGGAATTTTTGATCGTGTTTTTGAAACAGATCTATATAAATACTGGAGTTCCTTGAACATGCACCATCATAAATTAATATCTCGGAAGGTACCTATCGTTCACCCACTTGATGGATATTACAGCGTCAACATCTATCACATGCAACCTGCCTTCTATCTCCTATTGATGGGCTGGTGTCTGAGTGCCTTCTGCTTTCTGGTCGAGTTGTTGTACAATCGTGTATTAAGCAAAAGTGTCTGAAGTTGATATTGTGTCTGTTTTTACGTAAGTTTTAATTATGACTTGGTTTACACAGGACCTGTTCCCCTACGTCACGCCAGCCGGTTCACTCGCCAGGTGCTCTATAGGTAACTGTATATGACAATAAACTGTAGAAATTAAAATTTTGGAATTCCTTTTCTAACTCATTTGATACATCAATGACGAACTATGGAATTTTATTTCGTTCTGAAAATGTATTTATTATTTGTATTATTTTCAGTGAACAAGTTTAATTGTGAAATAATAATCTGAACAGGAAGTAGCGATTAAACACGTAGGCACGGATTGCAAATTTACTTGATCGGATTTGGTCGATTACGAATTTATTAATTTCTTTAATTCGAAAGGCGTATATAAATTCAAATGTTAAACTCACTGGCGAATAGCTTGTAAAAACACCCGGTGTGATTGACGGCTGTATAAAAAAAGAATTATCCTTCTTTAATCATCACTTCTTTAGCCTTTTTTTCTCACATTAATTCTGCGTAATTTTCCATAGAATTTCTCTTATATATAATTTGAAATATGATCGGTACTGAAGATCATGTATCATGTCGATTGTTGGTTTCTTTGTGTTACTGAAGTTCTCACCGACATCACACAGTTTTATGCACTCAGTGAACACCCTGTATGTGAATTTCAGTTGCATGCACTTATGGGTTGAGAATTTGACAACACAGTTTTCCCTAACATAAATGTGCATCGTTGGGATTTGTGTAATATTTGATTTTATTTTCGTGTGAAATAATTGAAGACGCTCTTAGAGGCAAAGATAATTGTTTATCAAAAGTAATTGTGGCCTATAAATTGTAACTTGAAGCAATCGCTTAGAAACACGTCGTATTCTTTTTCAGGCATACTTCATAGAAATCCTTAGAAAAATCGTGGAAAGTTTTGTCAATATGAATGTTGTGCAGGTCGTAATTCCATTGTTACCACTGCACAGATAAACTCTGTATTTCTTGTAAAAGCTTTCCCGAACTTTAAGTGCGATATTCCGTTCTGTGTCAGTGAAACGGATGAATGAAATTAATATCATTCTCAACACAACTGCATTTTAAGGGAGGGTGGAATAAACCCATCTGATATAGCAACACGTTTCGATATAAATTATTACTTCTTTATTCTCTTAATAACTTTAAAATAAAAGGGGGCTTATATATTTACTTACGAATGTCGTCCCAAAATGATATAAAAATAATTTTTTAATATTTATTATTAAATATGCATTATATACACGTTAATATAAAATTACATATTTTATGTCTTCTACATATCACAAAAATGAGAAATAACCTTACTATAGCATAATTATTTTGAGACTTTTATTCATTTATTTATGGAATGTAATTTTGATCAGTACATGTACCGCACAGGTTTGCTGAAATTTTTCACGGTTTTACACTAAATAAAGTTTTATTTCACCTCAGAACTTATCGTTTAATGTTTTCTGATTTATTTCCGACATTTTGTGATCGAAATTAAAGAAAGAGTTTTTCCTGCAACTTGGAAAATAAACGCTCCATTATCATCTGAAACGTTGGTCTGCCCTACACACAAACGTGAGCTACGTCACACCTCACAAGGTTGTAATTACATAACATTCTCCACAGCGAGTAACTCAGACCTCAGAACTTAACATGTCTGCTGGCCACGCTTCACCAGCGCCCACAATAACGCTAAACAATACTCTGAACAGAAAAATTGAACGTGTAGCAACACAAAAGGAAACCACGGCTTATAGTGAGATTACTTATTAATTACACAAAGATTTCATTCTGTAATAATTCATTTCAGGAACGTGAATATCTAGCATTCATATATGTATAAGCACATGCCACATGGTGACGTCCGCTCTTAATTTTTGTAATTTTTTTTACTCAGAATTGATAGCAATAATATATAGATTTTACCAATATAAATAAATTTGTGAATTTCATGAAATATAATTTTATGTCATATTGGAAATAAAAGAAAATGAACTAGAGGAAATTATTAGTTCATTGAAATATAGAAAAGTCCTTTATTTTCAAATTAGCAATGTATTAAAATGTAAAATATCTTATAAAATTATACAAATTTACTTGTTTATGCTGCCGCTCCTAGTCTTATCTCCAGCATAATTATCCTAATTTTTAAGTTACTGCATCACACTCTTAGACGCTCACATTTACACATAATTTGGCACACACAATTTATTACACTCAATTAGACACAAAATTAGAAGCAAAATAAACCCAACATAAATAGACACATTTAGACAAAAATTCTGGATAAACCAAGAAAAACATATAAGTAGACACAATTAGAAACACAAAATAAGGGACACACAAATAGTCGCACAAAATTAGACATATACAAATTGACATACACAAATAGCACCTAAATTTGGACCTAAAATAAAGACTCAAATTTGAAAACACAATTATACCGACAGAATTACACACACAAATTGGTTTTAAAATGACACTAATATTGACCTAGTCGTCAATTGTAATATTAAAATGTATAAGTTTTATGTGGCTTCCAGAAAGTAGATAAACATCATATTCTGCGTAGTACAATGTACTCCTCCTAACATTTTGAGGCATTTGACGTTGTAAAATATTCTGTGTGTGAAGGTGGTTTGCACTACAGATAATAGAAATGTATGGCTCTCTCAACGTCAGAGAAAGGAACGTTGCCTAAGGACACTATCCAGCCATTTACCAGTCCGTTCTTTGATGCCATTTCATCAGTGTAACTGCTTTTCAGCAGAAGTCTCACAAGTCTTTTCCTGTCTAAAATCTTTTTGAAGATCTGCAACGTATCTGCCGTTTATTATGCATTGAAACCTCCATAAATTAAGATTATTCTCCGTTTCCTGGCAAAGATTTCACAAACTGCTGTAGCCTTTAGTAGAACTGTGAACTTTACGCACAGCAGGTACGAACAATGTGCCTGTATTCCGTCTCTCTATCATCTCTTAATAAGGAGATAGCGACAGAGGGACAGTCAGATTGATGAGCGGCGCAGGTGGCTCTGCACTCTAGTGACATCTCGTAGCGAAGTGCCGCACTACGTAGATAAGAGGGTCTTGCAGGGACTTCTGCAGAATAATGCTAAAAGTAAATGACAATTTGATTTTGTCGAATTTTCATGGCCATATGCTTCTAAACGTGTAAATATTGATTAAATACATTTATTTAATCAACTTCCTACGTTAAAGTGTTATATATAATAACACTCTTTCCTTCATATCGCTCAATATTTCTTAGAACTAGTCACTTTGTTTGCATGTTTCAAACAGCTGTTTCGAGTAATCTGGTTATGATCAACAGATGGCATATTTGTTCGTTATTGTAGGATGCTTCTGCTAGGTGTCACCAGAGTGCAGTGCCATTTGAATGAGATAATTGGTTCCGCAAAACTTAATTATATTAGGCACTGCGGGTGCCGAAAATTTGGGTGAAATGAAAGAGTGGTTTTGAAAGGGACGAAAAGCACACACACACACACACACACACATACATATATATATAAGTATATATATATATATACAGGTGTTTTATCCTGTTATGATCATGGTTTAAAAACTGGTTTTATTGAAAAGTGTTTCATAAATTATCTGGTCAGTTCTACATAATAAGTTAGTCGGGCTTATATTCTGTTTTACTGCGTTACAGCCTGGTTGTCGTTGTGTTAGTAGAACATAATAAATATTAGTAATGTTAAATATGTAATTAAATAATTTTGTGTCAATGAAATTTAAGTAGTTCAGACAATAAATTATGAAATTCTTCACAATTAATTTGCCCTCAAATAATTGAAGTGATGAATCAAGGAAGCAAATTATGGGGATGGCGGGTGACTTTTTGGGTAGTTGGGAAACACAGGAGTATGTAGCAAATTAATGGGTTCTTCTCATTCTTCTGGCTATAATTGTAACTACTAATTTATTGTCGATTTTCGTCCACAACACCAAATATCGGGCGGCTTTCATATAAATACTACAAGGATTTGGGACCGTCTGTGTTACAACGTGAATCAAAAACATTGTCACTTTTATGTTATTAGGTCACAATGCTTAATATCCAGGGAATGGCAGACATGTACATAATCTTCCAAATTTAACGGAAATTTTAACTGAATACAGAGTCCAATCATTTTATTTAAACTATTATTTCCAGAGCCCCGTTTTTATATCTCCATCACAGATTGTTTTGTTTCCATATTTATGTTTGTTTTCTTTATTACGACACAAGATTCCCCAAGGTCAATGTGCTCCTCATTATCAAGGATACATGATTACATTCAGATCCAGCACATTCCGTAGGACTCCTCTGGTCTAGTGATTAGCCCGACGTTGGGACATCTACCTTATAACTCAAAACACTCACAAGAGAAAACATCCAATCCACTAGCGGTATTCGAACTCACAATCCCACTAAGCAAATCGGTGCAGACCCGCGCCTTATACGGAGGGGCCACTAGGATCGGCAATTTTGTTTGTTAAAGAGCACAATTAATGTTTTCCGCTAATTACGCACTTTCCTCCCTTCCTTTTAAGTTCAAATACTCTCCGTAGAGAAGTGTTCGGAAATATTAAAAAAACACATGTATAATTGGATAATAAACAAATGAATGGTCTTTTATGAAAAAGTAACTATTTTTCCATCAGAGTGCTCTCTCCTTCTTCCTTGTCTTCGCCGTTTTAGTAAATGCAATTTTGACACATTTCTTAAATACATTTGTTATCCAACTGATAATTTCTATAAGGCAACATACGCATCCTGTTTACAAACACAGGTTAACTATTTGATGTAAAAGTTTTAAATAAATTTTTGGGTGCATACACCAATTAACATATATCTAAACTGCATTCTATTATTAGTTCTGTTTAAATTTTAAATTCATATACTTTCTGGTATCAAATAAATTTTTGCATTTTGTACGAAATATCTTCTTAGGACACTTTGTGGTGGAAAGGAAACTGTCAGTCAGAAGGAACTGTGTCACAGTAGCCCTGCACAGTAACAGTCACATGACAGTTTAGTGGTCTTCACGTAATACACAACACGATGCAGTTTAAGTTAACAATTGGCGGTGTTGCTGTTCAGTGGCACGCTGTTGTGCACTGTGATATTGACGGCTAAGAAATAATTTTAATGCTAAATTCTTGTAATCTATTTCTCATCTATTTGTTCACGTATGTAATAATGGAAAACATGAATTATCCATTCGAATATTTAGTTATACTTGGAGAATATTATTTCGGGAATTGTGATATATATATATATATATATATATAAACACGGCTTATACATTTCAGAGGATCTCCCTGGTTTCGATTTGAGGGTAGATACCGATCACCTTCTACCCAATTACACGGCGTCTCATCGCAATTGGCCTCAAACTTTACACACACCGCTGTAGAAACCGCATGGATCAATAAGGATAAAGACCAGTGCATAATAGGATTACATTCACAAATTCCCGATCATTGCAAACAACAATCTTCAGTGCGAGTCTCACAAACATTCCGTCAACCCTACCTCAGTCATTTCATTAGTAGCTACTGCCTAAACTGACGACTACCGGATAGTGACTTCTCCACCTCTCCGCAGAAAAACACTGAACTATGCCCACACGATTTTGTGCACATTCCTGGATTGTAGCTTAAGTTTAGACCGACTAAATTCACCTGCAATTAAAGGCGGATGATTTGTAGAATTGATTCTTATATACAAGTCTTGGGCCTCTGTATTTTAGACTAAAAGTGTAAGGAGAATTTTGAATTGCTTTCTGATAACGTAAGGCAGCGTCATTCAAACTAACCATGTTACTTTACTGAATCATTTCTTTCCAAGTCTCTTACAGACGTCAGGGTCTGTTGGAATTACGCAGTTCCCTTGTACTTTTCAGTAAAACTATTGTTTTTCTTTAAACATGACACAAAATGAATTGTCTCTTGAGATTCGTTTGGTTTTGTTATCGATTCTGGTCCCCTGTTCACGTGATTGTCGGAATTTAATTCGGTTTGTCTTCAGATTCAAATTTTTTACAGCCCTGATTTTAGTTTCTTAAGCAGTCAATAGGCTTACAGCAATAAGGATAAAAATTTGTTTAATTATATTTTTTACAAAAAATAGTATTATAATTAATTTCTTTGATAATTCATTTAAGCACTGCACAATTATATAGCAACATTTCATCCTATAACAGACCATGAAAAACACAAGTGGAGTAGAATTATAGCTCTACACTTTCGTTTACATCCGAAATGATAATAGATGTGTTATTAATGCACGCCCTTTTCGATTTACCCGGCAAAGGGATTTGATTCCCATTTTTACTGGAGTTTGAGGGGAATATGTTGCTTTCAATTCGGGTAAAGAAATTCTAATCTCTTCTGGCTATTCATTACTTCATATAAACCTTTCTAAAAGAAGTAAGGCTTAAGAAGTCACTAAAGTTTTAATGCTAAACTAAAAATCACCGGATTCAAGAGTCAATTGTCACTAATTACTGCAGTATTTCACAATAATCTAGTCACAGTTTGTGCCTAACAACATTAAATATTTCTGCATAGTTTTGATATAAATACCTGAGAGAGCAAATTCCTTATTTAAGAACAAAAAATAGTAGGCCGGTACAAGAAGACGCAAATATGTGGATAAAATATAAATTTAAAAATTTCCCCCACAAACCATTCAATAACTTTGAATAATTTACTATAACATTAAGGCTGGTCATCATATCGGTTTGCCGGATGGAAGGTCACTTGAGCACTTTATATTATTGAGCGTGGGGTGTGTACTTTGGGTGATTATTGCGTCCTCCACTTAGCTTAAATTTTGTTCTGTAAAAGTATCAGTTTACTAAGAATAAAAAATTAATCATGCACTTCTACACTAAAAGCCAAAGACATTTTGCCATACAATTTACGGAAAAGTGTTAGCTCGATGTTTCGTTCTGTTGCAGCGTATATGCCGCAAATTACATAAAATTACACAGTAAATATTACAATAATGCAGGATAGCTGGCACATTCTTTACTTTTTGAATTTCTTTTTTCCCCAATTTTTGTGTCGATACGTCGATATAAACAGTAAGAAAAAGAACATTCAAGGATCTAATTTGACACCTGGACATTGACAAAATAGTAATAAAATTTGGTATTTATAAAATTTATTTTAAAACAATATATTTCCTCCCATTATGTCCAACAAATTACTGTAAGGCTTTAAATTGTGAGCTGATTTCTTTCTTTACAATTTTCTAAACAAACGCACGTGTATGACAGAACGTTGTGTAAGCTACAGAAATTACGAAATGCCATTCATTGTAGAGCCAGAAACACAAAATTAAAATTAATTTCTATTAATAACCACCAAGACAAAACACATGACACTGCCTTACAAATGAAAGACCCAAGAATAATGCAAAAGAATTAAAATTTTAAAGATCGATTGTTAGGACAAAGTGACACCTGCGTGGAGACATAAATTGGGACCATATTTACAGGAAATGTAAAATATAAAACAACGCATTTCTTGCATAAATAAGAAGAAAATCTGTTTTCTCCAGAATTATGAAACCAAATTTAATATTATGCCAGATAATGAGGTTAGAAAATAGTGTGACTCACACGGAAAGTCTTCAGAATGGTATTTTAGACTAAGTTACTACATCCGCTTAATTACAGACATATCGTTGGTTATGAGTAAAATTACTAATTCGTCATAAAATATCAAACAAAAATTACGCAAATTTTACAAAACAGAAGCCCACAATCGCCGAGCTTTCTTCTCGACAAATAAGCATGTATTACACGCACATGTAGCTGGATTCAGTAAGATAAACTGGCTGCTGCATACTTACTCTTCTGTTAGAGTTCTATTCTGTAGTACAACATCAAAATTTCTGTTACAATATAGAACACATTCAGAAAATACCGTTTCTCTGTGTGTCTAACTTACCAATAAATCAGATGTGGCTGCATGATAAGCTGTAATAATAAGGCATAATGTGAAAAAACAGTGGTTTGAAAAAATAACATGCTAAGAAACCGGACGTCCTTCTATAATGCAAGAAATTTTTTAAAGGATCTCAATTTCTCAATA
>Ga0123357_10001440_pt1 | contig 25243 bp, 12 predicted proteins | sample TergutEmb28metaG_FD_89873 | JGI IMG/M metagenome (GOLD analysis project Ga0123357, IMG submission 89873) | Embiratermes neotenicus P4 segment gut microbial communities from Petit-Saut dam, French Guiana - Emb289 P4 | ecosystem: Host-associated > Arthropoda: Insects > Digestive system > Gut ...
CTCTTCCAAATCGAGCTCTCCACATAGTGCGATCTAGAGCTTCCTCCTTCAAATGTGAGTATCCTCTCCTTTCCTTAAGGTCATCCAGTAGCTTCCTACGTTTTCTTCCTCGTCTTTCTGTCACTTCTAAACCTTCTTTTATCTTTCCTTCAATAACCCGTTGTAGAAGGCAGTAGATATCTTGCGTAAATATTTACAAACTGCTACGGAGTGATATATAACAGGTTTCCACTCATAAAGAAAAATCTTGTGCATTGATACCAGCACATTCATTTTATCAATACTTATCAGCCACGGTCCTGTAATAGAAATGTGAAACTCAGTCCTTTAACAAGGTCTTAATTACCTCTCTCGCTTTTCGACCCATCAGTCTCTAAACTTATCTGTCCACTTGGAATGCTGAACTCTGAATATGAAGAAGGTACTATCACCTTTTCAAGCGCAGTAACTATATGATACCCCAGAAGACCTATGTACCTCAACATAGCTGTTAGAACCTCAAAGCTTGCAGACTTTATGAAGTACAAATTTTAACATGAAAGCTTTAGGTAGATAACTTTTCTAGTCCACCTTCATCCACCAGACGACCTTTCTAAACTGCTCTTATTTCGACCTAGATTCATGATCAAATTTTTGTCAGATACTGTCCCTGTACTGAAGTAGCCCGCGGAAGGCTAGGTACTGTTCGCTCTTGCGATTGTAAAGAAAAATAGTGAATAATTAAGACCACTGTGTTCTTGAATGCGACGTTAAACATATTGAAGTTCCAGCCTTTCGGATGGACTTACCCGTACTACTTCCGTTGGCGGGTTAGACCGCAAGGCATCACATTCCACAAGACGACAGTTTTTGTAACCACTGACGTGAAAACTTCAGATTTAATAAATTAACGAATTACGTTTTCGTAGCACAATATCACGCCATTACACGTGGCTGCGAAGTGGGGGAAAACCAACATGGTGTCTTTGCTCCTGGAGAAAGGAGCCAACATTGAGTCCAAGACACGAGATGGCCTCACTCCGCTCCACTGCGCCGCCAGGTCTGGACATGAACAGGTGGTCGACATGATGCTCGAAAGAGGTGCACCGATCAGCTCGAAGACCAAGGTGAGATCAGGGGGTTTCCCGGGATTATTGGACCCTCTTATATATATCACACAGGAGACTGTCCTAACGGTACTCGTTGATGAATTTAGTAGTTACGCAGATCTTTCTGCGCATACACAAATTTATGTAATTGAAGGCTTATTAGTTTTCATGCAAATGGCTTTCAATTTTTCCCAAACTAAAGATCCTCACATACTTTCGGTATAGTTCGGCCTGCTAAGTGACTGAAGTGCCATGGTTTGATTCCCAGAAGCGCGATGGTGTTTCAGTTTCAACACAAATTATCATAAATGCCTTTGGGGTTTGAGCACATGACTTAAGCCGATTAAATCATGAAGCTAATGAGTCACAATCCCTCAGTGCCTAGGTCAGTGTACGAAGAGCATTGCGACCACCCTGTATGGTTATATTGTTTAATTTACCCATACCGTTTGTTAAACTTTTAAAGTCTTGTGGTGGATATATACCGCCATGCTTAACACTCTGCACGCTGAGTGTTGTCCACAGAACATTCGTATGTTTATGTACATGGAGATGCCACACACTTTAATTAACGGCATTAGCTTTTAAGCAGTAATTATCAGACGGAAGGCAAATGATGTCCGTTGACGTCATAGTTCCTGAGTCTTTACGTTCTTCTCGTAACAAGAAGCATGTAATTAACGCGCAAACATCTCTTTCAGGGGTACACAGTTTTACAAAAATTTAGACGCCACAGGTGTGACACGAAGCAAATTCCGTCCTGAGAACACACAAACATTAGGTGCTATCATACAAAATTTTTTGGCTTGGGAGTCATGGTTACCTAGATTTGTGTGTCACTGATCTGGTTAATCCGAGTAAATCGGATAATATTTTATGCGTACTATTTTTTAGTGTCGAAACACTACAATGACCATCAGAAGAGGGATCGTCATGTGCTCTCGGAAGGGCTCTTAATGTGTCAGAAAATTTTCTAAATATTCATAATATTTACCTAATTCTTTGCTAATTATAAAAATCACAGTGTAATTTCCATTTTATAAGCCGAAACTCTGTCCAGCACCGAGCAGATTTCCTTTAGGTGCTGTAATAATTGAAGTGTTTACATATCAATGATGTTACGAAGAGACATTTTGTAGTAAATAAGCTTCTTTTGAGGGATATGTTTGTGAGATAGGGTGTGCTAAAACAATGTTGTAGAAAGTTTTTCGATGTGAGAAAGAGAGGTACAGATACATTATTAATTCATTTTTATTTCGCGTCTTCATTTTTTATACTGTGCCCGCCATAAACAAATTATGTCTTCCATTTGCCCATCCTCACAGAAGTTTGGCCATCCCTATACCCAAAGGAACTGCACGAATATTCTGGTCTTTTGTGTCCGTGTGCCAATTGTTCTTCGCTGTCATCGCAGACGTCAGACTCCACGAGTAATACTGTTACAGAATGGACTGGCACCCTTGCACATGGCCTCCCAGGGTGACCATGTGGACGCGGCACGTATCCTGCTGTACCACCGGGCCCCTGTTGACGAGGTGACAGTGGACTACCTCACGGCGCTGCACGTGGCTGCCCATTGTGGTCACGTCCGTGTGGCCAAACTGCTGCTGGACCGTAAAGCGGACCCCAACGCAAGAGCCCTTAATGGTTTCACTCCACTCCACATCGCCTGCAAGAAAAACAGGATCAAGGTGGTGGAACTGCTGCTCAAACACGGTGCCTCCATCGAGGCCACGACAGAGGTGGGTATCAGCAGTCGTTGGACCCTGGGAACTACGTTTTGCAATTGGGGCTGTGTTGTGTTGTAGAGTGGGGACTGCTTCTCAGCATTACATGCTGACAGGTATTATTATGGACTAACAGAGTAGGGTCATTGTTATGTTGTAGTGTGGAGTGCACTATCCCAATATTATACGCTGACAGGTATTATTATGGACTAGCAGAGTGGGGGCATTGTTGTGCTCTAGTGTGGGGTCTACTCACTCAGTATTACATGCTGAGTGGTATTATTATGGACTAGCAGAGTAGGGTTATTGTTGTGTTGTATTGTGGGGTGTACTCTCTAAATGCGACATACAAAGAGACATTATTATGGATTAGCAGCGTAGGGGTATTATTATGCTGTAGTGTGGGGTCAGCTATCTCAGTATTACACGCTGACATATTTTTATGGACTAACAGATTAGAGGCATTGTTACGCTCTATTGTGGGGTGTACTCTTTCAGTATCACATGCTGACAGGTATTGTTATGGACTAGCAGAGTAGGGGCATTGATACGCTGTAGTGTGGGGTGTACTATCTCTATATTACATGCTGACAGGTATTATTATGGACTAGAAGACTGGAGGTAAAGTTATGTTTTAGAGCGGTGTACTAAGTGAGCATTACGTAGTGACAAGTTTCAGGAAGTATTTGACACAGACTGTTTTCATTATAGTGTAAAGTGCAGTGCCTGTCACAACATTCACACTGAATGACACTCGACGTTCAGGAACATGCATTGTTGAGAAGGGAGCCTATCAAATCATAGGTAATAAATGGTTAGATCAGAAATATCGAACTGTATTGTCACATGGTACCCGCGAAACAACGTTCATAACGACCGATAGCCAGGTTGTTGGAACTTTCCTCTCCCAGTTGCTCCATGTTAAAAATAATGCCCTTTCTGTTCCAGTCGGGCCTGACGCCTCTACATGTGGCCAGCTTCATGGGCTGTATGAATATCGTCATATACTTGCTGCAGCATGATGCAAGCCCCGATGTGCCAACAGTCAGGGGTGAAACGCCGCTTCACCTGGCTGCTCGGGCCAACCAGACAGATATAATTCGTATCCTCCTGCGTAACGGTGCTCAGGTTGACGCCAGAGCAAGGGTTAGTAGACTGCCTTGTGGTTTTTACACTATAACTAATCCAACATACAGTGATCCATTTTTACACATTCTATACGCGTATTTATGAAATAACTTGTCTGCCTATTTCAGCTCCGAATCTGCCTGACGAATTTTGGTAACTTTTTACATGCAATGTCCACGCTAAAAACTTTGATGAATGGAAATTAGGTTTGATGGTTCCATAAGAGACAAAAGTAAGCAAGAATTCTACATTTATTCTGTTAGACATAGGTTAACACAGACAGTCTCTTGAAATGTTGACTCAAATATATTTTTGGACAACGAGTCTTTTTGAGCATGACATTCTTTATGAACGCAGGTATGCTTTTGGACTTGTAAGCGCGCATATTTCCGTTACTGACTTCATCACCCACATATTCATGACGAAGGCAAAATACTTTTCCCGTAGAAAATTAAATTTGTAATGATCTCATTGCATACTTAATTCACTCAGCAGGTGGTGCAGCAATGCTTCTCAGGGCGTCTTTGTTTCTGTCTGCCGTATTGCTTTGACACAGCTCCATTGCATGAACGATATAGTGTATTTCTTGTACATTTTATAATTATTTCGTAGTTCGTTTAATTACGCTATGTCCACTTCGGACACTATATAGCGTTGAATTGATGATTGTGATAGATAATTTGAGGCCTTAAGACAAGGCCGCATTGCTCTACTTGAAGGCATTATCCAAGTATTTTCCTAGAAATGAAAAGCACGAAAAATCTCATTCATGTTTTCCAGTCAACAAAGATTCGTAAACTGGATTTTCTACTTATGAAGCCGTATTTTTTAAATTTTTTACTTGTAATTTAATTTTATAATGGCATGGAGGTGAGATGAATCAGACAATTAGTTGCAATATCGGTAAGTAAATGAAAGCACGAAGTTTAATATAATGAATCTACGTATTTATCTGTGGTAAAATTCGTACTTTTTTATTCAAAATGTGGCTACGGTGCTAAACCCAGAAACAATGCCCGAAACATTTCATATAACGACTATCTTTATTGTGGACATTCTTAATTTGTCCGGTAATTATTAATTTGAAGTTTCTTACAGAAGGTTTTCAAAGCAGCCAGCATATTGCTTGATAATTGCTGTGCCTGACCGTAAATTGGACACAATTTGGAATGCTTCGTGAGTGGACGGAAGGGGATGTGGAATGATTTACTTCGTGGGCTTTGTCTTTAGTCTTTTCTAGTAATAATAAAACTAAAACTAAACTCCCTGGCTTTAGTCCGCGAGCGAACCATACCGACAGTAATAATAATAATAATAATAATAATAATAATAATAATAATAAATCACTAATACTGAAGAATGCAATAATTTATTAGGCCCTATAGTCAGTTTTAGGCAGAAGAGTGATATGAAGTGCTTGGTCAGTGAGAACATACTTTCTGAGAATCAGCTAAACTGCTGTGAAGGAAGCAAGTAATAATAATAATAATAATATAAATTACCAAAATATAGAATCGGCCCCTGCCTTGTGGCTAAAATTGCAGTCAAAAGATACTGCCAACCTGTGAATCTAGAAGCAAATGATGTCAGATGTGATATACCGTCGTCATATTCTTACAGCAGAACGAAGACTGTTTCCAGTAACATTTGAACTCTATACTTACATCTGCTGTTCACAATTAAACTTTTCAAATAACTAATTAATAGAAAGCGTCGCTTCTGGTGCAATTATTGCAGCTGCTGTGAGAAGGCATGAATCCAGCTATTAAAAATTTCACCTGTTCTGAACCTTGACATTAGATTGAGGTGAAAGGTCTTATTCACATTCCGTCGTTTTATTCTGGGGAAAAGTAGTATTCTGAAGGTGTTGGCGAAGAGAAGGAAAACCTGGGGTATCCGTTCTTCTGGGATAAGACATCGCGTCACTGGCTGACTGTTCTCGATTTTTCGAGAAAATTACCTTTTCTCGAAACGTTGGAGAACTGTTATTAGTCATGTTCTAGAAGAACAGCAACATCTCTGCGTAAACCGATAAAATCGCACAAGATATCTGGTCGCCCAGCCCATGACTCATCTGTTCTTACTGACAGTTATTTTGCGGTGATTAGTTTAGATGCTTTTAGCAATTTTCTGAGAGACTTTGTGTTTCAGGAGCAGCAGACGCCTCTCCACATCGCCTCCCGACTGGGTAACGTGGACATTGTGATGCTGCTGCTCCAGCATGGCGCTGCCGTTGATTCCACCACGAAGGATATGTACACGGCATTACACATCGCGGGCAAGGAGGGCCAGGAAGAGGTAAAGTACCTTGTAGGACGCAGGATCATGGACCATATCGACACTGTGTACCTCATGGAGCGGTTCTATCTTAAGCGGCAGGAGACCTTCATTTAATGGGCAGCTAAGCAATGATAATTCTTCAGGGAAAGACAGTAACAAGCGAACTGGAGAAACAATTTTGTGTATCTTTCTAAAGTGATGGATGAAATATCTCATCCACTGTGTGTCACTTGCGTCCAAGCGTTATCGCAATTATCGAGTTATCGATATATGCAGTGATATTCCTTTCCGGCGCTAATTTAGCCTGTGGTCAGATGTGTTCGCATTCGCTCCAGATTTAGTTAGAATTTGGGAATTTTATAACACATCATCTTAAATGAGACTTAAGAGGAAATATGAAAGGAGTGTTTATGGACAAATTTCATTATTCTAAAAAAAAAGGAAGAAACTCTCTACGCATAGCCTATATTACAGCTGTCTGCAGATGGCCTGCTGCCCCGTCTATTTTGAAATATTTAACTGTGCTTTAAATTTACGAAAAATTTAAATCAAATTCCTGTTATTTGAGACAAGAAATATAATGTTGATTATTAATTTGAAATTATAGTAATATTATTCTTGAAATAAGGTTAAGTAATTTAACCTGGATATTAATGTAACTTCATTAACCACGAGAACTGTTATTCTGGTTTAACCTCCAATACAGAAACTGCAGCATTTGTAAATTCTTTTCTACACCAGAGTGGGACAGCACTCAATCTGTGACATTTTTGTGTTCTCAGTATAAATACTACAGGAATTGTTTGTGTACGAACTGCCTGATTATTTTATTTATCTGCACATCTGTTGTATGCTGACAACTCTTGCATTTCATTTAAAGGAGTCTGTGTTATTTTACTGCATGTTACATGTTACTTAGTTGAATATGACTGAGATAAATGGTGGGATCGTAAAAACCACGATATTCCAAGGGGATCTCTACAGTTTTATAATGGCTTTAAAGAAAATGTAACTTCTGTTCACGTGCTTAAGATAAGCACTAGACGTGCCTGTCTTTGCTTATTCCACATCAAATACTTTTCCAATTTTAATTGCTTTATGCTTTCACTCGTTCTCTCTTCCAGCAATGCAAACGTTTATACTATTTCTTCTATTGTACGTGTTTAAAAACGAATTGAATTAAACTGTGTGAGTCAAGATCAGTTTGTTTTTAGACAGCTTTTCGACAAATGGTGTCGAAAATGCCAATATAATATTGAAACTTCATAGGGAAATTAATATTTTCATCACGCTATGCCTAAGGATTAAAGTCTCAGAACGTAATACATAACAGGATGAGACAGAATGTGATATTAAATGTTGTTTCAAAGATTGACTTACTTCCTAACGTACCATGTTTATGGAAAATAAATATACTAAATTGTAGCCAAACTTCTGTTCATAGACTCGGTGGGTTACGGTAGAATTTTATAGATTAGGAGAGCTGAACGTACCACTCTTTATCATCGCCATCAGAATTTTGATCATTCTGTACCCGTGACTATTCTTGCACATTAAATTATCCCCGGTCCCTTCCGAAATAGACGATGACCTTGGAATATCCGCGAAATGTTTGGAATGCGCTGTTGGACTGTTTTGTTTTGAAAATAAATATTAAGTTTTAATCATTGTCTCTTGTTATTTTTATTTTTTAGTTATTTAATTTAATATCACTGCTCACAAATATCTGTTCTTTGCCCACAAATGTGTATCTTCTCAAATTTTTCTGTTATAAAAAGCCACTATACCGACTACGTTACCTCGGAGCCCTTATATATTATAAACAGCTACATCTAATTGTAACGTACGTACAGTTGCTCTAGAACTTTCTTTGAAAGATGGGGGAGACTATTGTAGCGGAACTATTCAGGATCATATCCAGTGCTCTTTTATATATTAAGATGCCGTGGAATACGTTTAATGGATAAAGAAATATCTCACGTGGCGAAGTCTAATTTTATTGTCTATCCAGCCAGCACATTAAAATCTAGTATATTATAACACTGCAAACTGAAATAACTTTACGAATAGCCTTGCACAACAGAATGCACACACATTAAGCGTGTTGAGTGTAGACTAGGGTTTCAAACCCTCACCCCTCGATGTCTGATTGCTGTACAATGCACCCGCGTCTTTCAGGATATTACCATCCTAGAGCGGTAAATTCTTTCCGACATTTCGGGACAACCTATCGGCACCAACTTCAAAGGCTGGTATTCGAACTCAGTTCTTCAGGACGAAAAACCGGCACTTCATGGCCTGAAGATCGGCACAGCCACTGTAATACGTTAGACTCTGGAGGACGGAGATTTTTTGCCTCATAGAAAACACATTTAATCTCCATTGTAATGTGACTGTAATCGATGTTTGTTGTGAAAATCGCAAGAAACTCATAAATAACCAGTGTTTATAAAGTGGAGGACTTCTTAATGCTAAAATATCTTATGTAGGACAAGCGCTCTAACTGAAATAGTTTGAAAAATATAAGATTTGTCGGTATAACTCGGGAATTTTGGGTAATTTTTTCCGCCACTGAGGGCTTGGCGTCTCTCTCTGCTTGTATCAAGCACTGTCTCGTATTCCGTAATGCAGAGTCAATTATCCGGTTCTAAACAGATTAAATTTTATGGATAGTGTGAACGTTCCGTTGCGCAATGATAAGCTACAGACGCATGTCCTTCTAGATCACATGCTAATTGTTTAACGAAATATTTAGATCTGCACCAAAAAAATAAAGTGGATGCGTTCGCACATGCGCATACATTGCTGACATCTCTAAATTTAGTGAAAGTGGGCGGGTGAGGGCCCGAATAACCGCCGATTGCATTTAACATACAGAATCGAGGTTGGGGAGCATACACTGGACTGGAACCCTCGACCTTCAGGGTAAGACTTTAAACTTTATGGTGGTTGTAGAAGGCTGTTTACTCATCTTGGAAAACCTGTAAAAAACTCTTGTTAACACTAAATAGAGTGACTGTGTGAATTAGCATTAACTACGTGTAAGAAGACTTGTATGAGCTTCTCAGTGTTTTGTTATATCATGGGATGCCTTCTGTTAATAACCGCTTAAAGCAAAAGAAATGTTTAACGTTTAGGTATGATTTACACGAATCGTAATATGAAACAAGTTATGTGATCTTTCTTTTGTGGATTTTTATATTAAGTAAAAATAATAAAATTAATTGATTTCGAAATTCAGTGTTGCTACTTGACAATTAAATAGAACATTGCGTAAGTGAATGGTCTGTAGTACCAAACGAAGAAGTAGTGTTACACTGACTTTTTGTTAATACGTTGACATCATTTCTCAGAATATTTTACGCAACTTACTTTGTCTATATAAGCTTCGTATCATAAATCTAGCGAGTGTTAGGCCATGAAAACAAAGACTGATGATATATTAAAACTCTGTTACTTCATGATGCCTAAATTACTTTCAAATATCCTTTATTAAAATTGAGTTGAAACAGCATTACTTCACAAAACAAGCAGCCATTCTTAAGTCTGCAGTTCCTTCCTAGTGATAAGTTTTCATCACGGTGCCTACAAAGAGTAGGACTCAGGCGTGGTCAGTATACTGTCTAGGTTACGGCTGTCTGTGCTGGGAGTCACTTTCAGGTCACTGTACGTTGAAGAACAGATGCTTTGTAATGCAGGCAACAAATGTTTGTCCTGACCGTGAGCGGACTGTGAGCGTACTATGAGCGTACTCAGTGCCAATTTAGGAGCTGACAGATGTCTAAACTCCCACTCCTAACACAGCCAATTCGGTTTAGTCATGACAGTAGTTAGACTAATCATGATGCGTTTAAGTGAAAGCTAAAATGAAGTGCGTATAGACAAACAATTGTCAAATTTTCTATTCGCCATAGTATGAAAAAATGTGTTCTGGTCTCAATTGATTTTCATATTTCCTTTAATATGAATTTTCAAAAAGGTCCACAAAACAAGTAAGGATTGAAATTTAATGTGGCTTATTTTCTTGTCGAAGTAAATGAAGAAAATTTATAAGATGAAAATAAAAATCAGATAATTGTCGATACAAGAGATTTATTAATATCTAATAAGGCGATTGATCTCGAAGCGACACGAAACTACATTTCAATGGCATGCCATTATCAACATGTAGGAGAATGTAGTGATATATACACGTATAATGAGATCTTCTAACTGTGGTACAATTAATATGTTTATATATCAATTGACAGCAAGAAATACGCTTTCGTTTGACAAAGAAACGAATGGAAGATTAGAGACTTCTTTTGCCCCTTACCCCAATCAAACTTATGGTAATTTTCCGTGATATATCGATCATGATAGTTTTGAATTCAGAAAAATGAATCGTTTACATTTGTCACTAAAATCACAAAACTGTTAATGAGAGCAGTTTCGATTAAAAATGAAAATGAGAGGGCAGGTTCGAAATAAATATGGGGTAAAGGTTATAAGATTTTTACTACCCTGAAGAGGTAAAGGATCGACAGCAGCGTTGGCCTGTGTTGGTAGCGGCAGTGAGTCTTCGGGATCTATTGCCAGAGGAATAGCGCTTCCCCAGGTGTCGTGTCCCACGTTCTTATATAAAAATACGTCGACCCTGTTGTAACCTCGCCATCCAAAACTAATTAAGATGGTGCCCTCGGACAGCGTGCGTTCATCTGACAGCCGGACTTCCCAGTCTGCACCGGTGAAGCAACAGTCATTCAGGTAAGCGCACGCTGTTTGAGCGAAGTGTGTGCTACCCTGAGCGCTTTCCACACCTTTCCGAGCTAGCGAAATCTTGACGACGACAATGGTATCCAAGACAGCCGGTTTGTAGGTCACTTTATGCCTGCCTAAACTGAGCTGGAATGCGATATTAGGAAGTCTAACATAGCAAATGGCTTAGCTACAGTAACGGTCAAGTAACTCTCCCAATTAGCACTAAATGCTTAGCTACCCTGAGTGTTTAAACGCCCCTTGTTGGTTTTTTGTTTTGTTTTAGCTTTATCAGCACTTCAAAAATGTCGAAGTGACATAAACCAGGAATTTAATTTAGTAATACTTATTGAAAAAAAAAAAAACCTCTTCTTAATTCCGGTAAATCAATATAGCCTTATGGACACCAGTGTCTCCGTGGGGTGCAGTGGTTCTATAAGATCTGTGAAAAATTCTGCACTTTGTTTATCAAACAATAACTTCTTTGCATGACAGCAAATATTACTGCTCATATTCCTCTATTTATCAATATTACATAACGCGACCTCTTAATTCACTTGCCAGTTACAGCCTCTGCCGAATCAGAAGACACCCTGTGCGAGATTTTTCTTTTTACCAGGCAACTGTCTACTATGACTTTAAATAACAAGACCATTTTCTTCCCAGTCCTTTCCATTTAACCCTTGTTCATAATTTCACTCTGTTCAACAGTTTATACCCTGCTACATAATACAGAATTGTTAGTAAACCTACCGTGAAAGGAAGAAGATAACATGCTGTACGACTTAATGCGCACATTCTTTGGACTGTTGAAACACTGGTTAAAAGGTCGCTTTAACCATCTTAGTTCAGAAACTTTATTTAAAGCAGTGTTAAGATACTTCTCTGATTGTGGGAGATTATTGTAGCCAGAATTTATCCATCATTTTTTGGGCATGGTCCCGAATCTTCAACCCATTTCAACATACGGCTGTAACTTATTGGGAAAAAAAAGATAGATAATACAAATTTGCCATTGCACTCCAGGTATTTTAATGTTTAATATTTTGGTTGGGATTTCGTAGCATGTTTTCAATTTCGTTTAGACTCTGCAAATGACTACATTTCTTTTCAGGTGGCGTCCGTTCTTCTCGAACACGGAGGCTCATTGACTGCTACCACCAAGAAGGGCTTCACGCCCTTGCACCTTGCTGCTAAGTACGGCAACATGAAGGTCGCCAAATTGCTACTCCAGCGAGATGCTCCTGTTGATGCTCAGGGCAAGGCATGTAATTCTTGAGATTTGTCAAAACGAAAGATCATTCTGCCAATAGCTTACATGTTACTTAGTTGTGCGTGCCTTTAACAGACTGTTTGGTAGCCATAAAGTGGCTGCTGTATTTTAATAGTACGCTATTTTATAACGAAGTTTGCTATCCTACATGATACTATAAATGTATTTATTTCGTGAATACTTATTACTTTAAAGAAAACAGTAAACTAGAATTTAGGAAACTTCCACATGGACGAAACTTCAGGTTCCTTTGCTCTGTTGTTGTTCCTGTAAAATTTATCTTTTTTTAGTAGGAGACTTATAGTCGTTCATACTCGATTGTTGTGTTTTCAACGCCAACTCTCAGCTCATCCCGTACAGAGTACGTGTAACTAGTTTCTGTCCATCATGAAAACTAATCACATAACGCACGCAGGTCTCCACTTAAAGTGTTTTATTTTTGTCTGGTTTTGACCAAACCCGACATACATCTACCAATCTTAGTAAAAATCCCAAACTTGAAATTTATCGATAATCTGTCCGCCGTGAGTGTCACTGTTGCGTACGGACAGAAGGGTAAGAGACATGACGAGGCTAATATGAGATTTTGGTTACTGCTTTGCCTACTTACTTACTCCATGGAGCAGAGTCCTTTTTGAGAAGCTAATCGGTTCTCAGCTAGTCAAGAAATTCCCCTCGTTTTATGGAACACGAAGGTTCAATCCCGCATTCACAAGTGCCCACCACCTGTCCCTATCCTGAGTCAGATAGATCCAGTCCATACACTCACATCATACTTTCTGAAGATCCATCTTAATATTATCCTCCCATCCATGCCTCGGTTTTGCAAGTGATTTCTTTCCCTCAGGATTCCCCACCAAACCCTGTATACACCTCTAATCTCCCCATTCGTGCTACACTCCCCGCCCACCTCATTCTTCTCGATTTGATCACCCAAACATTATTGGGTTAGGAATACAGATCATTCAGCACCTGTCGTTTTCTCCATTCCCCTGTTCCATTCCCCCTCTAAGGCCCAAATATTCTCCTCAGCACTCTATATTCAAAAACCCTCAGCCTACGTTACTCCTTCAATGTGAGCTAGCAAGTTTCACAACCATACAAAACAGACAGAATTATAGTTCTGTATATCTTAATCTTTATATTTACAGATAGCAAAATGGAAGACAAAACATTCTGCACTGAATGATAGGAAGCATTCTCTGACTTCAATCTGCTCTTAATTTCTCCCTGAATATAATTTTGACTCCAATTTTTCCCATATATTTGAACTGTTCCACCCTTTCAAAGGAACTATTATCAGTCTGTATACTCTTGACTTCTTCCTTAAATCTGGTCCTGAGACATGAACATTTACTTAGTTGTATCAGCATTTACCTCCAGTCCCAATGTGTTGGATGGTTTTTGGACCACTAGGCAACCTGATTAACAGTGTTGAAATGGTTGAACGCAGTACATTTGGTCTGTTTAAATATTTTACCAGGGCAGATTTTGCCTAGTTGCTGTTTTATTGAATGTAATAATTAGTAATCTTACTGTAATTAAATTTTACAGAATGGAGTCACACCCTTACATGTGGCTAGCCATTATGATCACCAGAATGTGGCACTTCTACTGCTTGATAAGGGAGCTTCACCCCATGCTACTGCAAAGAATGGCCACACACCACTACATATAGCAGCTAGGAAGAATCAGGTGAGTTGTATATGGGGGAAAGGTGCACAGTTGTATTCCTCCCTGGGCTTAGAAAGGGTAGAATATTTCAACACTAAGGTACAATTTTAGAAACTAAATCAGTGGCATAATTTCACCTGTACAAGCATAAGATCATAAGCAATTTTAGGATTGCTAGTTCTCAGGCTTTCTCAGCGGTGTGGTTGAGGCCTCCATTCTTCAGGGATGTGGAGTTAGTTCATTGGGTGATTGTGTCATATTCAAAAAGAATGGAAGCCCCAGTTCTAGGAATATTTTACAATGACAGTACTGTAAATCTGTTTTAATTGCATCCAATCATGTGCTGATAGTGGTGTGTCAGGAATTTCTGAATAATAAAACCAGTTTTTGAAGTCTGCTGATAAGATTACTACTGGAATGCCAAATAGGATGACCAGTAAACTTTAACAGTTTAAATTCCCATTGGATGCACCAGGAACTTTCCTTTGCTGTGAACGCACAAATCTGTGGTACTCTTGACCTTTTGTTCAGTTAGTCTTGCAGGGCTTTTCTGCAAAATTAAAGCCAAAGAAGCATGAAACTGACAATTTTCCTCGCTGCCATCTAATGTAGAAATGTAGAAGTCTAGTGTTTATCTTTCGTCTTTACATGTTTCTCTGCAGTTGCTGTGTAATTTTACATGTGTATTTTTGAGACTTGTTTCATATCCAGCTATCACATGACAGGGTTTTTTTGATTTACAACAGGAATATGTGTATATGTAAAGGCTAATTGTTGGTTTTTCATAGTCCTTTATTTTGATGTCACATGTAATCCAGTGCTAATGAATGGCATAAACCTAATTTCTGCTTCCAGATGGACATAGCTACCACACTGCTAGAGTATGGGGCAAAAGCTGATGCAGAATCAAAGGCTGGATTTACTCCCCTGCATTTAAGTTCTCAGGAAGGCCATACCGATATGTCTACTCTGCTAATTGAGCATCAAGCAGACACCAACCACAAAGCAAAAGTATTAAAACCCTTCTTATTTTTTAGACTTAAACATTACATGTGCTTTGTGTACTTTCGTTCAGTACTTCAATATGGAATAATTTTCTGGGGAAATTCAACACATGCACATCAAGTATTTAAACTACCAAAAGGAGTGGTTAGGGTTATATCGGGTTAGAACCGAGGTTCTCATGTAGAAGCCTATTAAGAAAGCTTAATATTTTACCTGTTGCATGTCAGTGTATATTGTCTTTAATGTTGTTCAGAGGAGATAAAAAAAAAGACTTTCTCACTATGCATATGTACATGGTTTAGACAGCAGAAACAAAAATCATTTATATTTACCTCTTGTAAGTTTATCTTGTGTTCAAAAAGGAGCTTCATAATTTTGAGGTGTGACATCCCCATTGTGTATTAAATCACAATACTCATAGTATTATTACTAGCCATAACTAAAAAAGTTGTAAGATTAATGAATGTTAAGGTGTTCGAGATCTCGACAACAAGCTGTTTGAATTTGCATATGTATAAGTTTATCTACTTTAATATGTACAACCTGATGATGGCCACCATGATGGCTGAAACATGTAGTTGCTGACAGCTACCTAACATTGCTAGCTATAGGGACCAAATATAGTTGTGTTTAGACTGCTTCACACTCACTTTGTACACTTTGTACATTAGGAGTTTCGTAATCTGGGGTCAGAATCTTTAATGGCCTTCCAAGCAATATTCAGAGTTATAGAAACGACATGAAAAGATTCTAAAACAAGTTATACAGATACTTTATTATTCATTCGTTTTATTCGATTACTGAAGTTTTACAACGCAAGGTAGACATAGATAATATATAAAGTACAAAACTACTTGTATGACTGACTGCCTTAGTAGTAAATGCTTTTATATAAATTACGCATAAATTCTATAACTACAGCTTTGAAATATTTCAAATGCCATTTGAATAAGCCTTATGCATGTAATTGTTCCATTGTGAATGATGACCTTGAGTAATACTTCGATTTATGCCTCTGAATGTGTTTGTTTTGTTTTTACTGTCTTATCTTGTGAATGTATTTTTCTATGTGTCTTGTGTTGTCTGATGTTTATTGACATGTTCCATGTTCAGATGCAATTGATGCAGAGACTGGATCAGTGGAATAAATATGTATGTATGTATGTATGAATGTGTTTTAGGTTTCCTGCACAAAAACTTTCTTATATATGTAACTGAATTAGTTTACAATTAAACTTCTAAAGAGAAACTTTACAATTCTCCACTTTTCTTCAATAGCAAAAGTCGATGGCAGTATCATTGTTATTTTTAAGGTTTTCTGTTTCATGTAAAATATATGTTTGCTTGGCCTATGTTATTCAGTTTTATTAGTCACTCACTATGGCACCTTTTCTTTGGGCTTTTCTTAAAGTAATTTGTTATTTATCACTGCAGTGCTATATCAGTGATTTCTGTAGATATTAGACAATCAGCATGCAATGGCAAAAGGCATTATATTATTGCTTTTGAACTATGGAAACTGATTACAGTTGCTGTACAGATGTGTCAGACTGAGAAAGAGAGAAACTCTGACAAAAGGGTCATATATTTGAGTTTCTGTACTGATTCTTTTTGTGCATACATCCTTATGCTCTTCAACTTAGCCTCATCCAGTTTGGTTATAATTTTCTTCTTTCATGTAAGCATTATATTTTCTCTAGAGATTATTTTCACAATTATTGTTGTATTTACTACATACAAGTATGTATTTGTTCTATTCCCTCCTCAATATGTTGTTAATATGCCACAATGGTATAACCTTACACTACCTAATGCTTGCAAGATTAAATACTTGTAGGAAATGTGTGTGATCAGAGTAAGAGATACTGGTTGTTGTGGGGGACAGTTTGTGTTTAATTCTGTTATGGTTATTTATCAACTATATTGATACTTGTAAAATACTCATGAATATTCATGTAACAGGTTACTAGCCCTGACCTATCTTTGACAACTCAGTAAGTCCATGTTATCATATTTATTGACAGAATGGACTGACACCATTGCATTTGTGTGCCCAAGAGGACCGGGTTAATGTGGCATCAGTCTTGGTAAAAAATGGTGCTGAAGTGGATTCCACCACGAAAGTGAGTACAGTCAATATATGGTTAGATGTTTTGTAGACATTTTGGTTTACTTAAAATTGAGCTACCAGCTGAAAAGTAAAACAATTTATGTCTCTTGATAGCTTTGAAAATGTTTTATATTCTTCAGTAGTATTCCTCCATTTATCAATACTGTTATCAAATCATGTAAAAGCCCTTTTCATAATGACATATTATTCACATCTTGACAATTTGAAATACATGATCCTTAACAAGGAGCTCACAAATTTTAAAGTTTAATATTTTATTCATTTTGCCATGTAGAATTATGGGGTTTATTTTGAAATATTCAGTACTTCTTATCAGGTATTGTGGTGATTAAATTATGGAGGGTGAAATGGTTGGGGCATATGCCATGATTGGAAGAGACAAGAAATATATGCAGGGATGTGTGTGGAAACCTGAAGGAAAGAAGCCACTTAAAAGACCTAGGCATAGGAAGAGCTTGAACCAAAATTTTCTGTTCTTTCTTGGGTTTTTGTAGATATAGAGGGGACTTAGCAGAAGAATTCAACCAAATAATAAAACTCCAGATTATGGTCTTGTGCCTCACAAGCTGACTAACTTTGTCTAACTCAACTCAGCGTAACCAAATGTAACCTAGCAGCATGTAACACCATAGGAACAAAAGCCACTATGGAATATGGTTTGGCTTCAGGACCAAAACTCATTTTACACTCTAATCAGAGCAAGACAGAATTCAGAAAAAATAGTCTGGTCATATTTGGTTATGCCTTTATGAGATGGATTGAATATTTTTGTTGTTATAAACAAGCATTGTTCTAACTGAGCAGTTTAATGTTGTGGTTAACAGTGAGGAAGTAATTGATACCACAGAATACGTGACACTATAAATGAAGTGTTGCAAAAACCATTGTTGTTATAATTGGGTTCTACTTAGTCTATTTTTGTACTGTTCAGTGAATACATATTATTGGCTAATTTTCAGAATTGTTGTATTCTAAGATTGATGATGTTTGAATGTCTGGATTTCCAAGAACATAATGACAGTTTAGTTCAGTGATTTTGGTTGTAAATATGACATGTTAATAAAACTTTGACCTTTTGGTTAGTATACTAATGGATTATTCGACAGTTTTATACTTTTCACCTTTGTATTAAAATTGAAAACTAATATTTGTGTTTTAATAATTACGCTTAGTATTTGGTAAAAAAACTATATTAATTTTAGTGTTGCTATGCATATGTTCTTTAATCCGGGAATACAAGTGGAATGCATGTATCTGTATATGCAAACAGGCGGGCTACACACCTCTGCATGTAGCCAGCCATTTTGGACAGATCAACATGGTACGTTTCCTGTTACAACATGGTGCAAATGTGAAGGCATGTACTAGTATTGGGTACACACCACTTCACCAAGCTGCACAGCAGGGCCACACCAGCATCGTAAATCTGCTGTTGGAGAATAGTGCGCCACCCAACTCACTGACCAATGTGAGTACCTTGATTTAGAACAGAATTAAATCTTCTTGAAATAGCCATGCCCAACTCAATTTCAGTTTACAAATTAATGCATTAGGTATGTGCAAGTTTCATTTTTATCCCTTGACATAGGGTGAATGATCCTAATTTGTGCCTTTGCTGTAGTAAATTTCCTTTTACTGCAGATTTTGTTGAATGTTGAATATTCATTCTGATACTGTATATTTTTATAATATGCCATCAAAATTTTGGTGCCTGCAAATGACCACACAATATGTCATTATGTTACATGAACAGCAAGGACAAACAGCACTGTCCATTGCCCAGAAGCTTGGCTACATCAGTGTCGTAGAATCACTTAAGACTGTCACTGAGCCCTCCATCCCCACCAATGTGGCACTTGGAACTGAGGAAAAGTATAGAGTTGTTGCTCCTGAGACCATGCAAGAGACTTTCATGTCAGACTCTGAGGATGAGGGTGGTAAGTTACATGTTCTCTGTGGAAAACTTCTGTAGCATTTTCATTGTATCCTAAGATGCTGTTATAGTGTGTGTGTGTGTACTGGACGTTCCAGTGGTGTACCAAGGAATTTTGTTCAGGGAGGGGTTCAACAAATTCAGTTGAGGACAGAGGACAGAGGACAGAGAATGGGGATCTGTGGGCAGTAGCACCCTACCCCCTAGTCAAGGGTTCTGGAGGCAGCTGTAATTTGGTACAAGCAATTTCATTTCAAATAATAAAAGTTTATTTATTTTTGGTACTTTAAGACTATTTATGATGACAACCAATTTATTTGTCATTGATAATGTAAAACAATTGCGAACTTAGGTAGTTTTAGAATTTTATTTCCTTTTTTCCAAATATTTTGGAGTGTTGGCATCCTAAATTCAGCAAATTTTAACAGTTTTCACAATTGGGTTGAGTTTGGCACAAGTTTGGAGGTCGTTCGGAATTTCGGGGGGGGGGTTTGAACCCCCCCCTTCGGGGCGCTACTGGGACGTTCAGATACTGCCCACATTCTAAATTCCATCGATTAATTCAGCCGTGAGGTTGGGTTTTATTATCTGACATTGTTTTCTAGAATAAGAGCATGATAAATTCAATAAAGAAGTTAAAGTAGGCTTGGCACATCGTACGTAAAGGGGAATAACGTGTACCAAGGATGCACAAATTCCAGGTAACTGGTTTCCTGGGCAAGTAAATATTTTTGTGATGGTGCCTAATATTTTCAGCATAATTATTGTAATATTTGTATTTTCATATAATTATTCATATCATCTCACATGCACCAAGCAGGAAGGTTCAGGTAACTGTAATATTCACAGTGCACTCCAAAATTGTGGGTCTGCAGTATGGAAATTGCTTCATGTCACAATTCTGGTACCTAGAATTTGGAGAGGTTTACTAAATTTTTGGAAATTTTTGTGCATTTTATATGCACGTTCATTTATTTGGTGATCATGTACATGTATTGATGGAGACACAGATGTAATGCTAACATATGTTCTTGGATGTGATGCCATGCAGTGTGGTAAAACTTAACTGATATGTGGGATGAATGTACTGCCCTATCAGTGAAGAATATTCAGAGAGATATTCTTCTGCCCTGAAGATGAAGGCAAAATATTCTTCTGATAAATCAGTAAACTTTCTACCAGATTACATGGCATCACGTCCTAGAAGAAGTGATATTCATAGTCACTGCCATGAAACTCTCAGATCTTACAAAAAAGCTAGTCTGTGATATGCGAACAAGTACCTAAACAAATCAGCAATGGTGGAGGTGCCCAGCTCAGATAGTGGCCAGGGCATCAGCTTTTGTCCACTAATTTTTATAGTTTGCTTTAGTCAGTGCAGCAAATGCTGGGATAGTAAAGTCCGTTGGGCCACGTATGCTTCCTGCCAAATGTTCATTCCCAGTTGCTTTACTATCTGTGCTGTACAATCTGAGACATTGAAAACATCAACAAGAAAGTACATGATCAGCAAATTTGCAGTTCCAGATTAATTTTATTCTGTTTCATGTGGAAAATAATGCAAGTAAAGCTCTGTGTTAAGAATATTCTCTATATTAGAAGGAGTTATGACAGTTGCTTGGAACTGTTGACATAGTTGTCAAGTAGTGGAATATTCATGCCTGAACATGATCTTACGTACAGTAAAAATGTCCTGTATGAATGATGACGCATAGTAAGGGATCCCATTTTTAAAACACCAAAAATCAGGGCACCTAATAACATTTAGGAGGTGGGGGTGGGAAAGAAAGAAATTTCAATCCGTCATGCAAAAAAACAGAGTAATTTATTTATATTAATACAGCAGGCTAACTCAGATAAAAATTATGAGATACAGATACCAAAAATAAACGGTAATAAGAGGAATACTACTCAAACTCAGACACTTAGTTAACTTATTGATTTTTCTTTACATATCCATCCACATCCTTAATAGTCTCGAGCCCATACTCCGCAATCACTAATCTACACATTCTTCTCTCCTTCTTGTGTTCCTTTTTGTTAATGGCTGTTTTATGGCTCTGCTATTCCTACAGATATTTTCTCCCACTGTGATAAAGTCAAAATGTTCATAAATATTGTCAGAAATGTTGTATTTTTATGACCTTGAAAACCCCAAATAATTTGGCATCCTAAACTGAACTTTGTGGAACACTGGGACAGAGCACTGTAAGGCCCATAAAATGGGAACTATCCTAGGAAAACTGGCACAAATGGGATCCCTACACATAGTACAGTTGTACTAATGCTTTGTTTAAATGTTTGTATATCCAACTGTGTGCATGCATGTACTGAAGTGCCTGGTTGAAGGATGATTTCATGAGATTTTAATCTTATTTTAAAGTGATACCAGAGGAAACATAGATATTTCCTCATGGACTACATTGCATGAATACATTTCTCTGCTCATTATTTAAGAGGAACTCATACCACTGCTCTAAACGTTATCATGCTGTGCAATAAGATGTCATATCAAACAACAGCTAACGCTTGGAATGTACTGATGGTCGGGCTGGTCTTATTGAAGGTGACCCTGAACTGTTGGATTCTACTGGTGTTTATGGGAAACCCACGCACGCCCAACATATCTACTTACCTTATTACGAGGGCCAAATGCTGCTTATGCGTAAGTGCGTCCCGTTCGTCTGCCTGCGAAGTTTTCAATTCTCGCTTTTCGTGACAGTCGTTATTCCCATGCTGTGCACAACATCTGTCAAAGTTACAACTGTTGAAGGTGGTGGAGGTACCATACTGCTGTGGTCCTTGTTTCATGGTCCAGAATGTTTTGACTTAGTCATTTCTAAATTTAACTTCTAAAGGAATACAATGTCTTGGTTTTAACTTTGTAGCTGCTAAAATACAGTTTGTATCTTTTGTCCTGTCACAGAATCAAGGCCTGCATTGCTTTCACCACCCAAGCAGATTTTGTGCACCTCATTGCTTTGGTTATGGGCCTGCTGCCTGTCCATTCGTACATACATGCTGTGAGGTGTTGGGAATGCTGGGTTTGTTATCATTTATCCTGTTTAGTTAAATCCTCAGAGGCAATATTGTGTGGCCTGGTGACAAGCTGTTTATGGCAATTTATATTCTGCAGTACTTCCTGTTATTAGTCATTGTGTTTGGGTGTTTATGACAGTTGATATGCAGTTAATGGACTTTGAGCCTAGTAGTCTTCTATGTATGCACATGTGTGTGTGCGCCCACACACACACACACACACACACACACACACACGCACACACTCACACACACACACACACACACACAATCATACACACACACACACACACACAACATGCAAAGTATGTTACAGAAAGATCAGTAACTGGTTTGTGAGATACAATACATTTACTCTCATAAGTGTATACCAGGTCAAAAAATTCTGAAATATGTGCACTAAGTTATAAATATATTTGTTACAGACAAAGTAGATATGCTTAAGTGAAGTGATTAGTTTTAAGGTAGTTCCACGCAACTGTGAGAAACCCAACAAGATATAGTGCAGGGCTGCACAAATCTGGGGGCACCAGTTCGCCAGGGTGACTAAATTGTGAATGGTTGCTCCTAGTATTTGTGGGTCCTCTACTGTAGTTTTGTTTTGTCTGTTTTTAGTTTAGTATGGCCCTTGCTTCGTATCATCATTGTGGTGCCTAGAATTTTGAGGCACCTCCTAGATTTTTGGAAAATTTGTGCACCCTTCCTGTAATGGTGTTCCACTTACTTTCAAAATAAAAATCTCTATTTGCTGGGAAAGTCCTGGTGAACGACATTTTGGAGACTGAAATGAACGACATTAAGGATAAAAGTGTTGCATTTTCTTGGTATTTGATATGTTTTTGATGTGGAGGTGTGGGTGGTGGAAAGATGAACAGTATCTCTATTTCAGTAACTGCAGAGATTTATGTTCAAGAATAGGCCTGTCATCAGAGTTAAAACCCAGTATGCACAGGTGTATGTGAGATGGTAGTTGTTAGGTCTACAAGTGGCAGATTCCAGCAGTTGCACTATAGATGTAGTGATTTAGACGGGTAATTGTAGAACACAAATACCACTACACAGGAAACCTGCTTTCAGATTAGGAACTGCGATACTGTACTTATTGAGTTACTGAAGAATTAAAATAGTGTGAACTTTCATGTAATACAAGGATATATTTGTTATGATTTGATCATATTGGAATCGAGTTTTCTGTAATATAGGATCTCATTACATCAGAGATCATTATGTGGACATAGACAGCCACCAAAATACAGGCACTTGATGTTGTACAGAACACCCTCCCTCAATTTTATGTTATTTATACAGTGCATTTTCTTACATTCAGTATACTAACCAAAAAATGCTCTAAGTAAAATACAATACAACATAAATCATAAATATGTTGTATGTTAAGTGCCATTTTAAAATCTTCAGTTTTTCATTTTTATGATAATAGTGAGGGCAACTGGCATCCAGTGTGTGTGTCATACTTGAGAGCTTTTGTTGGTACTAAACTCCCTGAGGATGGCACCTTGGTGCCAAAACACATAGGAGTTGGCACTTAACATGAAGTGAGTTTTATGATTGTGTTTTATTTTATTTTACTTAGTGCATTGTTTTGTTAATGTGCTAATATACTGAACCCCCCACAAATTCAGAATATGTTACAGTATGCATGGAGCTTATATTAGCACTCAGATTTTACTATAACATAGTCACGGGTGTTATATTATCAGAGGACCCAAAAGACAGAACTTTGAGATGCTTACAAAATACAACTCAGGTTCACCATGTTAGTCTGTTGCAGCTTTCTACAGCTGTTTTGACAAAATTTTGTTTGGGAGGCTCTTAAGGAAATGTGGTGATACAATGCTGAACAGTTAGAATGTGATGGCAGTGTGCTTAGCTTAATAATGTGGACTGAAATGAGAAGGTAGACGTTAAGTTCTAGATATTACTGAGGCAAAAAGCATTGAATAATTCACTAGTTTACCTACAATAAACCACATTTGTTCAATTAATTTTTATACACATTAGTAGTACTTCCAAAACGAAAGTGAGGAAGGAATTTTCTATTCCAGGTTCTTACATAAAGATGTGCTATTTTTTGCCACTTGTGTTAATGGTAAAATGTAATTTTTTAATTTTTACTGCATTGCAGAAGTAAAGAGTAACATCACAGATTCGTAGTGATATATGTGGCATATCTACATGATATTTTAAAAATGAAACTGTATATTCATGATTACAACTCAATTGTTTTCATGAATTAACTATACTCTCTTGCCCACATTTTTTTAATTCTTTGTGTTAGCAGGTGCAGACCCCTATATTATGTAGCAGCATGTAATATTGTAGAATGTGGAAGGATGTAACACTGACTGTACAAAATCGAACTGACTGTTCTATTCTGCACATTTGTAAAGTGGCTCATTGCATACATCTACAAAGATGTGTTATTACATTGTTGACTAGGATGATTCAGAATATGTAAGATGTGATTTCAGATAATTACACCTGAAAATATATTCAGAAATACATCTAATCCTTTAGCTACTTCATACATGGCATAATGATGTTACTTTGTATAGACAAGTATGCACTACTGTTTCACTAATGGGGATACAGGAAATTTTTGAACTGGACTCACTGAAAATGCAATTTGCAAGAATAAGAAAACTGTTGGAAATAGTCGTATACTAAAATGTGATGCTGCAGAGTCTGACCAGATGTTCAAAAGTGTTAAAGAGGAATCTGCTGCTTGAAGGTTGCTACACATGCCAGAGACAGTTATCATAGTCATGGCTGTACAAACACTGACTCTTGAAATCAACTTGTTGCTAATGTTATTACCTTCTGCAGCTGTGTAGGCCAAATGTTCTCATTACTGAGACATATATACTGCACGTTAAAAGTTATTGTCTGATTACTTTTATCTATTCTCATCTTTCCTATCAATTTCTTGCCTTGTCATATTAGAATATCACTGCTTTTTCATTGTGACTTTGAAAAGTAAAGAAGTAATGATATCTCTTAGGCGTTCAATGTGAAATATTTTGTGTCTGCATAGTGTTTATCATCTTTGCTACGTCATATACAAATGATTATTTAAAGACTGTTTTTTTTTTTTTTTTTTTTTTTTTTTTTTTTTTTTTTTTTTTTTTTTTTTTTTTTTTTATATTTTTTTTTTTTTTTTTTTGTGTATTGTAGTTTGTGATGGGTTTTTTTTGATTGTGTTTTTGGTTA
>Ga0123357_10001441_pt1 | contig 25238 bp, 21 predicted proteins | sample TergutEmb28metaG_FD_89873 | JGI IMG/M metagenome (GOLD analysis project Ga0123357, IMG submission 89873) | Embiratermes neotenicus P4 segment gut microbial communities from Petit-Saut dam, French Guiana - Emb289 P4 | ecosystem: Host-associated > Arthropoda: Insects > Digestive system > Gut ...
AGATTTTCGCAAATCCAATGTATCAGAAAGCAAAAGGCTTTTCACGTTTAAATGATAGTTATTTCAATATATTAATCGATTTCACCTAGCCAAAATCAGCAACACCGAAACTTGAGCTCTTTAAATATACGGGCCAACCGGTTGGCGCGAATCAACCTGTTTGCGCAGGCAGCGCCGTTGCGCACCTTGCCGTCTCGCAGGTCGTTGTCTTTTCCAGCCTCTCCCCTCCAAGTCCTGCCCCATTTTTCTCCACCTTTTTCCCGAACTAGAAAGAGAAAGCGCGAATCCTCGTATTTTTGCGAGTTGTTGTCCCGGCTTTTTTTTCCTTAAATGACATCATCAAATTGCAACGCCATCGCCGGGTGTGGCGCGCAATAGCGGGTGTTCCCGGCATTTCAGGCCATACGCAGTTTTCATCAACAAACCGTACGACACCGACACGACAGACATCCCTTTACCTGATCGTCGTTGCTCAAACGGTGCAGCCAAGGAGCCCAGCTATGGAAAAAATTTATGACATCGTCATCGTCGGGGCCGGTCCCGCCGGCATGACCGCAGCTATCTACGCGGTTCGGGCCAACATGCAGGTTCTGTTGCTCGATCGTCTCTCCCCAGGCGGGCAGATGGTCAACACCAACGAAATCGAAAACTACACTGGTGCCGGCAAACTGAGCGGCGCTGAGCTGTCCATCAAGATGTTCGAGCACACCCAGGAATTGGGCGTTGAGTTCGATTACAAGACCGTGATCGACATCGAGGACGGTAACCCGCTGAAGACCATCACCTGCGAGGAGGACGGCACCGTCTACAAGGCGCGGGCGGTCATCCTGGCCACCGGCACCGTTCCCCGACGGCTGGGGGTACCAGGGGAGGACACTTGGGCCGCCAACGGTATCAGCTGGTGCGCAATCTGCGACGGTGCCCAGTATCGCGACAAGGAGGTGGTGGTCATCGGCGGCGGCAATTCGGCGGTCGAGGAATCAATCTACTTGGCCGGCATTTGCACCAAGCTGACCATCGTCACCCTGTTCAACCTCACCGCCGACCCCAAGGCCTGCGACCAACTGCGCAAGATGCCCAACGTCACCATCTACCCCTATCAAGAGGTGCTCGAGTTTACCGGCACCGACCGACTCTCCGGCGTGCGCTTCAAGTCCACCCAGGAAGACGCCACTGAACGCCATGTGCCCTGTGACGGCGTTTTCGAGTACATCGGCTTTCAGGCCTCGTCCCAGGCCTTCGTCCGACTCGGCATCATTGACCGCACCGGCTGCATCCAGGCCGATGCCCGCATGTACACCTCGGTGCCGGGTATCTTCGGCGCCGGCGACATCACCGTCAAACACCTCAGGCAGGTCGTCACCGCCTGTGCGGACGGCGCAGTGGCGGCCAACAGCGCCGCCGCCTATGTCGAATCACTCAAATAACCAGGAGGACATTGCGATGATCATTGAAATCAACGAACAGGAATACCAATCGCTGAACCCGGCCGCACCGAAACTGGTCGAATTCTATTCAAAAACCTGTGGACCGTGCAAGATGCTGTCCTTTGTTCTCAAGGACATCAGCAAGCAGAAACCCGATTTTCCCATCTACACCATCGATTTTGACGAAAATCGGGACTTGAAGGAACAGCTCGGGGTCAAAGGATTCCCGACCATGCTGTTCTTCAAGGACGGCAAGGAGGTCAGTCGTCTGGAAGGATTGAAACAGAAACCTGCCATTATCAAAGCCATTGAGGCACTAGTCTGACAAGGAGCACACCATGAGCAACAAAATTCGCTTTACCAACCAGGAGCACCTCATCACCCGTCAAAACCGGGCAGAAAAAAAATTCCTGGCCGCTTTTGCTGCCGAGAAGCCGACCTTCGAGGCGCCGATGGTCATTCTCAACCCCTACCTGATCAACCCGCTCGGCGCTCTGGTGTTGTTCACCACCCCGGAAAAGGTGGCGCCGACCCTGACCGTGCACGGCAAGCGCTACGCCCGGGAAGACCTGACCCATACCTTTGCCGCCGCCACCGAGCATTTTCTGCCGGTACTCGGCCTGTATGAGGATTTTGCCAACAAGGTGACAATTTCCCTGCCGGATGGCCGCTCCACCATTTTAACCATCGTCACCGACAAGCTGCCGGCCGATATCTGCCGCTGCCGCAACATCCAGGCAACGCTCGATTATCTCGGCGATGACCTCATGTTCCTGACCCCGGCCGGCAAGAATTTGCCCACCGCCTACGACTATAAGGGCGACATCCGCTGGCTGCTGACCGAGAACACCATGTTCGACCTCAAGCGGATGAAAAACGGCAACATCGTCACCGGTTCCAGCCGCTTCTGCCACATGCCCTACAACAGCACCGGCATGTGGGAACTCAACATGCTCGGCAAGGTGCACAAGGAATTCCGGATGCCGGGCAACTACCACCACGACCACTTCGAGATGGAAGACGGCAATCTCCTGGCGCTGACCCAGGATTTCTCCCGCGACACCGTTGAGGACATGTGCGCGCTGATCGACCGTAACACCGGCGACATCCTCAAAACCTGGGACTACCGCAAGGCACTGCCCATGAATGTCGGCGGCTCCGGCTCGCAGGACGCCCATGACTGGTTCCACAACAACGCCGTCTGGTACGACAAGAAAACGCACAGCCTGACCCTGTCCGGCCGCCACCAGGATGCGGTCATCAACATCGATTACGAGACCGGCGACCTCAATTGGATCATCGGCGACCCGGAAGGCTGGCCACAGGAATTGGTGGACAAGTATTTCTTCAAGCCAGTGGGCGATCTGTCCAAATTCGACTGGCAGTACGAGCAGCACGCCTGCGTGATCTGTCCGAACGGCGACGTGATGTGCTTTGACAATGGCCAGTACCGCGCCAAGGCCAAGGAGAAATACATCGAAAACAAGCACAACTTCTCCCGCGGCGTCCGTTACCGCATCGACACCGACAAAATGGAGATCGAGCAGGTGTGGCAGTACGGCAAGGAGCGCGGCCAGGAGTTTTTCTCGGCCTATATCTGCAACGTTGAATACTACGCCGAAGGACACTACCTGATCCACTCCGGCGGCATCGGCCGCGAGGACGGCTATGCCTCCAAGGCGCTCGGCGCCTTTCTGGATATGAACGACCCGAGGATGGAGCTGCGTTCGATCACGGTCGAGGAAAAAGACGGTGTGGTCCTCTACCAACTGGAAACCGAAGGCAACTTCTACCGAGCCGAGAAACTGCCGCTCTACCATGGCGGCGACAACCTGGTGTTCGGCGACGGCCAGTTGCTCGGCAGCCTGGAAGTGACCGAGGAGTTCGATACCGTGCCTGAGGCTGAGGAGGTTTACGAACTGCCGCCGAGCTTCCACAACGTCCTGATTGAGGAGGATGAAGATCGTTTTGTCTTTCACGGCAAATTCGAAAAGGGCACCCTGGTGATGCTCTGCCTGGAGAACGAACGGGAAAACCACCACTATTTCATCAACACCGCCGCGGTAGTCCACCTGGCGATGTGTTCCGGCGCCTTCCTCGAAAAAGACGACCGCGACGTCAAGATCCATATCAGCAAGCTGGGACTGCACGGCGAGTTCAAGCTCAAGCTGATCATCAACGACAAGAAGTACCAGACCGGCGTGACCATTTACTGCCCATGATCGCGCCATGAAACTGCCCGTATGAGCGATTAATTCCGCAGTTATCCGACCCCAAGGGAGCCGGCGGCCCTGCCGGCTCCCTCCCCCAACAGCCGCCCAAGCGACAGCAACCCGGTTCGCTCCTGGCCGCCGTTTGTGCATTTTTCCTACCCGCTCCACTCTCTCGCCGCTTCAAGGCCATTTGCATCCGGCGATATTCCCTGGTTGCCCCTCCTGCTGTTCGCGCCGGTCCACGCCCGCGGTTCCTCAGTCCTCCACTCCGCCTGTCTCTGTCTGCCGCCAGGCAGGCCGCCCTCGTAAATCTAAGCGAAAAACCTCGTAAGTTTGCGAGTTGTTGATCAAGTCGATTTTTTCTTTAATCGACAGTCAGATACGGGCATGCGCCTCGGTACCGAACCGCTGATGCAGAACAACGATCAGGTGGGCGACTGCCGGCTCCTGCCCCATGACCAGACAACCACACCGAGGAGGGACGACATCATGAAAGACAAGCTCAACGACAACATTCCGGACCGGCGAGGAAGGTTCGCCAACAACTATTTCGACGGCCTGCCGGTGCGGGGCGTCCATCGGCTGCTTTTTTTCCTGATCATGGCCGCCTATTTTTTCGAACAGTTCGACAACTGGAACTTCGGCTTCATCGCTCCATCCCTGACCCACTCCTGGAACCTGAAACCCGCCGATATCGCCACCATCCTGTTCTGGTACTTCATCGGTATGACTTCGGGCGGCTTTCTCGGCGGCGTTGTTTCCGATTTTATCGGCCGACGCAAGACCTTTTTAATCTCCATCGTCATCTTTTCGATCTCTTCAATCATCACCGGCTATACCGATAACTTTGTCGTCTTCACCCTGTTCCGGGCCCTGACAGGTTTCGGCGTCTTCTGCATGATGGTCACCTCCCAGGCCTATATCGCCGAAATGGCGCCCTGTGAAAGCAGGGGAATGTGGCAGGGTCGAGTGGCTGCCATCGGCTTTTGCGCCGTGCCGGTAGTCGCCTTGATTTGCCGGCTGGTCATCCCCATGGATCCGGAGGCCTGGCGCTGGATTTTCTACGCCGGCGGCTTCGGCCTGATCGCCTTTATCCTTGGTCTGAAATATCTCAAGGAATCGCCGCGCTGGCTGGTGTCCCACGGCCGCGTCCAGGAAGCCGAGGAAATCGTCCGATACCTGACCGGCAAGGACATTGACCTCTCCGATGCCGCCAAGTTGGTACAACCCAAGATTTCGGTCATGGAAGTGCTGACCGGCATGTTCACCAAAAAATATATCGGCCGCACCCTCTTGCTCATGCTGATATTCGTCTGTATCACCCCAGCCGGCTTCCTCCTGACCACCTGGACCACCCAACTGCTGAATATGTTCGGCTTCACGGTGCATGAGACCCTCACCGCCATGACTGTCATCAGTATCGGCGTCCCATTCGGCTGCTTCATCAACTCGCTGGTTTCCGACAAAGGTGGGCGCAAGACGCCAATGATCGTCCTGATGCTTTTGGCCGCCATCTTTGCCTTCACCTTCGGCAATATGAAGTCACTGGTCCTGCTGACGGTGGCCGGATTCATCATCACCTCGGTTAACATGGCGCTCAGCTTCAGCCTCTTCTCGTACACGGCTGAATCTTATCCAACCCGGATGCGCAACACCGCCACCGGCTTCCACAACGGCCTGGCCCGGTTGTCGGTTTCCGCTTCGCAGCCGTTGATCCCCCTGATCTATCATGCCTTCGGCTTTATGGGCGTTTTCACCTCGGTGGCCATCCTGTTCTTCCTGCCGATGATCCCGCTGATACTCTGGGGCAGGCGGACCAGCGGCAAGAGCCTGGAGGAGATTGAATAAGTAATACCGCCAAAAACGAAGCAACGGCCGGAAAGAACGGGCAACCCCGCTCTCTCCGGCCGTCAGTAATTCCACAGGCCGGACGTTTTTTCCATTTTCTGCTCCGGTACCATCGGATACAGTACAATGAGCGTGGCGCCCAGCCGCGCCGGAGCTATGAAAACCATGAAAGCAATAGAGCGGCGGGCCATGCGTGTCCGCGTCTTTGTCCATATCATCTCCTGCCTGTGCTTTGCGGCCATCTGCCTCGCTGAGACCGCCTTGCTGCGGGCGGCCGAACCCGCGCCATCCGGGACAGAAAAACGGGTGGTGATCCTCTATTCCGGAACCCGCAATTTCCCGGCCACCGAGGATGCGGAAATGGGCCTGGCCGAAGGATTTGCCGGCAACGGCCAACTGAACGTCCAGACATTCTCCGAATATCTGGACCTCTCCCGGTTCCGAGACAACAAGCAGCGCCAGATCCTGGCGGATTTGCTGCAACACCGGTACGATGACGGTCGGATCGACCTGGTCATTGGGGTCGATGTGCCGGCCGCCAACTTCCTGATGGAGCACGACACCCTCTTTGCTGGCGCCCCGATCGTTTTCTGCCTCGTGCCCGAAAGCATGCAGGAGCGCATCCTCGCCTCTTCGCTCAAGGATCGGGTCGCCTGCGTCCTACAGCCGACCTCCACCCTGCGCGATCTGATGGATTTGATCCTGCGCTTCAAGCCTGCCACCAAGCATGTCGCGCTGGTGTCCGGCTCCTACGAAAACGACCTGGTCCGGGCGGACGCCCTGCGGCAAGTGCTGGCCACTTTCCGGAACAGGGTGGAACTCATCGACCTCGCCGCCCAAACCCTAGGGGAGGTTCTGAACCGGTGCGAAACGCTGCCTCCCGACACGGTCATTCTCTACTCAACCTTTTTAGTCGACGCCAACGGCCGCAGTTTTATTCCCAAGAGTGTGCTGCAATCCATTGCCGTCCACACCCAATCGCCCATTTTCAGCCCATATGAATCCTTCATGGGCAGCGGCATCGTGGGAGGACCGCTGACTTCCATACGACTGAACGGAAACAGGGCAGCGGAAATGGCCCTGCGCATCCTTCAGGGCCAAACGCCCCAAAGCCTGCCTCACACCGGCGCCAATACCACCGTCTCCCTGTACGACTGGCGCCAGCTCCAGCGGCACGGTATCGACGAGGCTCTCCTGCCTCCAGGGAGCACGGTCCTTTTCCGCGAGGACACAATTTGGGATTTGTACCGGTCCTACATCGTCGGCGTCGCCGCTCTTTTGGCTGTGCAATCGCTCTTAATCATCGGCCTGGTGGTCAACCTGCGGCAGCGGAAGAAGGCCGAGGCGGCCTTGCGCGAAAGCCAGAGTCAGCTCCAGACCCTGGCCGGACGCCTGATCTCCTCCCAGGAAGAGGAACTGAGCCGTTTGTCCCGTGAATTCCACGACGATTATGCCCAACGGTTGGCGGCCATGGCCATCGAGGCTGGTACCCTGGAGCTCCAGACCGCCCGGACCGAGGCGCCGTTCCAAGGCCAGATCGGCCACCTCAAGGAACAATTGATCCATCTTTCCGACGACATCCACGCCTTGTCCCGGGAACTGCATCCCGCAATCCTCAAGGATCTGGGGCTGGTCCAGTCTGTCCGCTCCCTGTGCCTCAGATTTTCTGACCGGGAAGGCATCTCGGTGAACTGCCATCTGGCCCCACTGCCCGACGACATCCCCCCGGATACAGCCCTGTGCATCTACCGGGTGGTCCAGGAAGGCCTGCGCAACATCGCCAAGCACGCCCATGCCCACCATGTCGACGTGTTCCTCAAGGCCACCGCGGACCATCTGCTGGCGACCATCGAGGACAACGGCACCGGATTCGAACCGGAATGCGCCCGCCGCACCCCCGGCATCGGGCTGGCGAGCATGCGCGAACGAGTGCAATATGTGCAAGGAAAATTTACCATTCAATCCGCGCCGGGACAGGGAACGGTGATCAATCTCTCGGTGCCTTTGGCCAGGAGGGAACATGAGGAAACCAAGAATTCTGCTGGCTGACGACCATCGCATGGTCACCGAGGGACTGCGCGGCCTGCTGGAGCCGGACTACCATCTGGTGGGGATTGTCGAGGACGGGCGGGCGCTGCTTGAGGCAGCGGACCGACTCATGCCCGATGTGGTGGTGGCGGATGTCTCGATGCCGCTCTTGAACGGCATCGAGGCGGTGCGCCAGATCAAAAAGAACAATCCGTCGATTGCCGTGGTCTTCCTGACCATGCACCTCGATGTCGCCTATGCGGCCAGCGCCCTCGAAGCCGGAGCCTCCGGCTATGTCCTCAAGCATTCGGCCTCTTCCGAGTTGCTGACCGCCATCGCTTGCGCTCTCAAAAAACAGACTTACATCACCCCGATGCTAGCCGGAGAACTGTTGAACTACCGGCTCAACCGGCCACAGGGCGAAACGGAAGATGGCCTTGCCCGGCTGACGGTGCGCCAGCGCGAGGTGCTGCAACTGATTGCCGAAGGTCGTTCGGTCAAGGAGGCCGCCACTGTGCTCGGCATCTCGACTCGAACCGTTGAATTCCATAAATACAGCATGATGGAAGCCCTGGGATTGAAGAATTCGGCGGAACTGATGCGCTTTGCCGTCGAACACGGCATCAAGTAATTCGCCCCCCCATATCCCTTTCTCTCTGCTCCCGGCAGCGATCCCAGACGGCGCCTGTGCCCTCCTTTCCTCCGCCATCCGCCTGACAATAACCCTTGCCTGCTGCGGCTCTTCAGAACCGTCCCATCCGTGCCAGGAACAATGAGAGCATCTTAACCCTAGATACTGTAGTCACGAGATTATAAAAAATTGATTTTCCTGTCATATTTACCATCTAAGATGGTAAATATGACAATTTCAGCACACTGACGACATGACATCTTTGATAAGGTTTGGGAAAGATTGGCGCCTTGCTTACCAGGATGACCTGGCAGTTGGGGTGGCATAGCTCAGGATAACCGGCACTTTATCAATGCGGTGTTTTGGATTATGCGTACGGAGCGCCTTGGCGGGCCTGCCAAATGGGGCTCCAATTGTTCCCAAATTGCATCAGAAATGTCATGCCGTCAGTGTGCTGGAATCATCATAATCACCTCACTGAAGGCAAAGCATGGCAGAAAAACCAGTCCCTGTCAATTTCGTGACTACAGCGCTTAAAATGCTCTAATTGAAAAAACTCGTAAATTTCCGAGGTCCGGTCATTCCCTCCTTCTGGTTAAATATCAGCCAGACAACGCATTGTCCATTGCGTACACATTTTTTGAGAATCAAAAGGAGGAAAAATCGATGCAGGTAAAGATAAAAAACTGGTCGCTCTGCGCCATAATCGTCTCCGGTCTCATGGTGGGGCAGGTCCTTGCCGCCGATCAGCCAGAGGTATCCACTGAGCAACCGGAAAAAAGCGAAAAAATGAGCCCGCTCAGCGGGACACCGGTCAACTCAGCCATCAGCGGCGGCGGCATCGTACCCAAGGGTATGCTGTTGACTGCCCTGAATTTTTCGTACCGGGACAAGGATGACATTGTCAACGATGCCGGCCGGGGTGCGCGAACCTCCCAGCAGGCACTGTATTTACTCAAATTACGTTACGGCATAACGGATCGGTTCGAGGTCCTCTTCGTCCCCGGCTACGTCAGCAATCACCGTGGTGCGCACTTCAACCAGCAAGCGGACCGAGTGGCAGGGCCGACCGATTTCGTTTTCGGCGGCACCTATACCCCGCTTTCGCAACGGCTGGGCGACCCCTTCTCCTTGGGTCTGAACTTGGCCGTCGGTATGCCCACCGGTCAGAATGGCCCGGAATATCTTCCGGGCGGCGGTGTCTGGTCGTACAGCGCCAAGGTCGGCATCACCAAGGTCTGGCATCCAAATCATCGGATCGACTGGGACCTGGGATTCACGCAGCCGACGGAAACCGGCAACCAGGGAGTCCGCAAGGATATGCTGACCGCCATGACCGGCAGCTACCACTATGTGTTCAACCCGAATTTCGACATCGGCCTGGAATTCACCCTGGAGAAGAACAAGGACTGGGAGCGCAACGGCGTTGACATGCGCAACGGGCACACCGAGATGTATGTCGGCCCGACCATGAACTTCTGCCTGCCGAAGTGGAACATGTGGCTGGGAGCCGGCGTTTTTGTGCCGATGGTTCGCGACTACGATATCCCGACCGCATCGGACAATATCCGCATCGAACTCAAGCTCGGCAAGGTGTGGAGCTGGTAAGCATCGGGTGGTCAGGACCACACCCCAAGGGCCGACAATCGACCAGGGCAGTGAGGTCTTGCCAGCCAAAGCAAAGCCCAATACGAGATGGCCAATGCTTGTGCGCCGGATGGCATCTATCCAAGGGGCATGATAGACTTGCGAAAATTCCACGCCAAAGGAGATGGTCAGGTCGAGCAAGGAAGCCGGTGTGGAGCGGACGTCAGGATTGATGAGGATGATACGAGGAGGACCATCAAGCTCTGCGTCAGATCGGGCACCTGCATCTGGCCTGGATTTTTCTGCCGCCTGAAATCGTCCACATCATCCTCCGCCGCGGATGAGGCCATCTCTGTTTTCATGAAAACGTCAGATCATGGTCAAATCAGGAACCTGCCGGCTGATCTGCGGACCGGAAAAACACCCAAAAGAGAACCGGTCAAAAATCTGAAATGCAGTTACGTCACCGGGCAAGTTATACAGCGGTGGCAGGATAAAAATCTCGAACAGCAAGGATGCGCCATACCTTTTGCCTACCATTGCATTGACCTGCCGGTTGTTGTCTCGCGCCTTCTCCAGTGCCAGCCACAACAGCTGATCGTCTCGTTGATCCTAGATAATAAGATTGATTATTATTAATATTCTTACTTTGCAGGAAGGGCTCATACTTATCCGAGAATAGGCCTTGCCCCTACAATTCCACAATCAAGGAGGACAACCGTGAACAAAACATTCTTCCATCTGCTGCCACTTTGACTGATATCGGCATTTTTGGTCAGCGGCTGCGCTGAAACAAGGAAAGTTGAAAAAACCCAGGCGCCATCGGCTACGGAGTCGGCACAGCAATCCGAGCTGCCCATGTATGAAGGTGAAATCACTTCCGTATCGGAGCGGGCCAACTCCATATCAATCACTGTCGGCAAGGGTGATACCGCCAAGGTGATGATGGTCAAAAGTTCGACGACAAGACCAAAGGCATAAACACCATCGCTAAAAGACGAGCGGCCAAGGTCTTCTACGAGATGTGCGACAAGGATGCCTATGCCACCGAGGTTCGACTCAAACTGGCCAAACTGCCCGAAGGGATTACCGAGATCAAGACAGCGGAATTAGTGAAGCTCATCAAGGATAAGCCGACCGTGGCTCTGTACGATTCCAGGCCTAAGGGCCGCTTCGACCAGGGACACCTGCCCGACGCGACCTCCCTGCCCCTGCCCAAGCTCGAGGAGAAGCAGGCGGTGGCTCTGCCCGAAGACAAAAATACGCCGCTGGTCTTCTATTGCGGCGGCATCACCTGCCCTCTATCGCCGGCATCGGCCGCTATAGCCAAGAAACTGGGCTACACCAATATCCAGGTGTACAACGAAGGCGAGCCGGAATGGACCAAGGCGCTCTTGCCCACCTATTCCACCAAGGACTTCATCCTCAATGGCAACGTGGTGGTGATCGACCTGCGCCCAAGCCGGAAAGCCCTCGACGGCCGCATCAAGGGAGCCTACAGCATACCCTACGAATCGCTTGAGGATAAACTGGGCGACGTACCCCGCAATGCCCCTCTGGTTCTTTACGGTGACAAGAAGGTGTTCGATGCGGTGAAGGAACTCCGCGAAGACAGTTTCAGTTCAGTCACTCTGGTGGCAGGCGGCTACGAGGGATGGGTCAAATCTGGAGGCTCGATCGAGAAGGGACCAATCTTCGCCACCGAAATCAAATGGGTGCGGCAACTCGGCAAGGGCGAAGTGTCGGTGGCCGATTTCCGCAAGGCGGTTTCCGGCGAAGACAAGGATGTGGTCGTCATTGATGCCCGCACCAAGGAAGAGGTGGCGGAACTCGGCATCTTCAAGAACACCATTAATATCCCCTTGGACGAGATCCTGGCCCGGATGAACGAACTGCCCAAAAACAAAAAGATTTACGTCCATTGCTCCACTGGCGCCCGCGCTGACATGGCGTACAACGAGCTGATTAACGCCGGCTTTAACGCAAAATTCCTCTTGCTCAACATCCAGGACGCCACCTGCGACTGCGAGATCATCAGGCCCTGAGACCACCGGCGCCTAACTGGCTACACAAAACTCTACACACCCATGAGGGGGCTGTCCAGAAGGGCAGCCCCCTTTTTCTCGCCAGCCAGAGAATCGAGCCACTCCATGCCATGAAAATACTCATCATCATATCTGGGGGTGATGATCGGCGTCACCGGAGGCCGTGAACGCTTTTCCGCCATTCGCTCCTTGACCTTCACTCGCAAGACAGCCATCTCCTTTTTGAGTTTTCCCATCTGTCCCAGGGGCAAGGAATCGGTGTGATCTTTCGAGCTATTCTGGAACATATTTTGTTATTTTTTGGTTTTTACGTATTTTTTCGGTAACATCGGCAGCCAGATTCTCATAATCATCTACACTCGGCAGTGATGTGCTATCAACCGATCCTTGCGAACAAACTTGATTCCCTTGTACAAGCGCGTTGACAAAAGTCCTCGCCACAAATAAACTTAGTTCAAAACTTAGTTTAATGAGGCGGTATGCAACATGTCAATATCCATGAAGCCAAAACAAATCTCTCCAAGTTGATCGAAAAAGCTGTTCAGGGTGAGCCATTTGTGATTGCCAAATCCGGCAAGCCTATGGTGACGGTCGTCGCATATACACCGCCGCCCAATCCGGCCAAAAGGGTCGGCTTCCTCAAAGGTAGGTTAGAGGTCCCGGAAGATTTTGACTTTATGGGCAATGCAGAGATTCAGGCCATGTTTTCAGGTGAGGAATGAAACTGCTCCTTGATACGCACATGTTGCTTTGGGCCGCTGCTGGAACATTGCCGCCTGATGCCGAAAAAATGATGATTGATGGCGATAATACCCTGTTCTTCAGTCCGGCCAGCATCTGGGAAATTGGCATCAAAAAAAGTCTCGGCAGAAGCGATTTCAAGGTAGACCCGGAAGTACTCAGACGCGGGCTGCTGGACAACCAATATCAAGAAATCCCCATCACCAGCCTGCATGCCCTGGCCGCCCATGAACTGCCGCCTATCCACAAAGACCCTTTTGACAGAATGCTTCTGGCGCAAGCCAAGGCCGAAGGCATATCGCTTCTAACCTCGGACAGCACTCTCCGCGAGTATTCTGGCCCGGTGATATTCATAGCGTGATCAGCTTTTCCGTTCCCTTGATAATTTCGCTGAAATATTCACCGATGTAGTAGACCTTGATACCCTTGATAGCTTCGAGCTTGTCCAGAACGTTGAGATTTTCTGCGCAGCGTTTGCATGCCGAAACCTCTATCCCCCTTCATCCAGAAAACGCTGCACCAGGCGCTGCATGTAATACGTGGTACAAAAACTGGGGGCAGGTCACGTTGGGGTGCCAAGCGCACCCCAACGTATGAATTGTATAAGATTAAACAACAATTGTTTTAAAAGCGATAACCAACCGCGATACCCAATACTATCGGATTGACATCAACTTTACCGATCTTGTTGCCATTGAGGTAGACGTCATTTCGCATCTGGATCCAGCGGGCGTCCACCGTCATCAACCAGTTCTTGTCGAAGTTGAAATCGACACCAACATGGGCGGCAAAGCCCCAAGAATTGTCGACATCGAGGTTGCTACCAGCAATTGCCCCTTTTGCATCTTCGCTAAACATGAAGGTATAGTTAATGCCGACACCAACGAAAGGCGACACGGTTTTTTCAGGCAGAAAATGGTATTGCAAACTGAGCGTTGGCGGCAGAACATCGACAGAACCCACCTTACCCAGGCCAGCAAGGCTGACATCGTTACAGAATGGCCAGGCAGCCAACAGTTCGACGCCGATGTTCGGCGTAATCATATATTCCAACGTGAGTGACGGGCGGGCACTGCTACCGACATCGGCATCCAAGCCAACCAGAGTGCCGTTGTTGGATTTGGGCATAACATCAGCAACGCCTAGCTTAACGACGAATTTGGTATCAGTGGCTTGGTCCGCCTGTGCCGCGCCGGCAATATTCAGCGTCAAGGAGGCAAAAGCGAGGGCAGAGATGAGTAATTTCATTTTCATAAGTATTCCTCCAGATAAGGCTTGGATAAAAAACCGCGCCAATCACGCGGTCGGTTGGGTGGCGACCAAAAAGACAAGTCTATCTTGGTGTATTTTTGTTTTTTTATTGTCCGTAGAATCTGTGGGTAGCATCTTGAGAATAAACCCCTGAGCCGGAACTCCGCCGGAGAACGGCAAGAGGGACGAGGCACATGCTGCCCCGTCCCTCTTGCCGTTCTCCGGCCAACCCTCTCTGCTACTACCTTTGGTGCGTATTCCAGTGAAAACGTTCGCCATTCCGGCGGGAATACCGATCACCATGCCGGTGAAAATAACCAAGTCGCGAACATGAGTCACGGGGAGATATTTTTTATCATTTATCTATTTTTGTTTTTACATCAAGCATTTTCAGCGGTTTACAAAAAGGATGCGGGGTGCGGAAAAAGAAAAAAGCCCCGTGGTGTATAGGACCACAGGGCTTACGATTCCTTATGGCGGAGCCGACGAGACTCGAACTCGCGACCTCCGGCGTGACAGGCCGGCGTTCTAACCAACTGAACTACGACTCCATTGAGTGGTGGGCGAAACAGGGTTCGAACCTGTGACCCTCGGCTTGTAAGGCCGATGCTCTCCCAGCTGAGCTATTCGCCCCCCAAAAGGTGACGGTCTATTTAGCAGGTGGGCCTTTGTCAGTCAAGCAAAAAACGGAGCCTGAGGGGCTAATGAACAATTTCTCCATAGGCCTCTCAGCAGACCTGATCATCAGAGGTTCAATGGGTTGGCGTGTTATGCGCCGAGATAGTAAAATCGTTGAAAATCGAATCCAGCGGCACGTCCTTAAACAAGATCTCCCCTTCTTTCAGCATCAGGGCGCGCTGCAAAACCTCGTCGACGTCATCCACAAGATCGACGGTCAAACTGCTGCGGATCTTCTGGGGCACCTCCCTGAGATTGCGTTCGTTCTCTTTGGGGATCAGGACATGAGTGATATTGCCGCGTTTGGCCGCCAGCAATTTTTCCGTCAATCCGCCGATCGGCAGTATCCGTCCCCGGAGGGTGATTTCTCCGGTCATGGCCATGGTGCGGTCCACCGGCAGCTTGAGGATGGCTGAAACGATGGCTGTGGCGATGGTGATGCCTGCTGATGGCCCGTCTTTAGGGATAGCGCCTTCGGGTACGTGGACATGGATATCAATCTTCTGATAAAAGTCAGGAGCCAATCCCAGGCGCATAGCCCGCGAGCGCACGTACGACAGGGCAGCCTGAGCCGATTCCTGCATAACATCACCGAGCTTGCCGGTGATGGTCAGTTTGCCGGAGCCGGGCATGATGGTCGCTTCAATCTGCAGCAATTCTCCTCCAACCTCAGTCCAGGCCATGCCTGTGGCCAAACCGATTTCGTCACGTTCCTCGGCGAGGCCGAAGCGGTACTTGGCCACCCCTAGATACCGGTCGACCGCTTGGGGCGAGATGCGGTATTTCTTGCGCGGTTCTTTGTTCTTGAGCCGTTCCCGGGCTACCTTGCGACAAATGGAAGCAATGGTTCTCTCCAGCCCGCGTACCCCGGCCTCGCGGGTATAGCGGCGAATGATTTCCAAGACAGTCTTGTCGGTCAAGGTGATCTCCTCACCTTTGAACCCATTGACCTCCAATTGCTTCGGCAACAAAAAACCACTGGCAATGTTGAGTTTTTCCTCTTCGGTGTACCCGTTGAGCTGAATGATCTCCATGCGGTCCTGCAGGGGAACCGGAATGCCGTGCAGATGGTTGGCCGTGGTGATGAAAAAGACCTCGGACAGATCATAATCGACATCGAGATAGTGATCGTTGAAAGCGAAATTCTGTTCCGGATCCAAAACTTCGAGCAAAGCCGCCGAAGGATCCCCCCGGAAATCGACACTCATCTTATCGACCTCATCCAGACAAAACACCGGATTGGTCGCTCCCGCCTTCTGCATGGACAGGATGATCTTACCCGGCATGGCCCCGATATAGGTTCGCCGGTGGCCACGGATTTCAGCTTCGTCACGTACCCCGCCAAGCGACAGACGAACGAATTGCCGGCCCATGGCCCGGGCGATGGACCTACAGACCGATGTCTTGCCCACGCCTGGAGGACCTACTAGGCAGAGAATCGGTCCGCGGATTTTCTTGACCTGGGCCTGCACGGCCAGATACTCGAGAATGCGTTCCTTGGGTTTTTCCAAACCGTAATGATCTTCGTTGAGTATGCGCTCCGCCTGCTCGATGTCGATCGTGGAACGGGATTTCTTTTTCCACGGCAGGCTGAGAATGGCGTCTATGTAATTACGCACCACCGTGGTTTCCGCCGACATCGACGGCATCTGCCGCAATTTTTTGAACTCCTTTTGCACCTTCTCTTTGACTGCCTTGGGCAGGCGCTTTTTATCGATCACTTCCTGCAGCTCGGTCAGCTCATCGCCTCCACCTTCGCCCTGCCCCATCTCATCCTGGATGGCGCGCATCTTTTCGGAGAGATAATAATTGCGCTGCGTGGCGTTCATCTTCTTTTTGACCTTGGCATGGATATCCTTCTCCATTTCGGAAAGTTCCATTTCCCGATACAGGATTTCCAGCACCTTGGCAGTGCGTTGCGGCAGGCTGACCAATTCGAGAATTGATTGCTTTTCTGCGGTCTTCAGTTGGACATGAGAGGAAATCAAATCGACCATCCGGGAAGAATCATCCAACGAAGTAATCGATTTCAACACCTCGTGGGGCAGCTTCTTGTTCGTCTGGGTGTACTGATCAAATGCCTTGCGCAACTCGCGAAGATAGGCAGGCATGTCCTCCCGGTCGACATCGACATCCGGGGCCTCGACCAGTCGGACCGAATAAAATGCGTCCGCATGGTCGCCTCCCTCGAAGGCACCGACAATGATCGCCCGCCGTTTGCCCTCCACCAAGGCCTTGATGGTGCCATCGGGTAAACGCAACATCTGCATGACCGAAGCCAAGGTGCCGAGAGTGTAGAGATGCTTTTGTTCGGGATCGTCCACCCGCGCATCCTTCTGGGTAACCAGAAAGATCAGCGAGCGCCGCTCCATGGCCGCCTCAAGGGCCAGGATCGATCGCTTTCTCCCAACTACGAGCGGCGCCACCATGCCGGGAAAAAGAACAATGTCCCGAAGCGGCATCAGAGGATAGGTTTCGGCTGGCAGTTCACTCATCGGCGCAATCAGGCAATCTTTTTCGTTTCAGCATGATCGTAGAGAATAACCGGATACTCTCCCTGGGTGACGACCTGTTCGTTGATCACGCATTCGGTGGCATATTCGTCGGAAGGCAACTCATACATCACGTCAAGCATACACTCCTCCAATACTGAACGCAAACCACGGGCCCCAGATTTGCGTGCCAGCGCTTTCTGGGCGATGGCCTTGTAGGCCCCCTCGGTGAATCGCAGGGTAATGCCCTCGTAGGCAAACAGTTTCTGATATTGCTTGCTGAGCGCATTTTTGGGTTTTTTCAGAATACAAATGAGATCATCTTCCGCCAGCTCATCCATGGTGGCGATCACCGGCAAGCGTCCGACCAGTTCCGGGATCAAGCCGAACTTGAGCAAATCTTCCGGCTGAATCGAGGCCAGAATTTCGCCGACAGGACGCTCTTTCTGGCTGACCACCTTGGCGCCGAAGCCGATGGCCTGTGTGCCCGTGCGCCGTTTGATCACGCCGTCAAGGCCGACAAAGGCGCCGCCAACGATGAACAAAATATTGGTGGTATTGATACGGACCAGTTCCTGTTGAGGGTGCTTGCGGCCGCCCTTGGGGGGCACAGAGGCTATGGTGCCCTCGATAATTTTCAGCAGGGCCTGCTGCACCCCTTCACCGGAAACATCGCGGGTCAGGGAAGCCGAATCGGATTTGCGGGCGATTTTATCGATTTCATCGATATAGATGATGCCGCGCTGGGCCTTTTCGATGTCGTAGTCAGCGGCCTGCAGGAGACTGACCAGGATGTTTTCCACGTCTTCGCCGACATAGCCGGCCTCAGTCAAGGTGGTGGCGTCGGCGATAGTGAACGGCACATGGAGCAATCGAGCCAGGGTCTGGGCCACCAAGGTCTTGCCGCTGCCGGTCGGACCGATCAGAATGATATTGGATTTTTGCAGTTCGACCTCCTCGTCGTTCTCGACCAGGGAGGCATTGATCCGCTTGTAATGATTATAGACCGCCACCGACAGGATGCGTTTGGCATGCTCCTGTCCGATCACATACTGGTCGAGATAGGCCTTGATCTCTTTCGGGGTGAGCGCCCGCTGGCCGAGTTCGAGGTGCTCCTTCTCCTCGTCGGCGGATTCGGTCATGATCTCGTTGCAGAGCGCGATACACTCGTCGCAAATGTAGACATCGGGCCCGGCGATCAGCTTGCCGACCTCCTCCTGGGGTTTGCCGCAAAAGGAACAAATGCGCGTCAGCCCTGGGTCGTCATGGTAATCGTTGTTCACCGTTTCATCTCCGCAGTCAGCTTCTCGCGGCTGGTCAAGACCTTGTCAATGATGCCGTACTTGCAGGCATCGGCGGCGCTCATGAAGTGGTCGCGCTCGGTGTCGACCTGAATCTTCTTCATCGGCTTGCCAGTGTGCTTGGCCAAAATAGTGTTCAGATCGTGCCGCATCCGCAGGATTTCACGGGCATGAATGTCGATGTCCGTGGCCTGCCCCTGGTAGCCGCCCATGGGTTGATGGATCATGATCCGCGAATTGGGCAGAGCGAACCGTTTGCCGGCGGTCCCGCTGGCCAGCAGCAGCGCCCCCATGGAGGCCGCCTGTCCCAGGCAGAGGGTGGCCACGTCGCAGCGAATGTACTGCATGGTGTCGTAAACAGCCATGCCTGCGGTCACCGATCCTCCGGGAGAATTGATATAGAACGTGATGTCCTTGTCCGGATCCTCGGCTTCCAGAAACAGCAACTGGGCCACGACCAGGCTGGCCACGTCATCGCTGACCTGGCTGCCCAGAAAAATGATCCGCTCCTTGAGCAGCCGGGAATAAATGTCATACGCCCGTTCGCCGCGCGGACTCTGTTCAACGACCATGGGGACCAGATTCATGCTTTCCACTCCAGAAGGTGATATCCCGACGGCGGCCTTGCAGTCCAGTCCGCCGTCGTTTGAGGCACCGAGGTCAGATCAGGCCGAGGGTTGCTCGGCATCTTCGGCAGGCGCGACTTCAATTGTTTTTACCTGCGCGCGCAGAAAATTGAGCACTTTCTCGTTATGCAGTTCATTCATGAACGGCAAAATCTCTTCCCGCCGCTTGAAATACGTTTTCACCTCGTCAAGGCTCATGCGGTACTGATCGGCGATCCGCTGATAGCCGCGCTGGATATCCTCGTCCGCTATCTTGATTGCTTCGACCTCGGCTATTTTCTTGAGCAGAAAGTCGCCCTTGACCCGTTTGACCGCGATTTCCCGATTCTTTTCCACCAGATCGTCCAGCTTGATACCAGCCGACTCGAATGACAGGCCGCTCCGTTTGAGATTTTCCTCAGCCTGTTTGAGCATTTCCTGGATTTCGTAATTGACCAGACGCTGCGGCACCTCAAACGGGTTAAGCTCGATCAATTTGTGCATGATCTTGTCGTCAAAATCGCCCTGAAGCGCTTCGTCCTTGGATTGCTGCAGCCGCTGACGGATGTCTTCCCGCAGTTCGGCCAAGGTATTCAATTCCGGCTTGATATCCTTGACGAATTCATCGTCAAGGGCCGGTTGAATCCGCACCTTGACATCCTTGACATCAACCTTGAACTCCACGTTTTTTCCCGCCAGCAACGGGTTGGGATAATCGGCCGGGAAGGTGACCTCGTAGAGGGTCTTGTCGTCTTTCTTCAGCCCCAGCAGTTTTTCCTCAAAATCTTTGCCCAGCCGATGCATGCCGATATCGACGCTGAAGTTTTCATTATGGACCTCCTTCATGGCCTTGCCGTTGTGAAAACCTTGGAAATCGACAACAGCCACATCATCCATAGCGATGGCATGGCCGTCCGCTGCGGTCTGCAACACTGCCTGATGCCGCTGCAACAGGGCGAGCTCCTTGTCGATCTCCTCCTCTGGCACCGAAACCACCGTTTTTTCCACTTCCAGCCCTTTGTACTCCTTAAGCTCGATCTGAGGCCTGACATCGACCATGGCCACGTACACAAACGTACCGTCATCCTTGAACATGTGTTCCGTGATCTCGGGATGCACCACAGGATCGAGCGCCTGTTTTTCAACCGCGTCGAAGTAGCTCTCCTGCACCAATTTCTCGCCGACCTCGGCTTGTACCTGTTCCTTGAAGTTGTTCTCAAGCACGCTTTGCGGAATCTTGCCGCGACGGAATCCCCTCAGTTTGACATCTTTATTGATTTTGGCATAGGCTTTGGAGAGAGCCGTCCCCACGATTTCCCCAGGAAGGGTTACGGTCAATTTTCTTGTCAATTCGGAGAGTTGTTCGACGACGATATCCATGGACTACGATTCCTCTTGTTCGGTTTGCCGGGCTGCAAAGCCGACGGCGTTAGCTCGGGTGTCAGCCCGCCCTGCGATGATGGCGCGAGCTGTGTTTGATAAATTGGCAACTGGTGCGAGAGGGGGGACTCGAACCCCCATGGGCGTACCCGCTGGATCCTAAGTCCAGTGCGTCTACCAGTTTCACCACTCTCGCTTCACGTTAAACTATTATTAATAATCATAATAGTTAGTTCCGTCAAGTAATCCATAAAGAGGAAAAGGTATATTTTCAGCAAATTTAAAGAATTACGCAGAAGGCAGAAAAAATCAGTCAACGATTTCATTCGCTCCGGCTTCGCCCTTACTTTCACCGGAACGAATCAAAAAGGCGGCCAGAAAACAGAGAATGACGATCGCGCCGCCCGTGGCACAAAACGCAAGCCGCACCCCCAGAGCATCCATGCTCAGGCCGGACAGGATGGCGCCGGTGAAGACCCCTGCGCTCATCGCCAAGTTGAACACGCCCATCATGGTGCCATGGCCGAAATGGTTGCGCCCCTCCTCCACGGCATAGGCGCCGAGCACTGGCCAGAGCACGGATTCGCCGAAACCGAGAAACAGATATACGCCGAGCATGGCGCTCAATCCTGTCACTGCGGGAATAAGCATCAAGGCGGCACACACGCACAGCGAACCCCAAAGCAGCAAAATCACCTTGTCGAACCGGTCGGTCACAAGGCCGAGAGGATACTGGAGCACCGCATTCGTCAAGGTCCGCGCGGCAATCACCAGGCCGGTCTGCGTGCCGCTCGCCCCGGGCCATCCGGCCATCATCACCGGCAGAAAGGCCATGGTCGGCACCATCATCAGCACTGTGGCAAACCGGGCGACGAGAATACCCATGGTCCGGCGCCGACGCAGCATCATACCGATATTCGCCAACAAGCTGACCTGCGACCGGCGACCGGCCGGGCAAGAAGAAGGCATATTGACCCAACTCAGCAGAAAGGCGAAGAAACAGAGGCCGGCCATCATATAAAAGACCGAGGCCATCCCCCAGTTATCGGCGAAATAGCCACCGAACACCGGTCCGCAGCCGATGCCGCAAAAAACAGCGATGTTGATGACTCCCATGTAACGGCCTTCCTGGCCGACCGGGGCAAGAAAGCTGGCGTACGCCATGGCCACCGGCACGATCATCGCCGCGCCGAAGCCTTGAAACAACCGGATAACCACCAGATGTGACACGCTGCTGGCCAAGGGCACCAGCAGCCCGACCAAACCGTAAATGAACAGACCAGCCACCAGAAACCCTTTGCGTCCCCAGCGGTCGGAAAGATCGCCGACTACCGGCTGACACAATCCCCGGCTCAGGGAAAAGGCTGCGGTGATCACCCCCAGGGCGAATCCGGAAGCTCCCAGTTTCGTCGCCAGGAGTGGCAAGACCGGGATAATGATGCCGATACCCAGCATGGCGATGAAGACCGTGACCACCACGGTGGCGAGAATGCGATTGAACATGTTCACTGCGTACCAGCTAAATGAAAATAGAAGGCCAAGATCCGGTTTGGCCGCTCCAGACGCAGCTTGGTCTTCGCCACTCTCCTACTTCATACCATCCGGTCAATGGAATGCAAGCCGTTCGTGCCGGTCCGCATGGCTCGGCAACCGCTTCCTTGCCTTGAACCGCACATGAAAACACCGTATAGTGCACCGAGTCCGCCACCCTTTCCCTTTCATTCTCAACCCGCCGACCTCAATGCTGCTGAATGACCATCGCAAAACTGCCCTGATTCTGCCGGATCGTCTCTGCACGTACGCCGACCTGCTGCACCATGCTCGGACCATGGCCCGATTGATTCCCGCAGGCACGGAACGGGTGCTCATCTTTTCGGAAAACCGGGCCGAATGGGTTGTTGCCTTTTATGCCGCCTGGAGCGCGGGCTGTACGGTGGTGCCGGTGGATTTTCAATCCACCGCCGAAGAGGTCGGTTTTATTGTCCGGGACTGCCGCCCCCAGTTTTTTTTCTGTTCCCCGTCCCGTCAGACAGTGCTGGAGCAGGTGCTGGCCGGGCTGGACGATACGCCTTGCCCGGTGATCTTCGAGGAACTGAATCTTGGCGAGATTGCGGCTTGCGAGCCGATCGACTGCCCGGATACCCAAGCCACGGCGCTGCTGATCTACACCTCGGGCACCACCGGCACGCCCAAGGGGGTGATGCTTTCCTTCGCCAACATTCTGGCCAATGTCGAGGCGGTCACCATCGGCACGCCCATCTACAGCCCGGAAGATCGGGTGCTCATGCTCCTGCCCCTGCACCATATCTTTCCTTTGCTCGGCACCGTGGTCATTCCATTGTCCATCGGGGCGACGGTAGCCATGTCGCCGTCGCTCAAGGCCGAGGACATCGTTGTCACCATGCAAAAAAACAAGGTGACCATGCTCATTGGCGTGCCCCGGCTCTACAGCCTGATCATACAGTCGATCCGGAAAAAAATCTCGGCCAGCCTCATTGCCAGCGGCCTCTACCGGTTGGCGGAACGGGCGGCATCCCGGCGGTTGTCCCGTCTGCTCTTCGGTGCGGTGCACAGAAAATTCGGCGGCCATCTCAAGTATCTGGTCAGCGGCGGCGCAGCCCTGGAACCAGAGGTGGGGCAGCAGTTCACCACGCTGGGTTTCGAAATCCTGGAGGGTTACGGCATGACCGAGGCGGCGCCGATGATCAGCTTTACCCGGCCCGGCCAGATCTGTATCGGGTCGGCCGGCACGGCCATGAGCTGCACCACCATTGCCATCCACGACGGCGAAATCCTGGCCAGGGGCCGCAACATCATGCAAGGGTACTGGAACCGACCCGAGGAGACTGCCGAAGTGTTGTGGGACGGATGGCTTCATACCGGTGATCTCGGTTATCTCGACCAACAAGGCCGCCTGTTCGTCACCGGCCGGAAGAAAGAAATCCTGGTGCTGGCCAACGGCAAGAACATCAATCCGGCCCTGATCGAGCACGAGCTGGAAACCCTCAACCCCGCCATCGCCGAGGTCGGCGTGTTCCTCAAGGACGACCGGCTACAGGCGGTAATCCGTCCTAACCTGCTTCTGCTCCGGGAAAAAAGCGTCAGCCGGATGGACGACTACTTTCGCTGGCAAGTCATCGACCGGTACAACCAGAAGGTTTCTCCGGCCAAGCGGCTCCACCACTTCACCCTGGTCGAGTGCGAGCTGCCCCGCACCCGGCTGGCCAAGTTGAAACGTTTCCAATTGCCGTCCTTGGTGACGGCCCGAGAAGAGCGCACGGCACAGGTCGAACATCCAGCCGGCGAGGAATACCGGATCATCCACCATTTTCTGGAACATCAGACCGCCCGGGCCATCGCCCCGGACGACCACCTGGAGATCGACGCCGCCCTGGATTCCCTCGACAAGGTCAGCTTGCTGGTGTTCATCCAGAAGACCTTCGGGGTGGAGGTCACCGAAGAGCATCTGATGCGGATTCCAACCCTGCGGGCGCTGAGCGGGTATGTCGCCGAACGCAAGGAACGAATCACGGAGGAATTGATCAACTGGCGCGATATTCTGCGGGAACGGATCGACAGCAGCCTGCCGCGCGCCTGGTTCACCGCCAACCTGCTCAAGAATGCCGCTCATCTGTTCCTCCGTTGCTATTTCCGCTTCCGTACCGAAGGTCGGGAAAACATTCCCGACACGCCTTGCATCATCGCCCCCAACCACCAGAGCTTCATCGACGGCCTCCTGGTGGCCGCTGGCCTGAAAAATACCCTGATGCGGCGGACCTGCTTCTATGCCAAAGCCAAGCACGTGCGCAACCGCTGGCTCCGCTTCCTGGCCGATCGCAACAATATCCTGGTCGTGGACATCAACACCGACGTGAAGGAATCGATCCAGAAAGTGGCCATGCTGCTTCTAAGCGGCAAGAATATCATCATCTTTCCTGAAGGGACCCGTACGCTGGATGGCGCTCTGGGCGAATTCAAGAAAACCTTCGCCATCCTGAGCAAGGAACTCAATGTGCCGGTGGTGCCAGTGGCCATCCGTGGCGCCTTCGAAGCCTTGCCTGTCGGTGCCCGCCTCCCCTTCCCTTTCCGCCGGATCTCGGTACGCTTCCAACCGCCGGTTTTTCCCGACGGCCACAGCTACGAATCGCTCAAGGAACTGGTGCAGGAACAAATCCGGCGGTGCCTGGGCGTGACGGAACACCCGTTGCCTGCCGAGCGAGGCGACCGCGTCTGCTGATCGCGCCAGATCATGCCATGTTCAAAAAGTGAGCCGATCATCATTGGACCTGCGACGAGGCCACAGAGAAACAACGATCCGTCCTGACCAGGAGGCAGGCCATGAGCTATGAAAAATTTATCGACCTGTCGGACGAGCAGCGGATGGAAGTGGTGAGGAGCCGCTTCCGGTACCGGCAGGGGAGCGGCTGGTTCACACCGGAAGGCGTTTTTGCCGGCGCCAGCGAAGCGGACGTGATCGCCGCGCTGATCGATCTGGAAGAGGCCGAGATCAACGCCATCGGCGACTGCATGGGCGGCTGTGCCATGATCGCGCCCCGGCTGGAAAATTTTGTCCGCAGGCGCTGACCAACCAGGTCTGACGAACGCCTAAGCGGCTCATCCATCTCCAGAGATAACATCTCTCACGCAGTCGATTGAGCAGCGATCATCTGTCATACATGATGTCACTCCTTATTTGGCAACAAGTTCCCTGATGGATGCTCGTATAACTCTGCCCTGTACTTCATGGAATCCCTGCGGATTTTCTAATATTGCGATGTACTTGCCCTTTTGCAGACTCATAATAGTGATTCGTCTTGATATAGCCCCCATAAAAATCTCATCTTGCCCTTGTGTAGCGTACTGTTTGCTGTGAATTAAAACCCTTGTATCTCAAGTTTCTGAGTTGATAAATCTGGTTACGGATAATCGATTAATATATTGAAATAATTGCAAGTTAAACGTGAAAAGCCTTTTGCTTTCTGATACATTGGATTCGCCAAAATCCTCAACA
>Ga0123357_10001442_pt1 | contig 25237 bp, 12 predicted proteins | sample TergutEmb28metaG_FD_89873 | JGI IMG/M metagenome (GOLD analysis project Ga0123357, IMG submission 89873) | Embiratermes neotenicus P4 segment gut microbial communities from Petit-Saut dam, French Guiana - Emb289 P4 | ecosystem: Host-associated > Arthropoda: Insects > Digestive system > Gut ...
ATTGCCGCGTGCCTGTAAACCGTTCACTCGAGTCACACCCCCCCCCCCCCCCACACACACACACACACAAACACACACACACACACACACACACACACAGAAAAATGTAAATATCTAAGATACGCATTGTATATTTCTGTGTAAACGTAATGTGTTCCTAGGCAATAACACACACACACACACACACACACAAAAGTTCACAGAACCACTAGGTGGACATTTGTTAAAAACATGAATATTTTCGAAAGGCAGCACTTGAACATTATGAGATATAGCGGAGAAATTATGTACATGAACTTGTATCAGAAGGGTCCAGGAAAACTCTCAAAGTAGGCAACGATTACTCTCCTATACAGCGCTAAAGAATGGGTTGATTTAATGGACGTTATTTTAATGTCCACTGTGAGGCAGGAATTCACTTTTATTTATGCGTTGGGTTAATTTTTGTTTTTTCAGAGACTAACAGGAATATTTATAACTTTGAAGTTATTATTGCTTGCCCTCCAATTTTCTAAGTCCAGTTCACACTATATTGTTTGCCACGTAAGGACACATGCTTTCCACAGAAGCTACCATGAACTCACGCCTTCTGTCATTCTGTCACTCCTTCTTCGGAGTATGAAGTCGTACAGTTCCGTCCCTCGTTCTCAATAAAACCTCGAAAAAATTTATTTTTCAACTCTTTCGTTGCATATATTAACTTATGAAGCACCCACTTCTTTTCTATTACAGAACACACATGTTACCTCCGTCTTACTATTCTATCATCCCACACGTGATCACTTCTTCTTTTGTCCCGAATTTACTGAAGAAACAAAGCTGGAATATCGTTCAAATTGAACACCAACCTTTCAACTCTTCCATTATTTATTCCTTCTATCCCTTTCCTGTACCGTTCTTAATTTCTCTTTCCTACGTACGTATCTCCCCTATACTTTAACAGTCACTTCCGCTTTTACTTTGATCTTCATTCTTGTCAGGTTCGTTATCCCTTTAACCAAGAGGAACTCTCAAAGCAGTCTGAACTCGACTTGGAATTTATGCAACCAGGTTTCTGGCAAGAGGTTCTTTACTTACGTACCATCTCCACAGGCGTGCACATGCACACACTCACACACACACCCACACACACACGCGCACACACACACACACACACACACAAAAGGGTGCCTGGAATGTATGCAGCAATAAGGGGAAAGTAGATTTTGTCTTTTGGTTTGAAGGTTAAATTACATTAAATTCCACGGGAGTACTCTCTTGTCTTTTATAAGAAAACATTTTGATTCACTCCATTTTGACGGGTCTATGCAGATTTCCTGCTCAATTGAATCATGTTTCCTCGTTCAGCTGTTACTTCTCCTCTGTCGGTATGCTCTAATCTTATTTCTTTATCTTCTCACATTATTTCCTACTGCCTTCATTTATCACAGAATTTTCTCCTTTCCCCGAAATTATTTTTATTTGCAACTTATACATGTATTCACATTCTATAACTTCCTAAAAGTTTTATGTAGTTTTAAAAGTGACAACTTATTTGACAAATCAGAGTTAAATTAAATTTAGCGTCCAAAATAAGTACTCAGTTGTACTCCGGCGGTAGAGTAAAGAATTGCGATTGCTAATTTGCTTGTAAAGCAAAAATGGCTGTAATTCCATTCACTTTCCTTTGCCCTTTTTTCTTGAATTAAATGTTTCCTTTTGCAACAGAGGAAAGTCCAGCAGAATCTAATTATTACGTAAAATAGTATTATTTCAGAGCATTGTGTTTTTTTTTACCGACTATTTATGTTGTAACACCATATTCGCGATTTTATAATAAATTTTACAGTAATTTTCTCAAAACAAGTTTAGGATAGAGGCTGAGTCTCTTCGAGAATAGACAGCCTAGGGCGACATCTGTACCTAATAGACATACGAGAAGAAAAGAAGGTGCGAGTAAAAGCAAAGTTAGGAGCTTCAAAAATTCTCTTGAAGTATTATTAGAGTGACTTCAACTATTAATCAACAAATGCACCTATATAACTTTCACTTAATACACTTAAAACCACTCCGACATGTTTCGATCTTTTCAGATCATCATCAGGGAATTTCGTCGTTCCTTGCTAAAGTTATTACATATTCACGATTTAGTTCGTTTTTTTAAACAAGGTATTGTGGCAGCATATTATGTTGTGTAGGAATCTGTTGTAGAGAGTATAGTTGGCTAGGTGTGCGTTGCATGCGACGCACACCTAGCCAACTACACTCTCTACAACAGATTCCTACACAACATAATATGCTGCCACAATACCTTGTTTACAAAAACGAACTAAATCGCGAATATGTAATAACTTTAGCAAGGAACGACGAAATTCCCTTATGATGATCTGAAAAGATCGAAACATGTCGGAGTGGTTTTAAGTGTATTAAGTGAAAGTTATATAGGTGCATTTGTTGGTTAATAGTTGAAGTGGTTTTACGGAATGCGCTGTAACAACGATAAAATTCATATTATTAGAGTGGTTAATAAAGGCATATATGATTGGCGGGATATGCGGTATACAGACGGCAGAAGAGTAATGGGAAGAGGGTTGTGATGGAAAGGATGAAAAGAAAGAGATCACTTGAAAAGCCTCGACGCAGATGGAAAGACGATTTTAAAACTGAACTATGAAAGTAGAATGAAGGATTTCGACTGGATTTATCTGACTGAGTAGAAAGACAATTAGGTAGTTGTTGTGAACGCGTCACTGATATTTCGAACTGTAAAGAATTGGGGGTATTATCAACTATATGAGATACTGTCTTCTCATAAAGGGCTCCGTTACACGGAATTGGTTATTATTATTATTTTTTTTTTGTTACGGACTTTGCCACCTGGTACTACTCTTGAAAAAAGGTGATCCTCACTGCTCAGACTTCAAGTTTCAGCCTGCAATACTTACCGTACTATGTGTGATGTTCCTAGTATAGCTGTCTTTTGTAGTGAATTTATTGAATATAAGCTATGGTATGTCTTCAAAATTTTTCTTTGAACTTTTTGTTACTATTCCGATGGTTCCTGTTATTACTGGTATAATCTTACATTTGAGGTTCAACATCTGTTGACCTCTATGCATAAACTCTTGTATTTAAATTCCTTTTCTGCCTCCTTTTGGGTGGCATTTCCGTCCGCTGGCATTGCCTCATCTACCAGTATGCATATTTTCATTTTTATGTTTTTAATTATTATGGCTGTCTTATTTGCCATAACTTCTTTATTTGTGTACACTCCTTGATTCCACAGAACTGTCACACCTTTATGTTCACATATAGGCTTGGGTGGGTGTGTGTGTGTATGTGTCGGCTTGTGCACGTGTGTGTGTGTGTGGTGTGCGTGTGTGTGTGTGTGTACGCGCGCGCGCGCGCGCGTGTGTGGTGTGCCTAGGTCTTTTCGTATTGAGTAATGTAAATGTGCACAAGTTTATCATGTCTAAATATACAGAACTATATTTTATTTACTAAAATGGTGTATCCTGAGTTTAGGGAGTTAATGGGTTTTCATGTTGTTTACATAACCGGCATTTACTGTCAATTTCTTTTTTTTTAATTTTATTTTTAAAATAGTTTCTACTAATAGCTTAATCTTAGGCTGCCAATATATGCTATTTCTCCCTTGATGTCTCCAAAATGTATCAATCGTTATGAGTTCGTTATGCACCAGTTTTTGTATTAGATGGAAATTGTCCATGCATCCTATTCTCTCACAGCATTTGTTTTTTATTCTCTGCTATTCTGTCCTTTATTTGGCTTGCTTCTGTTTGTAATTCTATCTTGAGGCATTTAGCTCTCGGGAACATTTTCGAGTTGATGGTGTGTTGGTGTTTTCTAACAATCCGCATTAGTGGATCTTTCTTGCTGTCTATATACTCCACCAGTTTTGTAATTCCTACTACATAGGCTTCTGTTGTCTGCTTCAGCTCCCTTACCCCCTATTTTGTGGGAACAAACAAGCGATCTACATCTGCCTTTGTGTGACGCTCTCCATGGATGGTTAGCAGTTTCCTTGTTTTCTTATCTAGTTTTTGCTCTTCCCCTTGGCCCCAGTTAATAATTCAAACACTATGTTTCAGTACTGGTACTGCCAATGAACCAACTGTTTGTATTTTATACTTTGTACCTAATTCTGTGCCCAAAATTAAGAGTATTCCTTCTTTAACTTTTCTTTCTCATTCTTATGCTCTATGCCACGACTCCTAAATACAAGCAGTTATACGTTTTTCTCCAGCCCAGTTTTTTACATACTTTCTCAAACATTATTATTATTATTATTATTATTTACACCACCGCAAAACGTTTTGCTCTTACATTCAGTTCTTATTACTATGACTTTCTGGTGTGCGATGTTTTGTGTTTTGTGAAATGGCAGGAACCGATCATACGAAAAGTACTTCGCCCTCATATTACAACGTTAAAATACCGATTGAGGCAGTACTAACCCTTTAAATGCCGGGTTAAATCCAATCTGACATTTGCTGGCATTATTAGGAGCTCACCGTATTCTCCACGTTAGCAGGATACGGGTTAATAATGATCAGAAAATTTCAAATCTCACATTCTTCATTCTGTCTGGGCTTGAAGAAGAATGTTTAAATGATTGTATTCACTTTCGTATCACTTTCTACATTAAACCACACGTAATACATTACAATCGACAGCAACCCAAGGAAGCATTTGGATGCCCCTCCACCACCTTTTCTACACTTCGGATATGTTAATGACCGAGAAGTAGAATTGTTACTTTCGGCAACAGTAACTCTTTTGTTAATCAACAGTGGGGCACGCGGTGGCGCAGTTGGTTAAAGCACTGAGCTACAAGCCGGAAGGTCGCGGGTTCGATTCTCGATGGTGTCACTGGAATTTTTCATTGATATATTCCTTGCGGCCGCACTATGGCTCTGGGGTTGACAGCCTCTAACAGAAATGAGTACCAGGAATATTTTCTTGGAGGTGAAGGTGGTCGGTTACAACCTTACCACCTTCATGTGCCGATTGTCTTGAAATCAGGGCGCCTCAACCTCCCGGAACATTCATGCCCTGTCCAGGCTTGTAACGGAATTGATTTACGTTTATCTATCAACAATAACACGATCAAAGCTTCAGTACAGGTCACAAACAATATGAACCGTCTTAAAATATGCACTAAATGATGGAGCATGAAGGCCATCCAGTCAAAAGCCACATTTACAATGTGACCCAAACCATATACACTGATCTTTGCAGACAATGCGACAGTTTCACTCACGACTGACAACAAGTATTTAAGACTGTGTCCTGATCGAAGACTTAAGTGGCGAAAGGACGTCATGTTGAAAAGACAAGAGCTAAATCTCAGAATGCGATAAATATATCAGTTACTGCTTAAATAATAACGTGTTTCCAAAGGTGACAAATTTTATTCTGTACAGAATAACCTAAAAGAATTATGGGCATAAAGTATACAAATGTGGGGACGTGTCAAACCCTCCAAACTATACATCATCTAATTGTTTAATTCCAAGACACTCAGAGAGTTGTAAACTCTGTATGGTACGTAAACAACTCGACATTCCATCCTGACCTCTGAATGTATTTCTCAAAGACGAAATCGGAAAACTTTCAACAACTTAACACAAGCGACTTTTCAGCAATAACAATGAATACATCACGCGTCCAATTAGTGAATGTACTGCATCCAGGAGACTGAAGAATCATGGCTAAGTGACCATACCTTCAACTGAAATACAGCATAACCGACTCTGATATCAGGAGTTCCTGCGCTGAATGCGTTTCTTTTTTTTTCGTTTTTCCTGTGCCGTCACATGTACCCATTTCTCCCAATACAGTAGAGAGTAAGCCTCAATAAATTCCAATGAAGTCACACAATGTATACAAATGAAAACAACAAAGCATTGTTTCTGAAATAATCTGCACTGACCTGTCACTCGCCATGTCCACAAAACACGAGACACTAACTCGGAGCCACTGAACTTGAACCAGACTATATTCACAGCACGTAATTGTGAATTTAATCTTAATTTGGTGGCGTTTCGTCATTTTGGAGTCGACATTATCTATGTTATAGTGTTACCCATGATCCTGGTACATTAAAACGTGTTTTTAAAAAAAGCAGATTTATATAGCGCAGATTAGGAGATGTTCGCGGGAAGTTGCTAGCAGACTAATGAAATAATACGTTCCGTAAAATTAGGAAAATTTTTGCCTAACTTACGAACAATTATTTTCTTAGGAGGGACAATATTTCTAACATTAAAGAACAAAATAATTTCACTTTTAATTTAATAATATATAATTTCTGCTCGATGTAGAGAAGATGGTTGAAAGGTTTGATAAGACGGAGAACAAAAATATATTCTTTGCTTTTCCCCATGTTATCTCAGTAATGAATCAATTTGATGCATAAAATTTTTGTTTTACAATAAGTTTATTTCAGGCCTCTACATGTTTCGAGCACATGTGCTCATCATCATGAGGTCAAAATTGCATTACACAGCCTCTGGTAACATCACACCTATAGGTGGCCGTCTCGTGCTGATCCATAAAGAATCCTAAAGGTCAGTTCAAACAATGCATTTGTTTATTGTGCGCTATGAATAATTTCTTCAGTATGTTGGGTAACACTGCCGAGGCCGATTAATTTTCGTAAATTGATACATTCGACACTATATATATATATATATATATATATCAGTAATTAACCAACTTAATGCACAAAATTTTTGTTTTGCAATAGGTTTATTTCATGCCTCTACATGTTTCGAGCACATGTGTTCATCACCAGGAGGTCAAAATTGCATTACACAGCCTCTGGTATCATTACGCCTATCGGTTTGGTGATACCAGAGGCTGCGTAACGCAATTTTGATCTCCTGGTGATGAACACATGTGTTCGAAACATGTAGAGGCATGAAATAAATTTATTGTAAAACAAAAATTTTGTGCATCTAGTTGGTTAATTACTGAAATAAATATACTGAAATGTACGGTCAGCAAAACGTCAAAATCTTTCTTCTTATTACAAAAAAACTATTATTTAAAGTCTACAGTTGTATTTGTCATGTTTGTGCTGCTCATATCAACCAGCGGTAACGATTTATATTTGTGTTATTTCTGTTATTTTAGTTCCTGCTACACGTAACCTACCATTGACATTGAGTTAGGTTCATTGGTTTTCTTCAATCTCTCCAGCCGCTACTGATAGAGTACTTCTACACAGGTCAAGACTCCCTTCTTAAAAGTCCTCATATTTCTGTCAATTATAATTACATATTCATCTCAGAGGGTGTCACGCCCTTATGATAGTTTGGGCTTAACAGAGTCACGTATTATATGACTAGCATAAATACATATCCAACTAGCTGCTTATATCTCTATTTCATGTAATAATGGTTTATTTCATTCATTAATCTCTTTTTATAGCTGTAAGCTAAGTGCTGTCAGTTTAATCAGTATGTAGAAATCAGAGTGCAAGTAGTAACACATTATTATTTTATTTCTTTACACCGTTATTGTACATACCTAATAAAAATTACATCTAACAATGCTACGTACCAGGACAGCAGACGTCGCTGTGATGCTATGAGCTCATGCGTCCAGGACATAGTTTCAATCATGTAAGTCTCTACGCTGTTGCAAGTCGGTATATAAAACAAAGTGACTGGGGGAAATATGTACATCCATACTTACTTACTCCGTGGTGCAGACTCCTTCTTGAGAAGCTAACTGGTTTGCAGCAAGTCAAGAAATTCCCCGCATTTCACGGAACCCGAAGGTTCATTACCGCACTCACAAGCGTCCGCCACTCTCCAGAGTAAGCATCCCGTATGAGAGTGTTTCTTAACAAAGTTTTTTACAGGGATGAGTTGTTAGCGCCTCGCCCAACCCCCAAGCTGGAGGACCACCCCTCGTCGGATGTCCGCGACTGCTTATTCAATTTATTCGTAGCTACCCTCCTTATCGGAGGCCGTTCCTCTTTCCGCAACCTGAGGACGCGCTATGCCCTGGTGACAGGGACCCACTACATGCAACCAGTATGTAGAAAAGTTTTACTTTTGATTTTTTAATATAAAAGCAATAGTGTTTACAGTCTGCAAGTTTGCTGCAGTAAATACCACTTTCATATAAAACACTGACTGCGAGACAATTTTTAATTATATGTGGTAAAATTGATTTGTGAATTGAAACCTCGCCAAGGTGATATATTAAATGGTCATTGTCATCTACTTCACTGGAAATAGCAGACGCATTACTGTCACCCCATATTCAACTACTAAATTACGTGTGTGTACTGAATTCCAAAATTTCCATCCCAAACTGAATGAAGCAAATTTATGAACAAACTCCGAAAAGAAGGCGAAGTTGCATCTGAACTGCTGAAGCGATGATTTTCCATGTCCTGTGATAAAACGTGCATCTTAAGATTATTTACCCACACCCTAATATCACCATCTTTATCTTTCATGATCTTGTCTTGTTGAATGAATCGTCTATATACACTCGTATTATGTCACATTTTAAACTCATAAATCCAGTGTGTAACAGTCCTGATTGTTACACGGAAGTATCCGCATAGATTTTAAACCACAAATCAGGGATCCTCACCAGTGGCGTACCCAGGAATTTTGTTCGGAAGGGGGTTAAACAAATTCAGTTGAAGACAGAGGACAGAGAGAACGGAGATTTGGGTCGGTAGTTCTGGAGGCAGTTGTAATTTGGTACAAGAAATTTCATTTCATATAGTAAAACTTTCTTAATTTTTGGTATTTTAAGACTATGTATGATGACAACCAATTTATTTGCCATTGCTAATGTAAAACAATTGTGAACTTGGGTAATTTTAGAATTTTACTGTCTTTTTTCCAAACATCTTGGCGTGTTGGCTTCCTAAATTCAGCAATTTTTAACGATTTTCACAATTGGGTTGAGTTTGGCACGATTTTGGAGGGCCTTCGAAATTTCGGGGAGGGGGTTTGAACCCCAAACCCCCCTCGGTACGCCACTGACCCTCACGAAGATTTTCTGTAATTTGTTATATCCCCATTTAAATACCATGACATTTCCTTCATGCAGGTCACGACCACTTCCTAGCACTTTCCTTCTCGAATAATGCAATACACATCACTACAGAAAAACCAGCTGTTAATAATATATTAATAGGAATTAAATATCGAACCAAACCTAAATGCATGAAGTTTGATGGTCATGAAGCAAAATTGACTTCCCTATCACCCAGTCCTTTTGGCTCCGAGACGCCATGCGATAACATCAGTGAAGCATTTGAGAGTATGCCAATGTCGTGTTATCGTACAGCTGCAGTGACGGGGCAAATTGCCACAAGGAAGTAACCACACGAAATGAGTTCCTGCGTCTCATGTTAATTAAAGTTGACCGTTCCTTCGATAAGAGCTGACTCTAGCCCCTACAACGTCTAGTTCTCTGAAGTTTCTCGACTACAAACTCGTCCACACTTACGCCATTATAGAGAGCGAAACTCACGAGCTTTAGGAAAACATTTCCCACTCCTGTATCTAATTTCCGACGTGTTGTGCACTGTCAACGTATATAATATGAACTGGCTGCTGAGAGAAGGGTCGGAGTGTGATTCCCCATAAAGGTCTGAAGTTTATGTTCTTCGTATCACGTCCAGAACTGCTCTGCACCATAGACAAACTGAAGTGCTTACTTACCCCTAAGTAAAGGCGTTATTTCACTTCACGCCCTGGCCTATATTAACCCTTCAAACGCCGAGTTAAATCCTATCTACCCTTTGCTGGCATTATTCTGTACTCACCATATTCCCCACCTTAGCAGGTAAAGGGTTAACGATACATGAGCATGTAATATGAAGATAATTTCAGGGATGGTCTCATCCAAGCAACTGACTAGCTCCGTGAGAATGTATTTTTTGAGGTAATACTATTCATATCAGCTTTTGTTTCATATACAGTAGCAACAAAATGTTTTTTGTCTCTTCGTTGTAGAAGATGAATAATTTGTCGTAATAGTACATCGTTTTATGAAGTTGCCTGTGTTGATGTCTTACTGATATGGAAGTTACCTTTGAATATGCTACGTGACAGTCACGGATATTATATCAGTACACCTAACATTGGCATAAAATACATAAAGACGTATAAAAGAGTTAGTGCTCAACTACGCTTTAACATATGCAAATAAATAGGGGTAAAAAATAGAGTGATCACCGGCATGAGCATGTAGGAAATTCAGTAGAAACGCACTACTGCAGCAGTATGATAACCGCGTTGTGGAATTAAGAATTATAAAGTAAAAGCTATGTCCATTATAATAAACCGGACAATATAAGGGTAAAGGTAAAGTGATCCCGTTACAGGTCCGGTGTGGTCCAGAGGGTGGGTAGAGGTATAGCTTTACTCTTCCATGACCGCGGTACTAGAAGTTTCAGCAGCACGCCCCAAAAACCGGACAATATAATCCGTGATAATGAAAAGGAAATTTATGTTAAAAAATGTTATGTTTATTGGAACATGCATCATTGTGATAGTTGAAGAATGAAAGACAAACTTGATATCACTTGCTATTTTATTTCACTTCTTATGGCCGAAATATGTTGAGCAAATAAGAAGTGAAATAATATTGCAAGTGACATCAAGTTGGTCTTTTATTCTTCAACTATGTTAAAAAAAGTTGATATATTAAAAGACAAATATGTGGTTAAGGAAGAAGCTTAGAATATTCTAACCAATATTCTAACTAATATTCTAGCCAATATTCTAACCAAGCCTAGAATATTTTAACCAATGTGACGCCAGTAATAAAAGGGCAACAGCAACCACCTCAAAATAATTGAGAAAATACTTGAGAAACGCAAGGCGTTAGTACGAAATCATTTAGCTACAGAGAACAGACAGGTTGGGAACTGCGCACGTGCTTAGGGACTTACAGATGTGCGTAAGTAAAATACAAAACATTCAGCACTGGAAATAACATTACTCATACCAGAAATTGTAACTGCAGGTTATCTGCAACCCAATAGATCCTAAACACATTGCTTATTTGAGATGTACAATTGCAAACACTCTGCAAAAATGTGATAAATAATAATAATAATAATAATAATACACAACGCTTTAAACAACGTTAGTTCTTATCATCTGTCTTATGAAACTTCAAAACGCCCGTTCAGATTACTTCACCGTGCTTGATTCTAAGACCATTATCAACATCATCTTCATCAGCCACGAGTTTGGCCTTAATAGACCTGTTTAGGCCTAGGCTAATAGTCTTGTCACATATCTTTCAAGTCTTTTTTTTAATTGGTCTATAATTCAACATTAGTTTTGTAATTTTCTCGTTATATGCTGTAACCAATTTGATTTGTATCGCCTTAGTTTCTGTCAACTGGCTATAATTTCAACTCTTCAGAAATTTCTTCTTTCCATTTGTGGTCAAAAAAGGGTGTATCTGGGAGGCCTTCTAAAATATTTAATCTCTGTTGATGTAGCTGAAATGGAGCCTATCTGAGAGTTGAAAGAGTTCATTCCTAACACGTCCTCAAACACGCGGTAAGTTAAACAGGGTGTAGCAACTGTCATTCGTCTTGCTGGTTTACGTAGTTCATGGGCAGTAAGTTCGCTATGGATTCAGCTAGGAAGGCAAAGAACGAAACCTTGTATCTCAGGTCAGCTGTACACCCTGCTTTCGCCGTACAGACGACTTTTATGACGACCTTTGTTGGTCAGCCCGCTGGCCTGATCTGTCGGTTTGAAATTTCCATTTATGGGGCTACATTAGTAGAAGAGTGTTTCGGACATGTTCGGCAGACCTACACAAAACCAAACTGAGTATTTCTGAAGAGAGAAATGCCATAACTCATGTAGTGTCCGCGTAATGGGAAGTGTTATGAACAATTCGTCAGAACATCTATCCTGTTGGATGACACCTGGAGGGCGTATTTTAAATAGTAACATCTTCGTAATATTCCTTAATAATGACAAACAATTTTCTTCAATTTCAAATTATTTCGATTACATTTTAATGAATTGCTGTCGAATTGTGTATCTGCAACAAAACTGAATGAAACTTGTTGCACAATGTATTATACATATTATGTGCTATGTATATGGAAATATAATGCCGTTAAAATTGCCATATTTCTGGTTGTGGTTTTCACATGAATGTCATATGCATTAGTTCTTGTTACGCGTTACATACCGGCAATGATGAGAAATAATGGCCTGCCGCCCTAAAACAGTGCTCCTCTTTCTGTATTCGAAACAGACGTTGGTCTTCGTCGACTGCACCTTGCTATAGCTTCTCGAAACACTTTTGAAACTGTCGACAGCCAGTCTCATCGATATTAAATACCCTGGCTGCCTCTGTATAACTATTTCCTCTAACGAATTTCAGTAACACATTTCGAGAACTTCAAATATCATGTGTCAGTTGTCTAGTCAGGACTCACCTTTTACAGCAGCGTGCCTTATTCCTAAAAATATAGACCGTATACCAGAGTTTTCACTTTCTAGTGGAGGTTGTAATTCCTTCTAGGAATTTCGTTATCGATTCCTGTCAGGGCTTGTATGTTCACCGCTGTCTATCACTGTCATGCTGCTCAACCTGTATTATAATCGTATCGCTTAAATAGCTGTTATGCATGATGTGACGTTTTACTAAGTGTGGTAACATTATCGTCAGACTGTCTACAATACACGCTCCACACAATCGTCTGTTCTTCCACGAGGGAGTTTCCATATACCGTAGAAGCTGACTAAAGGAGGGGATGAAGTTTCTGGTGTCAGCTACTAGCAACAACCCCGTATCAGTGAATAATGTGCAGAGATTCTTATGAAGACGGCAACACCGTAGATCTGCATTTCATGTTCTATTTTGTGTTTAGTATTTTAAGTGACATTACTTATTTTATTCTGAAAATGAGGGCAAAAGTTTTCCCATAAAAGTTGGTGCATATCCGGTTGCACAACCTTACAGAACTAAAGTCCATGTTCTGATAATTCGCTATTCTTTGGGAAATATTGCTTTGTTGCTTTGCTAGTTATGTAAAATTGTAAGTTTCTACAGATAGGACACGTATCCAGGAGCATAGCTTACGAGGGGGGGGGGGGTAATGCTACTGCCGCAGACGGCAGAGTACAAGGGGAGGCAAAAGGGGCGGAAAAATGAATATTTAAATGAGAATTGTATTTTGTGCTCAAAAATGTTAAAGATTCTGAGACAAAATGGAAGGAATTTCCGTACGTAATTTTCACTCTCTCCAAGTTCATGAATTCTCTTAGGGTCGGCCGTTACGCCGACTGTCCGTGGGCACCGAAAACAGCTGTCACTGCTGTCTTGATATGTTTAAGGTTTTTAAGTTATTTTTACAAATTCATTCGACAGTATTGGATGGATGCTATTTACCCATAGCTCAGGTTTCGAGGTACATATACATTTGCTTAAAAGAAGCAATTTAATATATCGTTACAAAACTTTAATTTCAAGAAATTAAAATTTTGTATAAGGTAATAAATAAGTAAATGTAAACTGTAAGAACTACACAACCTCGATATGTGTTACAGAACAAGAAAGAATAGAATTGTGTTTAGAATGGTCTACGCTTTAACAAAAACCCCATTTAACCTTCCAAACATTCAAATGAAGAAGATTATCAACCTGAAAGTTCCTATTTCAAATTTTTACGTCCTATCGTTTTGTCTGTGTCTTATACATTTATTTCCGTCTAAAGTAAGCTTTATGTGACACCGTCTTTATGTTTGTGATGTGAAAATTACTAAATTTAAAAAACAAATGCACACCTTCATCCCTCTGTTTTTTTTATTACACACATCCCTGGCGGCAATATTTTCATAGGAAGCAACGAAAGCTCATATGCAAGAGATACCAATTTGATATTCCTCGGAGATCAGAAGTTCTGAGAGCTGCATATCTATATTGCATGCATAAACGATTCCATTAGACCCAAGATATCAGAGTAGGGTTGCACCCTTCAGTTGTTCTGAAGGGCCATATTGAGTTACAATAAAGGGTATGGAGATTTACTGACAGCATGAATGGAAAAACACGATTGTTTGTGTTTGCTTTTGTTTATAAAAATTAGTATGAAGCTTAACGCAGCGCAGCTGAAGTTTCAGAGAAATATATTTCTCTTGTGTATTTGATTATTAATGTTTTGTGGTTCTTAAGTAATATAGAATGGAAAATGAATTATTTCTAATTAGCCGAGTGCAATGAAAGACATTTCAGAATCTTCTTCATTCAAACAACCTAACAAATCAAAGGATAAATCTGATTGTTTACCCGCACAGACAGTCCCCGAATTCCGTACAAAATTCATTCCTGAAAACACGTAAGGAAGTCAAATGGGTACAAAAGTCGAAAGAGTAGACTCATGTGTCGTAAAGGGGGTTCTGTCCCCTTTGCTTCAAAGTATATGAAAATAAGTAATTGTGGATAACAAACAGAACAATTCAAGGAACAATTACGGTATATTCAAGCATTAATTCAAACAAGTGCACTTTTTAAGGTCCCGCCAACACACGAGTCAATATCCTCGATAATTCTGATGGCTATGTTAGGGACGGCCAAAGAAAATCATAAACCTTCAGTAACCTCAACAACGCCGTTTAAAACATTTTGTACGTCTGCTTTACATTGCAATGGCCATATTCTGCATTCAAATTACGTATTGCCACAATTATGATCGGGTCAGCGTTCTTCCACCAGACAGATTTACCAGAGAAAGTGGCCAGGATAGCCAACAAAAAAGAACAAAAGAACACGTGACCTTACCAAAATCAGCCAAAATGGAAACTCAACCAACTACTCCAACATATTCTTTGTCATTTGGGTTAAAGAATATAAACGACACAAATAAAATTTCCAAAGTTACGTATTGCCTCATAATATACTTACCTAGTGTACCTCTTTTTCCATGGCTGGAGAGCTCTGGTGGGCCTAGGCCTCCTCGTTTTCGATCCATTGTGATCACAGTTAGGCTTGGATTACGTTGGACTACTGCACACGATAGTCGCCAGCGAGTTCGACAGCAGCTTTTAAACCCGCTTGCGACGAAATCCGAGCAGATGAAGTTGAAGTCTGTTCAACTTTACTCGCTACTCGCTGGCTAGTACACTATACCACTTGTAAACTCGATCAGTGTAATTGATACGGTCAGTGAGTACCTTGTGATAAAACACAAACATTTTACATCCCCGAAATGTCGAATGATAACTAAAGCGATACTAGTGGACTGCCCAGGCTTTTCATTCCTACGTGTAATAATCATGGCTAGTTTACTCGCCGCTCGCTCACTAGGTGGCGACTGAATTCGCTGGCGAGTAGCGTATAAAGTAGCCTTGTGTATTCGCCACACTCGGTAGGACTCCTCTGGACGAATGATCAGCCGGTCGCAGAAACCTCTACCTGACAACACACAACACTCACGACAAATCCATCCCCCCGGCGGGACTCGAACCCGCAATCACAGCAAGAGAGTGGCCGAAGACCAACGCCTTAGACCGCGCGGCCACCGGGATAGGCCTTTCTGGCATTTAGTAGAAACAAAATACATTTCGTGACTCAGTTTTAGAGCGTCACTACGCAAAAGCGCGAAATATTTGTTCGCCAGCTGCTTACCAAAGTCCGAATTCGGAGTACGAAAAAAGGATTAAGAGTGATAATTACGAAAGTGCAGTTATACGAACTTCGAATGTCCGAAAATTGGAGAATGCCTGTAATTTATTTGATGATACTTCCTATTATTGCGGTCTTTGTGGCAACTGGTGTAGGACGCGAGACAATAGCACTTCTATGATACCTTCAAAACAGATTTCGTTACTTAATTTAAGGCACCGTTCTCACATTTTCCTTGACAATCTGAGGAAATCCACAAAAACACCAACATTCACTTTATTAATATACATTTCCGTCAACACAACTATATAATAAAGGCATGAGTTAAGCTAACTCGACATGTTTCGACTTTAAAAAGTCATCCTCAGGCTAAGCTAAGAACCATGAAGTTCTTTACAGTGTGGTTGCGCGCATTTGGGATCCCAGATGGCTTACAATTTTTGGTGTGATTCGTATCATGTACCTAACTTGATTTACATCTCTCATACTATTGTAATTAAATTAGGGTCAAGTATGTGACTTGTGTTATTTCTTGGGGTCGTTGTTCGCTGATTAGGCTTCTGGTTATGTCCGTTTTAAGTCGAAACATGTCGCGTTAGTTTTAACTCGTGCCTTTATTATATAGTTGTGCTGACGGAAATATATATTAAGAAAGTGAATATATAGAATCAGTACACAAAGGGATGACTTCATTCAAACCATCATTTACATTTACTTTTTCCATCTAGGTTCGAGAAATATCCTTTCCAAGCACAAGTTACATGGAATGATTTGATGGAAAAGTTGTCATATTACTGTCATTACAATACGAGTAGTATTATTGTGGCGTTGGGAGAAAGAAAGGAATATTTTGGCTAAGAATAATTCCTTAGGATAGCTAATAGTATCTAATAACCTATCGCATGTGAAAGTTATTATTTGTTAAGTGATTGCAATTAAAAGTTTTCGGTTGTTAAGGTTACTAAATCAACTGGCTTATGTTGCAGAAGGAAATTCACTGTTTACAAACTGTCCCTAATTTTTTGTACCTTATTATTCAGAATTAACTGAAACTGATATTTTACAACACACACCACCTGAAAGATCAATTTAAGAGGTTTTATGAAAGTAGTTACTCCTTAGTTGAATAGAGAACAACTTGATGTCACTTATTTTATTATTTCTTTACTTAATGCTCAACATGTTTCGGATGTTAATACATCCATCCTCAGGAGTTTGCGACTTACTTGTTGAGTTATTTCATTGGTTGTATTGCTCTGGTTCGATGTGTGTTGGTGTTACGTTGTGGTTTGGCTGTGGTTTGGCTGTGGTGGTGAGGTATCCGTATGCAGGCTGAGGTACTAATGCCTGGCCTGCAAAGGGATTGTTTATACCTTTATGTTGTTCATGACGATAATTACAGATTATTCTGAGAATTATGTGAAGTAGACAAACATATATTATGCAAAAAGTAGTGTTTGCGAATGTTAATAGAGTTGGTAGATGTAATAACCACAGTGTTTATAAGGTTAGTTCTCACTTGAACTTGTCTACGGCTTGAAAGAGCAGTAGATATTTGCCGTCTGTCATGCCACAGTGGCGCATTTATTGATTAAGGCCTATCGCACAGGTGGACCTCAGATCTGGATTGCAGGTTTTAATCTCATTTCAAGCACAGATGTTGTTTTCAGTGTAAAATTCCTTGCCTTTTTTGAGCCGATACCTTACGCAGCGAGTCTCGCCAAATTCCTAATTCATTGTTACAAAATTAATGTTGAATCGTTGTAAGGTATGCAAACTAATCCGCGATAGTTAAAGAACAGACACAAAATAGGAACGCGAAGAGACAAGCTGTCTTTTTCCTGGGATTAACGTTAATACAAGCAACATATTTTCGGAAAATTTCCCTCCTTCTGACTTTTATAATACCTCCTTTATTGTCTGCTCCTGTGACTAACCTGTCAGTTTACCACAACACATCCGCTTTATTTCACAATATTCATTATATAGTAGGAGATGGGCTTATCGTATTAAGGTATCTTCGATGCAGAATATAAGGCGAAGGTTTACTACGGTGTTACAAAGTAATCACTTCCTTGTATGGTCGGTGTGTGTAGTGTCGGTAGTGATTATCGCTTAAGCTAGTCAAAAAACTTAGGGGTGAATATATTGTAGTTTGATTAGCGACGCTGTATCATTTGCAGGTACAAATAATATAAGAATATTAAGGCAATCAGTGACATTTTCATGATTGCAGAAAAGGCGATCCTGTCACATTTTAGTGTACTTTGCCGGTATTCAGCTTTGCATATTGACCTAGTGGAGTATTCATGTACTCTCATGTGTTGTCAGAGGACACATGGATATGTTTTTTTAAATCTCATGTTTGGTTTAGAAACATGTCTGTGTTTCTCTATGTTTATATTGACCTTGCTACGGGCCGATCGCTCGTCAAAGACATCCTACCAAATAGCTTTCTTATTCCTTGGAGCAGAGTTTTTCGTGAGAATCTAACCGGTTTTCAGTTAGTCAAGAAATTCTCTTCATTTTATGGAACATGAAGGTTCATCAACGCATTCACAAATACCCACTACCTGTCATTATCATGAGCCATACTGATCCAGTCCATAATCCTACATGCAACTTCCTGAAAAGCCATCTTTATATTATTCTCCCATTTACGCCTAGGACATTCAACCGGTCTCTTTCCCTCAGGATTCCCCACCAAAAGCCTGTACACAACTCTGACCTCTCCAATAAGTGCTACATGCCCCGCCCACATAAAATTTCTCGATTTAATCACCCCAACAATATTGGGCGAAGAGTACAGATCATTGTTGTTTCCTCCACTCCCCTGTTACCTCATCCATCTTAGGTTCGAATATTCTCCTTAACGCTGTATTCTCAAGCACGCCCAGCCTATGTTCCTCTCAGTTTGAGGGAACTATCAAATACCTACAAGGAAAAAATCCAGAGAAGCGCAGATGGGATAGTCCTGGTTTGCATTAACCTATAAAGTAACAGAAATAAATATAAGCTATATCAAGCTAACGGTAAATAAGAAACGAGACTGACAAAAACAATGAATAACCTGAGGTAGCATATATGGTGTTCTGACGAGATAAGACCTTGAAGTATTCCAAATGCGGGTCTTAAATATTACCGCTTCAGATGACCTCTAATGGCCATTTTAATGAACTTGAGGTTCTTAGCATTTATTATGTTGCACAGGCGTGAGGCTTTACATAGTTATTGCAATAAATATTAATCGAAAGCCTATAAAATCACATGAAATTTGAGACTGAAAAACTTGAAGACAATTTTAGGGAATTGCTTTGAATTTCCATATGGTTAACGCTCGCCATAATGTGCATTTGCTGTGGTTGGAAGATACGAGCGGAAGCTTTGTATGTCGAGAAAATGATGAATAATTTAAATACAAAAAGAACAAGCTCCGTACCTGTAGGAATTGAAGAATGTGCAATTAGAGGGCTGAATAAATCAATGTCTTAAGGCTGTAAACCTACATTCTCTTCGGCTACTGAGGAAAGCGATTTCTCTCTAAAGAGAGAATTCAGGATTGCACTTGCATGAAGTGTGACCCATCGTTAAGATTTACTGCTGATTAGGAAACTTCTGTAAATAAAGTCAGTTTTGTTGGAGGTTAGGTCAACTGTGAAAGACAATTAAACCCTTGCCCTTGTAAAATAGTGAAAGTGTGGGAAGTGAAGATGTAGAGCCACTTGTTCTTCATCTCGACACTAGATGGCGGTAAGAGATCAGATTCACACCCTGAAAATTTTACGCGCTGGGAAAGACCACCCCTTCCTTGTTGCTTTGTAGGCTTCACGTGAAAGACAGGAAGTAGGAGAACTTTAAAGAAAATAGTTGGTTATTCAAAAACTCTAATCTCAAAATCTCTTTCAAGACCAAAAATGCTATAGGTAAATTATCAGCTAGAAACAAAAATATTAATCCCAACAAATTTAACAAATGTGGCGTATATCAATATTATTTATTAAAAAATAACGTTTTTTAAACTGAAACGAAGAAATTATGAAAGATTAGTAATGTACTCCTTATATCTCTAAATGTTTTAATTTTTTCGCTTTCCTGAAGAAATCAAAAGCGTAATCCGCTTATGATAACTTCATTTTCCTGCGTATATTTCTGTTAGCGACCTTATTAACAGCTACCAAATCGTTTTATTTTCGTGAAATTCAGTATAGAATTTCAATACAAAAATTCTTAGACCCAAACTGATTTCCAGTTTCGTAAACGAAACTCAGAAACTAGCACAATTTTCTTAAGAACTTAAATCAATTCCTACCAAACTTTCATATACCATGAACATTTGGGTGACATTCAATATAAAAATTCTCCACCTAATGCCATTTAAGTCTGTGAGTTTTTGAAAATCCGTGCAGCAAAATCCATACTTCACGTAAGTAAATAAATGAATTTCTACCGGCAATTTCCTTACTGCTTACCGAAAGACAAAATTGAGTTTTACTTAAATCTGTTAAATAATTATTAGTTGCTTGAAAATTTGTGCAGTGAATGCCATACTGTGCTTGAGAACATAAATTACTTTTTGTCCCTATTTTATTTTTAAAAAATAGAATTCGGCATAAGAAATACGAAAAAAAATACATTTGAGAATTTGTGAGTTTTTGGGATATTGGTTAGGGGAGAGCCATAATTTAGGTATGAGTTGAAATGACATTACATTTACCTATGCATAATTAAATCAAAAGAAGTTAGAATATGACACGTGTCCTTGCTTGTATTGTGTCACGGAATACACTAATTTACAGTATTTTTAAGTGAAAATATTAACTGCCTTTGTAATAGACGTGTGAGCAGAATCAGGAGTTGTAAAAGAATAACCTGAAGCTTGTTGTGGTTATTACTTGTACCATTGTGCTCACATAATATAACAGTCAAGATGCGAGGATTTACATAAAATATATGTTCATAAATTTAATTATTTGTCAAATATCTCTCAAGGATTATTATAACTTACCTCCTTAAACTAATGAAAGTTTGACAAAAAAGATCTATTCCAGTACAATTTAAGTGTCCCATTGTATTTCAAATCTAAGCGAAAGTAAGTCCTTTCAACAAGCATTATAAAAACCTGTAATTCTACTTCAAAAGGTGTTCTTTTTGAAGCATTGTTTGAGACATAAAAGGAAACGTGTGAAACCCGCGAAGAGTAGGTAAACAACTACAGTATTGCAAGGAAATCTTTTCCATTTCTTCGATTCTTAAGGTTGTCTTCACCGAATATATAAAACCACAATGAAGTGATGTGCTCCTCCGTCTTTACTCTCTGCTCTGTAGAATTCTAAAGCTCTCGAAAGTTGCTTCAGTTACCGAATCCAATATATTTGTTATGTGCATCAAATATATTGCACCTGTCAGACATCATGTATTGTCTTCTTTTTGCCAGAGTTGTTACAAAGGTTTCAATAACAGAGATGGAACTGTACACAAAAGAAAATATTGCTCAAAATAGCTTCGTTAAGCATTCCTCAATTACATTACATATCAATATATAGAAATTCTCGAAGGAATGTTAAACAGCTTAAATCATCCATCAGTTTTACACTTTTCTTTCTGGCGTGCTCATAAGTTCACCAGTAGTTATTTTTGGGAATCTTACAGGCCCTTAGCCTAAGTTCTGTGTGTTGTGAGGAATACGCAACTGCAAACTACTGGAAGTCAGTTAAAGTGAAAAAGTGTGATTGGTAACATGCAAGATTGTTACGCTTGTTGTATATGTCGTCAGTTCAATGAGATTTTACTGACCCTTTCCTGCAACACACAGAGACTTTTCCAAGCGAAGGTACGGTATAAGAATTGTTGGCAGTACGGAAGTTGGTAACAGAAGATATATTTCTTAAAAACTACAGACTTACGGGAAAAAGCAATTTGTGGATTGGTAAATAGCTACAAAAGATAAAGTCCGTAAGTTTCCAGCTATCATAGCCGTCTCAACTAAGACTGCTCGGTTATGAGAATGAAGATTATTGCGCTAACCCGAAATTTCGGTAATTACAAGAAAATTTAAAAATACCGTGTAATAAATCTATATTTATCAACACTAGTGTCTAGTGATATTGGAAATATCATTCCGCTGGTCCTCTTTCTCTTTCATTTGACGTTCAGATGTTTAAATACCAGGCTGCTGTTAACAGATGACAAATTTAAGCCTAGAGTTTATTTCTAGAAAATATTCCACACTATTGCCAAATTTACGTACTCTATCACCTATTACCACGGCGCTTCGAGGACTGTTGGGACGCATATACCAAAGGTACGCATTCCCACTTTTCTTACATTGCTATGGTTTCTGGTTGGTTTCTTCGCCCTTCACATGTGTAGATTGAGATGTTGCATTAAAAAACTTAACGGTTACTTACAAATATCCTTACCCGCTAAACAATTTTGTTATTCTACAAAATATTTTGAAACGGTGTAGACTACGGACTTTAAAACGGAATCTTTGAGTAACAATAACTACGAGGAACACTCCTCCGTTAATAGCAGACTGATAGGAAAATTTTTAGGTAAAGTACTTAATATAGAAGATCCTAAATACAAATAAAAAAGTAATATTTATCGCACCAAAAAAGTATATAAAGTCTCTCCAGGTTTGATGCAATTCGTCATATCCAGTTAGACGTTTACATAAAAGTACACAGTGTTCTGCCCCACCTGACAAGGGGCAACAAGCTCTCGTGATTTATTTGTCTAATGTGATGGTACAAAGTGTGGAATGGTGAAGAGTTACTGGCGTTTCCAAAGATTGTACTGCTAGTATCTACAATTTCAAGCAGCACAAGAAGAACTTCAGTAATTGTTTAACGGTCTACATGGCGTAATATCCCCAAAATTTGAATCGTCAGAGTCAGTTCTGTGATGGACTCAGATGTCGCGGTTTCAATTTCGTTAGCTAGCTTAAGGAAGTGCAGAGCTTTAACATAGAGCTAGCACGAGGTATCCATCTTCCAAATACTAGCCTTTCGGCTTGAGTGACTAATTTTAAAACGTTAGTTCTGCAGAACTATCCAGAACTCTTTCAGCCGGATATATAACCACGAATAATTTGTCAAATTTAAGCAGTTCTCAGCAGTAGTGAAATCGAAAGCTAAGCTACCGTCCAACTAAATGGAGAAGAGTCCACTTGAGATTCTGCTAGTTAATTAGCAATTTAAGATGTTTCTCTTACTTTATGGAACCCCAGAGTTCATTACCATACTACCAAATGCCGACTGGTAGACACAAACCTGGGAAAGTTACAGGAATGCTTTATTTTCACAAAGTGTGTAAGATTGTTCAATTCTCTCCTAATTTCTCGAAATAATCTCTCTACCCTTTACATTTACTTACCAAATTTCTAAAACAAAACTTTTAAAATTATAATGTTAAAGTTTTCTCAACCAATTGCTTCTTGTCTCTGAGCTACGACAACAGACAATTTATTCAGGTGTTTCTTTATAATATGTAGACTATTTTCGTCCACAGGGCAAGAAACAAACCTTAAATTAATGGGTAACATTAGGGATGTTTCCAGAATTTTATGTAAGTTTTACATAAGAACTTAGAGGGGGAAAAAGTTACCAAAACTAACTGCAGAGGATCATTTACAGCCATTAAGAATTTTCTTTACAAACTTACTTAGCAGCAATTTTGATTCTTTTTACTTACAAAACAGTCGAAATAACAGCATGCAGAACTACCCTACTTCGTCAGTCCTAATTCCTCCACCCGTCTCTCACATACATACATACCTACTCACACACTCACACTCACACTCACACACACACATACACGCACACGCACACACACACACACACACACACACACAAATATACACAGGCGGGCGCGGGCAATTTAAACTCTTCTGCACAGCTAGATGTCCCAGAAGGCTTGTACGAACATAAGAATTTTCGTTCCCTACGCCACTGCATTGTATCCTTTACTATTCCATTTCCTAACATTACACAACATTCTACCATTCCACGTAACAAAGTACATTCGTAACCTGAAACCGTGACTAAGCAGTTGAATAAAAACAGGAACAGTGCCGGAAGAGGACAGAAAGAAAGACAAAAATGTGGGAAGAAGAAAAGAAAACAGCTGTACTTTTCCAAAAGTTTTTCTATTTTAGCACACACTCCCAAATTACCCCACTCCTATTACCCAGAATACGAACGACCGAATGGGGAGTAAATAGGTTTAAGTGTGTTGTGTTGAACGGTGGAAATACTTGTTAGTGTGTCTTACTAAGGGCATTGTTCTGAACGAGTTTCTCGGCAACAAGGGAAATGGTTGCCACTGAGCGGTTCGCAGAACCACAGTATGCTGCTCTTATGAAAGTCTTCATCACCTGTATGGTTTCATATTCACAATCAGCAGTAATGATTCAATGACAATGATGTTGAATAAGTTAAATAATTTAATAAGTTCCGTGTACGAAATTAAGAAATATTTAATTATTTCCAAATATAAAAAAACACATTATTGCAGATACAAAGAAGTTTACTGTTTCTGTATGGGATGAAGCAAAACAACGTAGGAATCTGTGTTATAAGCAAAAAAACTACGAAGTATTTGCGTGAAAAACTTTTTATTTTTGTAAATAATAGAGAATAAGGAATATGTCACCCATTTTTTCTTTTCTCCATTTCCGTCCGTTTCCTTTCATACCACGCATTTTGTACGACCAGTGATTTCTGAAATATTTTAGAATTAGATAATTTTTTGTTAACTTCCAACAGCGGCCTTAATAAAAATTTGTGGCGAATAAAAGTAATCTCTTTTATAAACTATTTGTTTTATTTTATCAACCAAATGACGTTACTATTCTATGATTGCGCAAGACAGGACAAATTGCAGAAAATAAGCACGCTTCTTGCACAATGAAGAGCGGCAAAATTGAAGATAATTTGACACTTACAAAATTTGTAATTTGTAACAACAGAAGCACATTAAATCTAAAATTCCATATTTACTCTAAGAATATGTAGTCGCATTTTGAGTACTCAAGCGGACAACAGAACCAGCTCTTTTGTACATACTTTTCTCCTGAACCCTTTATGAAGTACGTTGTTGAAACCTTTGCGCAAAATGTCCCTTTTGTACATACAGAAACTTATTTGCAGGCGCAAATAATTCGGCGTTATTACAACAGTTTACAATATATACTCATATATCTTCCAACCTGAAATTCCCGAAAATGCGTTAAGTTTTTAATTGAAAACGAAACTTTATGTAAAGTTTTACATTATTCAAATCCACATAAAATGGAAAGTAACAGCAACATTGGAAAATTAGGAAATTCCACAACTTGCATTTCTTGGCAAATGATGAAATATTCTGGTAAGTGTACACGTAATTTCTCATGTGCAATAAGGGTAAAGGCGGATTTTCTGTGCATAGACACACTCCGCACACTTACGTTTAAATGTGTTACATATACTTACTTACTTACTTACTTACTCCATGGTGCAGAGTCCTTCTTGAGAAGCTAACAGGTTTGCAGCTAGTCAAGAAATTCCCCGCATTTCACGGAACCCGAAGGTTCATTACCGCACTCACA
>Ga0123357_10001443_pt1 | contig 25207 bp, 21 predicted proteins | sample TergutEmb28metaG_FD_89873 | JGI IMG/M metagenome (GOLD analysis project Ga0123357, IMG submission 89873) | Embiratermes neotenicus P4 segment gut microbial communities from Petit-Saut dam, French Guiana - Emb289 P4 | ecosystem: Host-associated > Arthropoda: Insects > Digestive system > Gut ...
ACTACCATGTATCTTACTGCCTAGCCTCATTCTGTACTCTGCCTACTGCTATGTAATGACAAGTTCTATATCCACTCTGATGGATCTCTGGAATACTAAATAAATAAATAAAATAAATAAATAATTAAAATATATAAAAGTATATTCTGTAAAATATGTACAGTACATGATTACATATAAGAATAAACTAAGACCTACACAACTGAAATCTCTCTTTACCATATTGAACCTAGTAACATAAAGGCAAATCGTTTATGTTAATTCAATTTCTTTGTATAACACAAATTTGGAAATAGTAAAATAAGTTAACAAACACTTCTCCATCGTTTTCTCTGTTCTCTGAGTTGTGGACTATCACACACCACTCACCCGGTAAGAAGTCTGGGATGTAGGGCTCATCTTGAGTCCTAGCCCAGAGCACCATGTTTTACGTCTCCTCTTGTTGAAACTTTGATCACAAAAGATACTTTTCTCGGTATATCAGTTCATAATATCCATAATTCAGCGCTATTAAAGGTTAAAGAGTTCACTTAGCAGCAGGATATGCAGACATGAAATTAATGTGCTGTTACTAAGGAATTTGCATAGACAGTCTTCTTGTTGTTAATGCGTGCAACTTTCTCAACCAAATTTATATCTTAACTGCAAATTTAAAATTTCTACTAAGTCAATGTATGAAATAAAAGCTACGTGTGTAAAATTATCAAATTTCATTTCAAGTACCACATTTTTAAACACTAACCAAATGTTAATCTGTCTCTTTCTTTCTATGCATTTCTATGCATTACTATAAAGATATGCGTATCATAAATCATTCAACGTTCAGCTTCCTGGCAAGCATGAATGGCAAAATGGGTTTTACCCAGGTAATGAATGAGGCCTGGTCTGGTATACTGATGGGTCCAAGACCATTGAAAGCATTGATGCTGGGGTGTATAGCTGGGGTTCGAAAAATGTGCATTGTTTTAGCCTTGGGCTCCATACCATGGTATTCCATGTGTAAATTTATGCCATTAAGACATGCATAACAGAGAATATAGAGGAGGACTACAAAGGTAGGAATACCTACATTCTCTCAGATAGTGAAGCAGCCATTAAAGCGCTTAATAATTTCCAGATAAAATCCAAACTAGTATGAGATTGTCATCAGTCCCTGGTGAAACAAGGCAGAACATAACAGGGGTAACTGGTATGGGTGCTAAGACATGCGGGAATTAATGCAAATGAAATAACTGATCAAGTGGCTAGAGAAGACTGCTCATATCCACCCATAGGAACTGAACCTGCACTTGGAATATCTGTGATGGTCGACAGGAACTGGACAGCAGGAAACATGAGGAGTCCAAATGTGGACAAAGGCAGGTTAAGGGCACTGTTAAAAAACTGTATGTTAAAAGAGCTGGAGAACTGCTCAGTCTGACCAGACACCAACTAAGAATCATGACAGGGTTGCTAACAGGACACTGTCATTTAAAAAGACACCTATTAAAACGGGGGCTGCTAAACAGTTCCAAGTGATAGACGCAAGCAGGCATCTGAAATGGCCTCACATGCTCCTTGTACTCCGAGGCTTTGGACACAATAAGATTCAGGCACCTTGTCAACATTTTATGAAACAAGACATTTCTCTTAGAAGGGTACTGCACTTTGTTCCAGATGTGAGGCTGCTAGGTGCATGAATATAAGGGCTGCACAAAGGATCAAGTATGGTCAAAGCACATGGGCCACTAAAGTGGCCACCCTTCTTGTATTTCTATTCTATTCTATTCTGTTCTGCTCTGCTCTGCTCTGCTCTGCTCTGCTCTGCTCTGATCTGATCTGCTCTGCTCTGCTCTGCTCAGCTCTGCTCTGCTCTGCTCTGCTCCGTTCCATTCTGTTCTGTTCTATCCACTCTGTGTGTTATGACCTGATCCTACCAACTGGAATGAAACTGAGAGTCCAAGCAACAGCCAGCTTAGAATTTATAGTCAGTACCCCAATGTGAAAGAGTTGTTACAGATGCCACAGTTTAACAATGCATAAGAAGAAGTTGTCAGAATCTTGTTTCAGTCACGTTGTAAGACCAACAAATGCCATGTGGTTGGTAATAAAGTTCAGTGAAGAATGAAACAAGGAATCTGTCATATGTTTGCAGCTGGTAACTTTCTTGGAGCTTTTGTCTACTGGTAAGTGATACTGGGTTACACTGTTTGATATTCCTGCCCAGGAAACATTTAAGGGAATAGTGCAGGATATGGAATCATGGTAATTGTTCTTAGAGAATTGTAACAGGTAGAAATGGTTAATCAAGTAGTTACCAGAATACCCCCAGCAAAGTGTCTCTATGTTGAGTGAGTAGCGCTATGCCTCCACTCCACCACAAATGCATCTATGATGTGGTAATTAATGAAATACTTCATTGTCACACACAAATTCAAAATATATTTCTCTCATTGTTACTCCACTATGATATGCTACTCTCAAGGCAAGGCTTCAAGCGTAATTTGTCATTATGAAAAAATGATGATATTTGGGTTTCGCAGAGACCATCATTTATGCAATGTTTTGTCAGTTGGGGTGCGCGAATATGACTTTGTTATATATTAGTTTGTAGGTATTTAAGCCCAAAATGTTAGCGGAAGATATGCCTAAAAAGTCCGTGAGCTTCGTTAATTTTCGTGATGCGCTCCCTCAAATTTCCAGCACGTCCTACAGTGCCCGCTACTGCATAATGCTAACCGTCTGCACTTTCTATATACTCTTTGCTCCTCTCTTAGCTACATAGTTAATCCGTGTCCGGGGGAATCGTGTTTGAAAGCAGGCAGTGGACGTGTGTACTCTTTGTATTCGCGATGACATTTCTGATTGTGTGCGTGAAGGTGTATAGTGTTGATTAAGTAAGCAATATTTTATCTGAATCTGTGCTGGACACTAGAAAACTCGTATGAACGAGAACGTTGATCTCTGTGAAATATAGATAGACACATTTTAGCAGTATCTGTCGGGACAGTATTGAAAACTGGATCTTGATACTGTACAGGTAATCACTAATTGCAATTTATGTAGTGTCGCATCATGTTAATCGTGTATTAGAGTGGCTGTCGTACTGTCCGAATTGCCTAGAGAGTTGTGCTGATGGGCACGAGTGCATAGCATTGATGTAAGTTTAAACGAACCGACTAACAAAGTCCATGGCGCAGAGTTCTTGAGAAACTAATAGGTCATTAGATGCCTAAGGAATTAACCACTGTATGTAACACGAAGGTTAAATACCGTTTTCTCAAGATCCCGCCACTGAACCGAGTCCTGATCCAGCTGAATCCCGTCCTCACCCTCCCGCCTTTTTTTGAGACATTTTATTTTTATCATTCCCTTGTCACCAAGGGTTTTCCAAGTGGTCTCTTTCCTTGCGGTTTCTCGGACAAAACCGTATATGCATTTCTCTTCTGTTCCATATGTGCAGCATGCCCCACCCATCGCATCCTTGATTTGATTACCATCAATATTAGTGATGAGTACAAATCATGAAGGTTTCTTATTTTGCATATTCCTCAAGTCTCCTGATTCTTCCCTCTTCTTAGGCCTTTGCACCCTATTCTCACATAATTTCGGTCTTTATTCTTTCCTTTATATGAGAGGCCCAGTTTCTGGTAAAATAGTAGGTCTGTGTATATTTGTTCTTATATTCTTAGACAGAAAACTTGCAGACAAAATATTCTGGACTGAATGGTAGCAGGCATTTCCTGTGTTTAATCTGCTCTTAGTTTCTTCATGGATGCACTTTTGATTTGGTTGTCTTGTTCCCAGATATTTGAGCTTGACAGTATTTTGATAGGTTTATTTTCAGTTAACAAGACATAAACATACACTTAGTTTTCTCAGTATTTACTTTTGCATTAATCTCATAACAGGTACTAAAGTATCTGTGGTACTGAACTCATTAACTTTATGGACTTCTTCGAACACACTACATTTCAGGAACAGGATTGATCCCAGAAACACAGTTTCTTAAATTTCATTGTATAGAATGGAAAAATTCTAATGTCATACCCCATTGTCAGAACCGTATAGAATAGTACTTCTCTGTTTCTGTTCCTAGTATTTATACATTTCCCCAGCAAGCATAGACCAGAGACTGATGTGTCCAATTCAATTTTAGTCTCTGCTGGTTTTCTTGGACCTTCTAACGATGTACTGTAAAGTAAAGTTGAACAACAGTGGTGATAAAAGCGTGTCCTTTTTTATACCATTCTGAATAAGAAACATTTTAGAGAGATGTTTGCCTATCTGGAATTGACCATAGGTTTCACATCAAAAGTTTTCATAACTGCTAATTCTAAGTGTACGTATTTGAAACATCAAAAGACATTTTGAGTCTCCTTTGTAAATAAACTCCACTTTAAAAATGCTGCAATTGATGGTTGTTGTTATCTGCTGATTTTATTTTACAGATGTGCTTACACTCTTTCTTTATTGTTGGGGCTTCCAAATTTGTGATTTATATTAGGTGGACTCATTTTGGCTGAGGTTCGCAAGGACAACTTTGTAGTGTGTGATCAACGTGTTGGAATATGCTGTAGGCAATTGTGTGAGACTACTTTTTGGTTGTTAATCATAGGTGCTTGGTTATTGTGTAGTTGAAAGGTCTGATAAGTGTGGTGAAGATGGGGTTGGTAGGATATAAGTCAAAATATAAAAAAATACTCTTTTCTATCATCAGTTTTCATTGATTGTAGTTCAGAATAGTCTTCCAATTATATTTCTTGTTATGTGGAAGTGGCTACTAGTCTGCATGCATCAACACCTTGAGAGTGTCACTGTAGTAATAGAAGCAGCATTATGAAAGCATGTGTTAGTATTGTCATATACATGTCCCTTATTCTGTGATGTGGAAATTGTTGGGAAGAATGGTTGCCATTTGACAGTTACTATTATCAACATTCATAGTAACTGTTACAAGGTAAGTAATAAAAGTGTCCCTTATATTCTGTCACCAGTATGAATGTCTCAAGCCACAAATCGTTAGTGTCTATTACTAAAATGATACTTTAAATCCTAATCTTAATGATATAAGTATATTTGCTGAACTTCAATTTCTGTCAGTGAAAAGAAATCTCAAACATGTGATTCTTTTTACTACAGCAAGACCCCACAGATCTATGAGTAAATAACCAACCAACCAATTAACTAACTTACTTCTTTACATTATGGAGTAGAGTCCTTCCTGAGAAGCTAATAGTTCTTCAGATATGCATGAAATTCCCTACATTTTATAGAAACAGAAGGCTTGTGACCATGTTCACAATAACCAACAACTTTTTCTTACCCTGACCCAGATTAATCCAGTGTCTGACCTTACATTTTGTCTGTTTGAGATCCATTTTAATGTTATCCTACCATCTCTTCTGAGGTGTTATAAGCTTCAGGTGTCTCCACCAAAAGCCTGTATCTATTTATCTTCTCCCACATGCGTTCCGTATGCCTCACCCATCCGATGCTCTTAATCCAATTGTTGGAATAATATGTGGCAAGGATGAAAAATAATAATTCCCTTGTTATGCCATGATTTGTCACCTGTGGCATGGTGAATTCTCAGATTGTGGTTGGAGGAGTCATCCTCCAAATATGGAGGGTAGCTTTAAGTATGTTGAGTATTCATTCATAGATAGTGAAAGTGGGTGGTTGTCCAGCTTGGTGATGAAGCGAGGGCTACAAATCCTTACTGTGAAAGGTAAGCGTGTTGCAAAATGACGCGCCTATGAGTATGAGTCTTTGCAACAGAAATTCAGATCTCAACTTTTGTGTTGTATGTACTTTTCTTGAACCTCAGTTCTGAATTAAATGAAAACTGAAACTACAATGGAAACTCATAACCTAACCTTTGCAGGTAACAACGTTTCTTCTTTTTATCATCACGTCTGAAGGCACATGCTAGGCGGATTAAATCTTTGTGGTTTTGTCATATATTTTTGTCTGTTTCATGGATACCATGACCCCTTTGCCTCATAGGAAGGCAGCCTGGGCATGAAACTAACCACTTACCTTGATCTAGTGCTGAAGTTAAGAATACATGGAGCTGTAACTCCACTCCACATATGTCATATACATTTACTGCACCTTAGTCTTCAGTACCATAATTGGGCTTGTGACTGTTGTGTTTTCTACCCAGATCTAACCAACCATATAGTAACATGGTGGTCTGAAATATGCGTAAATGAGGTAGTATTGCAGGAAGCAAGGTACATTTATATGTGTTTAATACACTGTATTACCATTTTCATAAAAATATATTGGTTTGGGTAGCAAATATTTTGAGGTCTGATGATTATCTTTTCAATCTGTTGGAGTAATATGTCACCTCATTCTTTGGGATGATGGAATTTGGTTCAGATGGGTGTTAAGGTGATTAGGGGGTGGAAGTGAGTTGATTACATATGGGAATGCTGCAAGGATTTTGGCCAATCAGGGCTGCAGAAGGGGAAGAGAGGATAGATTTTATATGGAGACAGTGAGAAGTGAGAGTTGGAAATGAGACAGGTCTTGTTAGGTCAGCAAATGGTGTGAAACGTTTCTTGTTGTGGAACTTAACTTTAAGAGGGCAGGCAGTTTTTATCACTTTGAACTCTTCCAGATCCATCATGCTCCTTCAACTCACTCTTTCCACCCTTTCTGTCCTGCTGACTCACATTCTAAGTGATCCTTCATTGTTGTGACTGAGTTACAAGAAACACTGGGACCCAGGATCATGTCATGATGTGGGTGTCTTCACTTCTTACATTACTGCAGTTTTGTGGTAGTGGCAGTAGTACAGCAACCGGCAAAACTGATGTGACTGTGTCTCTCAAACTTTCAATCTGAGAATTATCGAAAGAACTTGGGGAATGTATTTTCATGTTTCTGAACATTTAGGGCAAATGTGAAACAAATTTGTAATGGTGATGCATGGACCACATGTTTAAAATTTAATTTCATGTGGAGTGATCTTTGCCACGCCATACTATTACCATTTCATCAAGTGCTACCTGTATTGTTGATTAATTTCATGGTAATAGGTAAGTTGTGTTCTTGATTGCTGTGGTGAACTAGATTGTCATTATAATTGTGAAATGGTTCTTTTGCAGGTGCATGGTGTGTGGCATGCAGCAAGGCGTTGTGCAGGTTCCAGTCTTTGTGTACCCATCACCTATCACCTTCTATCTTGAAGATCAGAGCACTCACAAACAGGTCCTCACACTCTACAATCCATATGATTTCCCAATCAGATTCAGAGGTGAGTAATAACCATGCTGTGCATGGTACAGTGCACTGTGTCTGAAATCCATGATGATTGCTGATGCTATTGTCTTCACTCCTATCCCCTGTAAAGGTGATATGTTCTCAGGAACTAAGCGCAATGTTTCAGTTCTGTGTACGGCACCAAACAAGTACACAGTTGTGGACCCTGAGGGTTCGATCAGGCCGAAGTTTTGTGTCGACATTGTTGTCAGACACAGCGCTGTCTCACCAGCCACCTGCAACATCACTGACAAGTTCAGGATACATTTGCAGAACCACACAACCAAGCAGGTATGGTTTCTCACATAAGTTTGTAAAGTAAGAATGAACCAAGAGTTCGGAACATAAAATGCATGCTGAGGGGTGTGACTCTGTTTTCTGGCATTTTGTGGAACATTGCTACATAATATGATATGAAATGCAACTGCGATTTAAGCTAGAGTGTTATGCTATGGTAAACAGAACATTGTGAATGACAGGTAGACTAATGTGAAATGGAATGCCTTGAAGACTGAGAAGTGTTGGCATTTCTGTGGTGCTTGCACAATTAATGTAATGTAATAATGGTTAGGCCAGCAAATTTTCAGAGCTTTCTTCAATGAGATGTACTGCAGATGGATTTCAGTTCTGCATTACCATCATCAGGGTGTACCAGACAGTTTATGTGTCACATTGTTTCACCAATTTAACCTTTTAAAGACCTGCATTCATACATGAATGCACATAGGAAGACATCCCTAGAAATTCATTTTGTATTAAACACTTAATCCAACTAATGCACAATATATAATATGTAGATAGAATTAAAATTATAAAATATTTAAAAGTGCTCCAACACGTTTCGGATCACAGAGGATTCATCATCAGGGAGCCTTGTACAGTGCTTGGCTAAAAATACAAGAATGATTCTGTCGTGTCCGTTGACATGGGCAAGGTTGGTGTTCTGGCAGCTTATTCTGACCCATTGTGCATGTGTGTAGTTCATTGTATATTAAGGCACTACACACTACACATATGCACAGTGGGTCAGAATATGCTGCCATAACACCAACATTGTCCATGTCAACGGACACGATAGAATCATTCTTGTAATTTTTAGCCAAGCACTGTACAAGGCTCCCTGATGATGGATCCTCTGTGATCTGAAACATGTTGGAGCACTTTTAAATATTTTATAATTTTAATTGTATATACATATTATATATTGTGCATTAGTTGGATAATAAAGTGTTTAATTATCATTGATGCATGGTGCAAACATGAAGATTCATTTTGTGTGTTTAGACAATGGAATTTATGAAAACATGGTGCAGAATCTCTGTTTTATTTTACACAAAATGCCATCTATTTCATAATTCCATCCTTTTCTATTTAAACTGTGTGTTTTTCATAAACCATGCATTCAAATTTAAATACCCACCCTGGTAGAATAAAGGTTAAAATCACGTATTTGTGTCTAATATGCATGTGAGTTCTTAAATTTTAAATGCTCTAAACTATTAAATACTGTACAAACATTGCTAAAGAAATTTAATTAGTGTGACTGACATATAGGCCATGGTATAGCACGCACCAAAATCTGTATACAGTAGAGGTCATAGAAAATTATGGTAGAGTATTGATTGTTTAACTATTATATTACATTCATGAACAAAGAGGTGGATTTATTGTGTTCTCCAGTGCAGGAATGTATGGTCTTTGATTGTGGAACTGTAACAGACCACATGATTACTGTTATAGCCAGTGGAACTGAGCTAAACTGTGTGCAGTGTCGTCTGTCATTACTTATGGAGTGCAGGTGATCTTATCTTGCATTTGAAATATTTTCACTTAAATAGCGAGTGTGCATTCACAATACTGTTGTAAAGTACACATCACGTGAATTAATTCCACTCAATTTTTTTTTTATAAAAAATGCCCTATATAAGCCATATTGTGTGGAAGAAAATTATGCAGAGTAGAAAAATTTAGAACTTCTGAATGACAGGGTCCATGCTGATTAAGAACAAAACTTGAAAACTTGTGTTTTTCTTGGAGGAGACATGTTTTACATTGAGTGGTAACATGATCATTCAAAATAAGAGATATTGGTATTAGGAATTCATTCTACATGGAATGAAATTCAGAATCTGGTGTGTAGTGAGTGTGGATGAACTCACAGGGCCAGTGTTTCCCAGAGACACAAATTCTAAGCACTGCCTTCAAGTAATTTGAACACATCTCTTTGTGGACTTAACAGAAGCAGACCCACCCAACAGAATTCTCAGTGACTGCACTGGAAGAGGTATTTGGCAAACAGTTGATAAGTCATGGACTGTGGCCTCCTAGTTTTCCATATTTGAATTTATGCCATTATTAAAGGGGAGACTGTATTCTATGCCAAAACAGAACTTGTTCCATATTTCAAGAAAAGAGTTTCTTCTTCTGTTTAGAGATACTTGCAGACAGTGTGAGGCTTGCTTAGAAGCTGAAGGTTGGCACTTCGAGACTCTTATATCAGTTATGACAATTTGGGTCGCAAGAGAAGAATAAACTCTTTAATTTCCCAGCAGACACATGATGCCTATGTGATAATGCTTCATTGACATTACATATTCCCTTTGTTATCACTTTAGATTTCTGTGAGGGGAGCATCTGCATGTTGTACATTTTTACTCATGTCCACAAAATTGCGACAAGCGACTGTTAGCTTCATCATGTGTGTCTGTCTTTCCACTTGGTACAGCTCAGCCTCTACTGGACAGATTTTCATGAAATTTGATAATTGAGTATTTTTCAAAACTCTGTCAAGAAAATTTAAGTTTCCTTAAAATCAGACAAGAATAAGGGATATGTACATTTTTGATAATATCTCATCAGTTTTTCATAGAATGAGGAACGTTTTAGATAAAAGTTGTAGAGAAAATCAAAACACATCACTTTATGTTCAATAACTTTTTTGAAAATCGTGCGTTTTTGAGACAGTGAAAACATACTGTAGAACCGGGTAGGCCACAGATGACAATATGGTGCATGTGCATTGCATGCTGAATTCCTATGGCAACAAATACACTTTCAGAATATGTAATACTAATTTATTTTCCACTGCAACAATGGTTCCACAAATGTACCTCAATGTTACATTATATATACAGTACCTCTCTTGTTATGGTTTGTTTCACAGCACAAGGCTGCTTCTTATTGCCAGATATTGTGTTAGTACAAGAGTGGAAGTCATTATATATACTGTGCAGATTTTGTGATTTACATAACATATGTAGTCATGCATTCATTTGCGTTTCATTTAAGATATTAGGACAATAATGTTTGTCCCTGTGTAGAGGAAAAGATGCATGCTGGGCTACATTGAATTTGAGGCTCAATCCTGTATGGAAACAGATAGTTATTGAACAGCTGGTGGCAGCACCTAATTAGAGGTTTAGAAGAAAATCAGTTCACTAGTTAAACAATCCATGAGAGAGCGATTTCACATCATATCTTGATGAAACAAATAATTTACATCCAATATGTGAATTGTAGTAACTTGTTTTTGTAAGTAATTCCACTCATGACAGTAAGCAACATTCCTCAGGCAGTTGTGTTTGCAGTTGATAGGAAAGCAAGATGTTGCTGCAACTCTGCTACCAGGGAAACCAAGTGGGCTGGTGTCAGATCATGAGGAGTTCCAGAGACTGCCCCACAGATTGGAGCTGTCTGCAGCAGGCAGCATTCAGCAGCAGTTCAGTGTTGTGCGAGACTATAGGCAAGGTAGGCCCTCTACAGTACGTGTTCTGCTCTTCCTCATTTTGCTCAATCTGTTTAAAAATGCTGGTGGAAATTACAAATTAATTAATCAATGAAGTTTCTCTGTTTGGTGATATTGCCATTTTGTAGACTTCTGCTTTATCAAGGTTGTTACAATGGTATCTGTACCATTTTAGCGTCACTTTGGTGACTGTATTGTTTCACCACTTATTGCTGTACAATGAAATGCTAATTGAGGTCTTTGCTCTTCTGGGATGTTACACAGTATTGATTGGTAGTTAAGTTACCAACACTGCAGGACAGCCTATCTGTCTCTTGACCTTTGAAGATGGAACTGCTGGCTGTTCTGAAACATCCATAACAAACTACCAATCAGTGTGTGACAGGTGTGTAGGTGGACTGCAGTGATTGTGACCAATAAGTAAATCTTGTACAATGGGTTGAGAAAAATCATGATTTTCTTTCTTTTGCATGTGATTGATAACCAGAGTTTTGAACCTGGCTGTGAAACTATTGTTTTTTCATGTTTCACACAATGTTGTATCATTGCATATTACTGATAATTTATCATGTAACCATACAAATACTACAGGCGTTTCACACCACAGTAAGGTACCCAGCATGAAATATAAAACAACCTATATCCCAGTAATAAAATGTGGGTGTAAATCGTGGCCATTGTCCTCTGATCGTAATAGTCAACTGCAAGCCACTGAAATAAAGTATTTAAGGAAAAGTGAGGGGAAAACTAAAAAAGAGAGGATCAGGAATCAAACAATAAGTATGGAATTTGGAATGATTCCCCTCAAAAAAGTGATGGAATTAGCACAGTACAGGTGGTTTGGGTATGTCATCAGAATGGGGGATAAGAGATACTCCAAAATGGCCTGGCAGGCTACAGTGCAGGGAAAGAGACTCAAAGGAAGTCCACAACAGACTTGCGAAGGAGGGATACGGAAGGTTTTGGTGGAAAGAGGAATTAAATGGAACAGAGTAAGAGCTACAGCTTGAGACTGTGAGACATGGAAAGCTCTTTGTAATCCCTTTTAACACCAACCAGTACTAAAGTTTTGACTAAGTAAAGTGAAGATCCAGCATGAATCCTCACTGACAGAAACAGATTGTATTTTGACAGGTTCCTGTCCTTGATTTGTTTTCAGATCTCTAGAATTGTCACCCGTGTTGATTAACACAAAGAATTGGTGGGGCAGCATGCTAACACTAGCATACAGTAACAACCACTCTTTTAGTCTCAAAGTGGGGTGGGGAGGATATTTATTTAGACATGCAACAGAAAACTGTACCACAGTAACAAGTGGTATATCTTTATCATGCAACTATTCTAACTGGTTGCCCAAAGTGGCCCCTGTCCCATGCCCTAAACTGGCTGACAGGGTCTGCTATGAGCAGGAGGGAGATGCAGTAATATTAAGAAAGACAGTGAATATGTGAGGATGGAACATGTGGGCAGAGTGGGGTCTTGAATTTTAGTGTTTTGAAGGCACTGATCGGGTAATCTCATGTAGGTTTTGTGCTGAGATTTATTACACCTGATGGGATGATGGTTGGTTCAGTCCAGGTTAGGATGCAGTGTGTTGGGAATGGGATGTTTTGTGTCAATCTGCTTGAAAGGCAGGCCGTTATGTTTTCACCACACAGCAGGACTGAAGAGTCTTGTTTCTTAGGACACCCATGAAACCTTCTGATTGGTGACTGTAAGTGAATGTCATCCTGTTAATTATTATTAGCAATTATTGATATATTGATCAGCTGTTGCTGTCTGCTGCCATGGAAGCAAGAAATCCATGCCTTGGCACTGTGATGGTGTGCCTTACATATGGTATAAAATGCAATGTAGCAGTTTCAGTTTTGGTACATGATACAGTCACATTTTATTACCAGTATGGGTTTCCCTTCACTGGCTGAAGAGTGAAAATTGTCAGGTACTGCAATCATAAATTGACACATTAAAGTTTTTGTGAAGTATTTCATTGTCAAAAGTATCAATGACATAGTGGGTAGTAGATAGAACTTCTGAAGATACCTGCAATGGCAGGAATTAGCCTTTAGTGTGTGTACATATGTTTGTGGCAGTCAGAGACTGTTTACTTTATGTTGTCTGTACAGCCCGCATACAGACACCGAACTATATAGTAATTGTGACTGCAGTCATGTGCATTGTGGCTCTACTGCTGCCTACGCAAGGAGACCAGGACACAAGGTTCCCTATGTACCTTCATCTGACATCACACCTCAAGATGGTGTTTGCATATGTATTAGGTGAGCAGTAAACTGAACATGCATTTACATTCATATTCACATTGGATGTTCCTCTGCGATATTGAATGGAAAGTATCCTTCCATTTAACTTATTTTTGAAGTCCCCCATCAGAGAATGTGTTTCTTAGGTGAGATTCATATGAAATTTGGGGCTGTCTTCTGTTCAGCTATATAGAGCACATCGTACTCCACTTTACTACCTCCATTGTCTTCTGTTCAGCCGTATACAGCAGAAGGGCACAAATTTTCCAAATTGTGGGCACCACCAAAAAATTCTAGGCACCAGAAAGATGGCGTGAAGCGAATTCCATACTGAGGACCCACAGATGTTAGGCAACCCTGTGCAAAATTCAGTTGCAACAGTGACCCGACACCTGGGATTTGTGCACCCGCAATATACAGCACATCAAGCTGCACTTCATTGCCTCCAATGATTCCAGTATCCAACATACGAAGTATGAAGCTTCATTTTCTAAATGTAATCTGTATTCATGTACTGAATTTGTTGAGTTGTGAGGCTTTGTTGTATTTCTCAAAACAGGCATGGCATGAGGGTAGAATATGTCACTTATTAAAGTGTTAACTGTCCCAAATTGTTTAATTTTACATGATGCAATACCATGTTAATACAAGATAAATTCTGTTATGAGCCAATAAAGGTTATATAGGTACAAGTATAGGAACAGAACATGTTCTGTTGGCTTCATAATGAATTAAATCTTCATAAATGCTGCAGAAATTAAATGAAGCACAGTGACACCTGTACACATGGTGAAATTAAAAAGCAACATGAGCAGTGCATTGTGCCTTTCATGTCAACATGGAACTGAAGAAATAAAGAGTAGAGATTGGTACTTAGTTCTTGGCTTCATATGTGGTCTTACACATAATCCTGTTGGTAGGTTTAAATACATTAAGTAGTTTGTAATAGATGAACACATATAGATACACCAGGAAGAGAAGGGATTGCCTGCTTGGGTGCAGACTGTTGCTGATCGCATTCGCAAGTGGTGTGTTCGCTTACTGAGATGCAAGTAGAGGCATATCCTGCAGAACATCTACCTGGTTAATATTTTTCCAGTAGAATTCCTCTTGGATCTTAATATCCAAACTTCATAGAATGTACATATCTCTCAGTACGTTTTTTGGCCAATGTTTAAATAGGAAAAATTTATATTAGTGTTCCAGAAACTTAATATATTATTTTTAATGAAAGAATGTGCATGCAAACTGTACATGTTACTGCATACAAAGCAACTATTAACAACCATATTAATTGTTAGGTGATTAGGAAGCTATTTTTGAAGCATGTGACATCCTAACATGATAGTTTGTTACTTATATATAGGCATTTTCATGTGTTTCAGTTACATTTTAGGAAATTAGTTGGGGGTTTTGGGTTGACATAATGCATTGTAATTTTTCCTGCTTAAAATAATGGGTGATAGGCTTTTGGTTAGCATTTCCATATAGAACACCTGATTTTCAGGAGCAGATTACTGACATTACATGGGAGATGGTTGTATTTGTTGTTGCTTTGCTGTTGTAAACTTAATACTGACTGTTTCAATTATGATGTATGTCCTGTATGCTGAAGTTGGTGTCTCCTAAGACTAGTTTTGTTTCATGCAGAGGAAGCAGTTCACCTGTCATTTACCTGAATATAGGGCAAAACCCCCCCCCTTCAGTCTTCAGGAAGATTAACTGTACAGTTCCACATTTTTCAGGTGATGAACTAGGAGAAACTTCATTTCCAGTATTCAGATGATTAGAATATGTTTTTAGTTTCTTTGATCACAGACATTTATGCAAATCTTCAGAAACATAACTCAACCATCAGCAGGTCAGGCAGGCAGTACCTGGATGTTGCAACAGGAAGTTTGTACATTCTTTATGAAAAGTTTGTAGGCCATATTAGAGTGAGTTAATGGTCTTTAGGAAGTGGGATGTGGGGGTATAGACTGGATCAAGCTGGCTCAGGATAGGGATAGGTAGCGGGCACTTGTGTATGCAGTAATGAACCTTTGGGTTCCATAAAATGCGGGGAATTATTTGACTAGCTGAAAACAGGTTAGCTTCTCAAGAAGGACTCTGCTCCGTGGAGTAAGCAGTAAGTAATGGTATGGTGACTGGAAGGTCGCAGGTTTGATTCCCAATGGTGTAATTGGAATTTTTCGTTGACTTACTCCTGGCCGCCAGAGGCCCTGGGGTTGACTCAGCCTCTAACAGAAATGAGGACCAGGAATACTTCCTGGGGGTAGAGGCAGCCAGTGCATAGGGCTGACAACCTTATCACCTTCATGTGCTGATTGTCTGGAAATCTGGGAGCCTCAAACTCCTGGAACCCTCAGGGCCTGACCAGGCCTGTAATAATGGTATGGTGACTTCTCTTTAAGTTCTGACAAGTTTTAGATTCAGTGTCATGATGTTTCATGGCTCAGGAGAGAGAAGGATCAGCCACAGGGGTGTAAAATTAATGTCCTTCACAGTGTGGTGACATAATGGGAGTGTTTATATGGTTGTTTAGTGCTGGCAGCATAAAACAGCATAGACTTGTGAATAATCCTGTACTCTAATTCTGCAGGTTTGGTTACAATGGTCATCTTGAGACCATCATAACAGCTGGCAGGAGGATGACAACCTCCCATTGTTGCATCGTATACAAGATGTATGTTGTGGTGAATCATTTTGTTTAAGATATAATTATGTCACCGGTTTCAGGTGTGGAAAATTGTGTGTGTAAATTGGAAAAGCCTGTAGACAAACAGTTGTGAAACAAGACTCTGCTGCAGCTTTGGCACAGTATTTATGTGCAGTTGTGCTCATGTGGCCATGAATATTGGACTGATGATTTCAGACTGAAAAGAGCCATGTAAGGAAGGAAGGCACTTGCTCTTTTCGTTCAGGCTCGTAGCAGTTCTACATTTATGAGATTATACCAGAAGAGGCGCAGTTTTTGCAAGAGCTTGTATTCTTATGCCATAAATTTTGTTTTATTTTATCTCATCTCACAGCTCAGTTGCACAGAGTCCTGTATTTGACTTTGTCCCCCTCACATTGCATGCTGTTCTTAGTTTTATGCTCTTTTTTACATACTATACTTGCTTTTCTTAGCAAGCATGTATGTGGTGTGCAGTAAGTTTTTGCAACAATGGGCAGAAATTAATTGAAGTTTGGCTGCTTGACTGGTCGGCCATGCTACTCGGCACTGCTTGTAAATCACAACTGTACTACGCAAAATTGTTCATGTACATGTTGGAGCCTACACCGCCATCTTGAGGGTGACTACCTAACAATATTACTAGAAATACTGAAGTTCTATAGTTGTATAAAATACACACAGAGTGGGGGAAAAAAATACCAAATTATATTTGAACTGAAGTAACTAATGAAAGAAACAGATACTTAGAAATATAAAGAACTTAATGGAAAGTGAATTGCAACCACAGTCATTTAATATCATTAATATCATTAAAAGAATTATATCAAATATGTATCTGTAGCTGGTATAAGTCACAACAAAATTTGATGTGGCCATTTGTAACAAGCACCAGAAGCAAATGTGTACAGTAATTGAAAGAACCAAAGTTACGTGTACTGTTTTGTTATTTGGTTCTTTCAGCTGGCTGTGACTTTTAAGTTAGTCATGGCTGTGCTACATGAGCATTCTGAGAGCTGATATGTCTGTGGAGTCTTTACTCCATGCCATATGTTGACAGCTGCTGAAATAGTATGTAATCTATGACCATCTCCTCATAAGAAAGTTTCTCTGCAGAGATTTTAACTTATTTTGCAGAAAGGTATAAATACTTGGTTATGCAGCCCTTAAATGTTGATAGAAGCCAGAGGGCACAAGGTCCAGCAAGCCACATTGAAATTATAGATCTTATGCAACCGACTGATCTGTGTTTTATTTACAATTTGGAAATTGATCAGATTTTTAAACCTGTTTGTGGTATGTATCACCTCTTTGGTGAAGTACTTTAATTTATTGTACAGAAACCAGCTTTGAACTGTAATCTGTTTCAAGAAATAAAAGGCATGCATTTGTAAACTGCAGATTTTGTTATGTTGGGCCTACAGAGCCGCAAAGTTATTGGATATCTATTTATCTGTAACAGTAGTAAATGAAAACGGATCCCTTTAGTCACATTGACTGGCAGGTAGTGGGGCTGTTTATCTTGTGGTCATTATGACAGGCCAGTGTTTACAGATCTAACTAGCCACACAACAAGCTGCCAGTGGGAAGTCTGTAAAGCCATGTTAGGTGTGTCAAGGGATGACTATATAACACAATGATGGGTTTGGCAAAGTATGCCTTAAAAGCCACAATCATGTGTAGGTATTTTTTCTATAGTCATGGTGAACATATACAGTACTAACAGAGGTGACTGGTTCAGTGCTGCTGTGGCCATACTACTTGTCACAATCTTCAAGCATCCTCAATACTGTCCCGACCATATACCAAGTAATTATCATTTGTTTCCTCACCCAATGAAAGATTTTGCCAGCCAGTCTGAGGAGTGACCCCAACAGACAACACAACATTGTGTAGGACTGGCTGCATGGCTTGGCTGCAGACTTTCTTGACAAAGGCTTACAAAACTGGTCATGAGATTATGACAAGTGCCTTACTTTATGTACTACGTGGAAAGGTAATTTAATATAGGTCCCAACCTTGCACAATAAACATATTTTTTAAGAGAATTTTAAATGCTTTCTGCTGCAAACTGGTTCCTGCTTTCTGGTTGTGCAACATATGTGAACTATAGAGTTGTGCCACTGTGTACCCTAATTAACATCACTACTACTTTAAATGATGGAAAAATAAGAGCTGGGTGCAGAGTACTTCGTAAGGCATGTGTGAAAGCCAAATAGGTGATATGCATGAGTGTGGGGTTCCTCTGCTCGGTGAAGAAGAAAAAAAGCAAGGTACTTTGTTAATCAAGTACAAATCTGAAGATACTCAGTCTGATAATTGACAGGATAGACAGCAGAAATGTGTAACACATTTTGTTCCTTAGTTCTGTATCTGCAGCTGATCAAACTGGTGATGAAGATGGTAGAAAAGAGAAGTGGCAGATAATCTAATTAAAAAAAGCATTTCTATGAATTTTGTCTCCCCATCTGACCTATCTGTTGATGCCTTGGGGCAACCTGATGGGAATATTCAGTAAATCACGTGTTCAGCTAATGGCAACATTCATCTCTTTAAGTAACACAACACAGTCTGTTTGAGAGAATCTATAAAATACTTTATTTGTTGCTTAACATTTCATCAATCATTTATCAATTCCTGATGCCTTTCCTCCTTAACCTGAATGCATGGTGTACTATACACTTCCCTTCTTATTCATCATACTCAGGAATTTGTGTCAAGTTAAGGGAAAGTGTGTAGTTATGGACATTATGAATGATTTTTTTTTTTGGGTGATTTGCTGATTGCGCATCTCAGTATGATCTTAGTAATTAACCAACTTCGTGCACAAATTCTTGTTTTATAATAAGTTTATTATATGCCTTTACATGTTTCAAGCACTATGTGCTCATCATCAGGAGGTCAAAAGTGTATTATACAGCATCTGGTATCATCACACCTGTAGTTGGCCATCCGGCGCACGGGTTGAGAGAGTCCTCTCTCAACCTGTGCACGGGACAGCCACCTTCAGGTGTGATGATACCAGATGCCGTATAATACAATTTTGACCTCCTAATGATGAGCACACAGTGCTCGAAACATGTAGAGGCATATAATAAACTTATTATAAAACAAGAATTTGTGTATTAAGTTGGTTAATTACTAAGATTATTATGAATGAAGTTAAGGGTAACAATCAGTCTTCGGTTTCTAAGCAAGTGAATAGGCCACTAAACACACTGATCTAAACATAACGTCTACAACCTAGTACTGCTACCAACACCTTTCAAACTATCACTAAAAGCTGTCAATAGTATACTGAACAAAAATCTGTATCCTTCCTGTCCCATCTAATAATCAAATCCAAAGGAATATATTTATAATTATGTTCAGCAACAGTATTAAACACTTCTACCTCAAGAAATTGACTGTACTTAAGTGCTCATTTTTACCAGCACAGTGCAAAGTAGTTTAGCTAATTCATCTCTTGGGATTATGACAAGGATGCTTGTAAGTACTAAATTCCCTGCCTCATAAGGCATGCCCCCCCCCAACAAATCTTCCACAAACATCACCATGTGTCATAACACCAACTGACAAATCTGTAAAAAATACCTTCTAATTAAAGGGTGCATCTTATCACTTGTAGGGTCCTATGAAGCAGGAAATCCAGTAATTTCCCCACATATGTACTGCCTGTAGAAGCAGCTTCATCCGAAGCAACAACATATTTGTCACTGACATTATGGCGTCATTACATGAATGCCTGTTACCCCTAAATGATATTTAGAAGGAGCCCCATGTGGAGCTGTCATATGATTTTTGGTCCGTGCAACCTCTTCTCCGGTAAAATATTTTACTACAAATAAATGACCACTATGGACACACAGCTGGTCCCAGTGACTGTGCGTTCTAAGGTGTAGGTCTGCAGCCACTCACCTGCTGAGATTGTGGGTTCGAATCCTCCTGGGGGCATGGAAGTCTGTCTCTTGTGAGTGTTGTGTGTTGTCCAGAGGAGTCCTACCATCTGTGGTGCATCGTGTGTGATCTAGAAACCTCATAAATGAGAAGGCCACAGTAGCCCACACTGGGCACCAGTGCCAAAAAAAAAAAATTGATCGAAGTAAAATTGTTTTTACCAGCATCTCCTCACATGCTAATTATCAATTCCTGTTTATTCTGTAAGCTTTTTCTAGGGTAGTCTATTGTCTATGTCTAAATGGTATAGTTTGGTACGTAGACAAACAAGTGGTTCAAGAAACTTGGCTTTAGTCTTCAGTATTTCCATCACTACTCTTTCCTTGCACAAGACATTAGCACATCCAACATACCACTATACACAACACCTAAAAGTAAAGCTGTTCCATCGAAGGGGCATAGTAAGAACATATGTGCCATTACTTACTAAATATTTGAATATATTTAAATTGGTAGTAAAAATGTGAAATGGAATTCTGGAATAAAAATCCACAGCATAATGCAGAGGAGTTCTGCCACAACTGTAAAATCTGCCTTCTCGTCTATATATTTTCGTGTCGCTGACCATTTTTACCAGTACAGAGCACAGGAGTGTGGGCCTTCATTATCAGTAACTGTAAAGTCAGCCCCCTTCTCATCTGCCAGATACTTTAGTGCAACTAAGTGATCATTAAGTGCACAGGCGTATGGCCTTTGTTATCAGTAACTGTAAAACCAGATCTCTTCTTATCTATCAGATGTTTTAGTGTATCTAAGCAACCACCAAGATCAACAGAATACACGAGTAAAGCCACTATTACCAACAACTGTAAAATCACCTGTCTTCTCATATATCAGATGTTTTAATATTGCCAAGTGACCTCTAGAAGCTGCAGAGTATATAGGAATAAAGCCTTTATGATTACAAACTTTAAAACCAGCCCTCTTCTCATCTGACAGATACTTTCGTGTACCTAAGTGATCATTAATAACAGCACAGTCCACAGTAGTAAACCCTTTGTTATCAGGAATTGTAAAATCAGCCTTCTTGACATCTATCAGGTATTTTAATATATCAAGTGCTGCACAGAGTACAGGAGTGAGGCCATTGCAATCAACATCATCTGACTACTATTACTAACATTCTAACACACAGATGTTCCTCTACAACCAGTTGGTTAGAATACATCAAAATGTAAGTAAGTAAAACCGTTTGAACACAAAAGACCAGTATACCATGATGAAGAATCCAGAAACTCAGACAATAACAACAAAATTTAAATTTAAAATTGCCAAATATTAAATTACTCTATTTCACCAAACAATGTCTATACAAAATAACTGTATCAAGACAGCATAATCTGTCACTTTTTGCTGGACATCTCATACACACTACATTAACCTGTACAGGAAAATGCCCAACTGTAACCTGCTGGATTTCTGTAACAAATCTATGTTACAGCAATGCAATTTTTGACTTACTAAGTTTATCATGACTGTTACTGATGATCTAGAAATCTGGAGGAATTAAGCTGTTTTCGCGTCCACTCTGACCAGATTCCACCGACTATCCGTGGCATCCCCCAGGTTCTCAACACATACAAATTTTGAACAAAATCTGAAGCTTCCCATTGGTTAATATTTTGATTTCAGCAACCCCTCATAGGTCGTTTAAAACAGACCAAAGGTAGCACACATGTCTTTAGAGTTACAGCTTGCTGACCTGTCAAGTTAACCTCCCATTGTTTCCAAAAGATCTACTTCTCTGTGCTCGTTAAGTTTTTCTCCCCCCATTTCCTGTCTGGTGTGTAGCTGCTAGTCTTGCATTCTTTCCTTCTACAATAGTATGTGCGGCCTATTCCAGTTTATCAAATCACCCTTGCTAAATATAAATCTTTATATAAATTCACCTAATCTGACCATCTTATTGATTTTATGTATCCTTGTTTCTCCAAATAGACTCAACCCTGTCCGTACAGTTACACTTTCAACTTGCTAGAGTACCGTTCATGTTTGAACTTCAGCAAGTGATCTGAACAATTGTGTGTATGTAACTATCTGATTCATATTATGTGCCTGTGCCATCCTTAGTGACTCGTGTGTGTGTTTTTGTGTGTAGCAAGTGTGTTTCAAAATGATTTATGTCATGAACCATTGATAACTGTGTGAAATGGTATTGACCTACTGTGGTTTGAGGCACCTAGTTTACAGATAAACCTACTGCCTAACTGGATTGTAACCAGTACTCTGCAGTATATTTCCTTGTGTAATGTAATATCTTGTTATGAAGGAATGATTAGTGACATTCTGAAAGTGTTTTGATTTCTGATAAGCCTCCCTTTCAGGATCCTTGAAATGATACTTCAATGCACAGTCCATTTATTGTGTTCATGAAATGTTTAATGTTTAAAGCAGTGACATGTGTATGTCTATATGTACATTTACAAATCTGAATATAAATACCTGTGATCAAAAGAAATGAATGTTAAAAATTATCCCATCCTACCTCCAATTACTCATTATGAATACCAGATTTGTTTCCATGACATGTATTTCACATTGTCATATATTTTTCAGTAAGGAGAGTTTCAGTTGCTGTTAGTGAAATCTTTGTTCACATGGACAAACATTTATCCAACAGGTGCATATGTGCCTTTGCAATAGCAAGAATTCCATGATTTACTGATTTTATACCAGCAAAGACATAGGGGTAGAGCAATGAAGTTTATGTTATACGTATTTTTAGTTATTACTATTCTATAATGTATTTATTAAAAACCTACACTTATGTCCAATTCATTAATGTGTTTATTTCCATGCTGACTATTGCAGCATCATCCCTGTCATGTGTTGTATTATTTAATTTAATTGATTTTCAGTGTTGTCACAGTTTCTTTTTGTTGCACTCACATGACTTCTACCATATATTGTTGTGTAATTTCTGTAATTGTAATTCATTCCTATTATATTCATCTGTGCCTTTGGTACTTAGTGTATCACAGTTGTATATATGTTGCAATAGTTAGCATCAAAATGTGCCCGTCAATAATGACAGTCAGTGTGGTGGTGAATACAAAATAGCACAAAAGGTTGACATAATACTTGGTTAATATGTTCCATAACCATGCATTAGAAAATATTTAAACTTATGTAATAAAATCAACAAATACATACATATGAAATATGTCTCATCACTCGTTATTAAATAACAACATGTTTCGATCGCTTTTGTCATCACCATCAGGGTAGCATTACAAGAGTACGAAGAGTAAACTGCAAAAGTGTGTTAAGTGGAAATATTCAGTGTTTGAGACGTAACATTGAGCGGTTCCCAATATTCCGTATGGCAGATTGTTGTATTCTTTGCACTTTTGTAAAGATATCCCGATGATGATCGCAAAAGCGATGGCAACATTTGTAGTTAATAACGTGTGATGAAACATTTTATACATATGCATTTGTTTTCATTACGTAAGTGAAATTAGTAATTGGTTGCTCCACCGACGGATCTACCGCTACTTTCATACGTGTAATTAGTACAAGCGTTTGGCGCATTGTCGCGTCTTTGGCATTTTAGTACCATAGATATCTAATAGATGGCAGTGTATTCTTGGCCACTCTGTATCACTGAGTTTCTAATGTACCATCTAATGAAATAAGAAGATGGAGCTGCAGTGAATGAGGCATTTTTCATTTACTCTTAACATCCCGGCATTACCGTAAAATAACCAGGAAGCTTTGCAAGGAGGTTTAGTCACAGTGTCTATTGGGGCACTTGCATGGTACATATTGCTAGGATGTACTTCTGAGGTGAGCGGTTTCGCTCACCTCAGAAGTAAATGAACACACGCTGCGCGATAGCACTGCCATCTTTAGATACATGTTTGGTTAAGTTTTGTGTTGATGGTGGTGATTGCTGGGCATCTGAACTAGTTTTTGGAATTTATTAAAAATCTTACCATATTCGGTAGGTATGGACGTTAGGCAGTACTTTATACACATGGAATACGTATATTTGTTTATTATCTGTATTTTGACAAACATCGCTGTCATAATGTGGTTTGGCCTTAATGTTTTGGAGAAACATTTGCAACGAGCTAGTATTGTTCCATTACCTATTAAAATAGGTACAGAGCCATTTCCTTCTGATTTGCTTATTTAATGCATTTACAAATCTTTGGGACTGTACAGTATTTTCAAAATATTCCTTCTAGATAACGAGAAGAGTACGGGAAACTGGCATGGGCGCGTTACTAATTTTGTGTTAGGAATGTTAGGAGTCGTTTGTTGCAAACGTTTTGAAGTACCGTGGTTTTAACTATCCACATTTTGCATTGGCCAAAAACAATTTGGATTTAGATACCTTTACTAATTAGATAATTCATCGTGAAGGAAGACTGAAAATATTAAGTACTTGGATATCGTATTTTTAATATTTTGGTTCAATTACATGTCGATTTTCATCCAACTTTAGTGATGTATGGTCGCAATATAAGATTTTGGCGGGAAGTCAGTTCGTGTGATAGCTAATACAGGATGTGGTGATGACTTATTAATTGTGAATGAAATTTTGGACAGTGTCACGCCAAAAAAAAAAACCTTAACGTCGTGGATTTTTTTTTAGCGTGAGATAATTGATAATGTCCAGAATGCCTGTCATGACTATGTCCATATACCAGGGGGACCACAAATCTCCCCAAAATATAGGAGCCTCCTCATGTTGCGAGTGCCAGCACTGTGATATGAAGCAAGTTATATACTGAAGACCCACAAATGTTACGTACCACTGTACAAAATGTAGTCACCTGGAATTTGTAAACCTTTGGACATATACCATTGTCAGAATCCTTTAAAGGTGACTTTATTTAATCTTTGAAGGCATTACTTTTTACCAAACTACCACCTCAATATGATGTCTACTGTGGCTGTATCCAGTAATTCACACATCTTACACTTTTGAGAACATGTTAGATCAGGGTTGCCACTACAGCACATCACATAATGGTATCCCAGGTACATGGAAGGATAATATTTACTCTGCAGATGTTAGGATATTTTATGTTTCAGTGTGATGACAAACATAGTTTCCAGTTGCCAGCATACTTTTTAAACAGATTGCATTCTGGTAAAGAAGGATTGTGTATTCAAGGAAGTTCTACCTTTTATTTTCCCACCAAGATTAGGTTTCATTTTATTCACTCAGACACTGGTGGGGGGGGGGGGGGGGGGATAATTTTCTGTTTTTTTTTGGGGGGGGGGGTGAAAAAAAAAAAAAAAAAAATAGTAGTGGATTGTGTCTGTGGGGTGTTTTTTTTTTATTTTTAAATTATGTTG
>Ga0123357_10001445_pt1 | contig 25203 bp, 28 predicted proteins | sample TergutEmb28metaG_FD_89873 | JGI IMG/M metagenome (GOLD analysis project Ga0123357, IMG submission 89873) | Embiratermes neotenicus P4 segment gut microbial communities from Petit-Saut dam, French Guiana - Emb289 P4 | ecosystem: Host-associated > Arthropoda: Insects > Digestive system > Gut ...
CAAGCGGCTCAGACGAACCCACTCCAACCATCGGAACATTGTCCGATCCGACCATGGAATTCCCGGTGGCAGGTAACTATGACCTCACGGCAATGTTCAGAACCATACAGCCGCCGACAAAGAACTATTACATCACTGCAACCGCCGATAACGTAACAAAGATCTCCCCGAAGGGAGTCGTCGTTGTACAGGCAGAGCAGAACCAAACGTTCTACTTCTCCGCCGCAGACGGATATCAAATATCATCAGTGACAGTGGACGGCATGCCTTTGACCCAAGACCAGATAGATCTCGGGCAATACACATTCAGGAACGTGATAATGAACCACTTCATTGATGTGAAGAGTAAGGTCTCTTCCGGAAGTGCCGGCACTTCGGACGACTCTGCGGGCGACAGCATAGGTTCCGGCAATGGTTCCGATAGCGGTGTCGAGGACCAGGGCAACACTTCGAGCGGTCACAACAACATCTGGTGGTGGGTCCTCCTGATCATACTGCTGATCATCATCTGCCTGCTGATATGGTTCCTGCTGTTCTACAGAAGATACTACGATGTCATCAAGGTCGAAGGGTCTGCAAAGATAATCGGAAAGGACAAGATCCACAGGAAGAGCGAGTACGCATTCTCGGTGGAAGGGATCCCCGCGGCGGTAACATACCGCATCGGAGAGGACGGAATACCAAAGCCGCTTCTCCCAAGCCCGAGCGGAGGTTACGTGATACCCAAGGGAGAGATCACTGACAACGTGACCATCGAAGTTCTTTGATCCAAGGTCAAACTTTTTTAAAACCATTTTATCTTTAATTCTTTTTTTAAGGTATGTATCATTTCGTGTTGAACCTATATCCGCAATTTGGGCAGTCCTGGCTCCTCGTCCCTATGGACTCTTTGCCGCATGACGGGCACTTCTGTATAGTTAATTCGGTTTTTCGGAAAGCCTTACCATGCATCCAGCGAAGTAAACGGGCGAAAAGTATCATCATAGCTGCCGACGTAAGGATACAGAAAAAAAGAATTGCGATCGTCCCCCATAGACCGACATTTGAATAGAGGTCGGGTGAATTTATGAACCCAAACAGCCTAAACATACAGCCGTATCCCCCTATGGAAAAAAAAAGTTTCTTAAGGTATCATTTGCGTATGTGGCACAGCGCGGCCATTAAGGTGGTGGTCCACTTGGGAGCAGGACATACCGCAGGGTTCATTGACGGTTTCACGGGTGGCGTTAGGATATGCAGGACTGCGGTTTTCATGAGTCAACAAAGCAGATACCTCACGTAACAGTGGCATTTTTGGGAGGGTGATCATTGAGGCCTCAAACTTATTGTTGCTGGCCACCATTTGCTTCTGAAAACCGGAGTCCGCACTTATTGTTACCTAAAAATCGACCCCGCAAACTATATAACCTGGTCTTTGCAGCCGCGAGTCACCTCAGACAGTCTCCGGCACTCACATTTATTATTATATCAAAACACGATACAGTAGCGGTAATAATTCAAGGGGGGAACTAGGGGGGAAAACATGACGATTAAGTCATTTATATTACTAATGTTAGCTATAGCGATAATATTGGTCGCGGCATATCTGGTTTTATCTTTATATGAAAATAATGACGACTTTGACAATGATAAAAATAACAATAAGAGAGAAGTTAACATAAAGGAATACTCGGTCTCGATATCAAAAGAAGGGAGCGGGACAGTCACCGGAGCGGGAAGTTATTTGTTGGGAAATACAATAGAGATCACCGCGACTCCTGACACGGAATACCGTTTCACAGGCTGGTATAAAAATAACGAGCTTTGCAGCAATAATTCGATTTATAAATTATATATCGATTCGAACTGTGATTTTATGGCAAAATTCGAAAGGATATCACATAATGTCGACCTGAAGGAGAACGGAGCACCCATACCTGGATACTAACTGGCGGGAGAACATACCATTCGGAGAAATCGCTACAATGATCGCCACGCCGACAAACGGTTGTGAATTTTCCGGATGGTATGACAAGTCAGGAAACCACATTTCACCCTACCCTACCTTTTATGCGGTTGTGACATGTGAAAAATACTGCAAAACGCGATCATTTATTCGTCAACCGTTTCTTTAATAAATTGATAGTCACTCTATCATACATGGAACCCAAAGATGCCTCCCGTTCAAGGGTCTTGGTGGAAAGGCTGCTTGATATGCATCCTCAGCCTTTCAAGTCCTTTTTCAGGAGATTCATAAACGAGAGGATCTGCGACACGGGCCTCACTGAGAGCCAAATAGTTTTCCTTACGGTACTCGATAAAGAAAAGGGGATGTCCCTGAAGGAGATGACCGACAAGGTCGGGGTGCATAAGTCCCTGACAACAAGAGCGGTCAAACATCTTCTTGAGAATGGATTCATTGTCAATATCTCCGAATCAGGCAAGGAACACTCCATTGTTCTGACGGCAAAAGGCGTAAAGGCGAAGAAGACAGCGATCCAAGCATTCAGCGAACTCTTTGATCTTATCTTCGAAGATCTGACAGAAGAAGAGCTGGCGTTTCTGGAGCGGATCCTGTCAAAAACAAGGCATAAGATAGATGAACTTTCTTCACAAGAGCAGACATCCGATGATGACAGGTGAAACTCCAATATTGTGACATTTTCTTATTTTCGTATCGACGCCGATGGCGGGCATTAATCTGTGAGAACATATCCCAGAATGGTTGCAACTGGGATTGGACTGTATATATAGTTCGGTACCTATAGTGGGAGAAGGGAGAGAAGAGATGGAAGCGATCGGGTATATCATAATTCAGGTATTCATTATGCTGTCAGCAGCGAAGGTGCTCGGGAGCATATTCGAACGATTCAAGATGCCGTCTCTGATAGGAGAGATACTCGCAGGCGTGCTTTTCATAAACATTGTCCTTTTCTTCCCCGGAGTTGGGAATGTGCTGCATTTCTATCCCGACGAATTCCTGCATGATGATACTCATTTCCTGCATGTGATGGGCGAATTGGGTGTGATATTCCTGCTTTTCATGGTCGGCCTTGAGACAAGGTTAAGCGACCTCATGAAGGTCGGCAGGACCGCCATGTATGTTGCCATACTTGGGATCGCAGTGCCTTTGCTGGGAGGTTTCGCGCTGATGATGGCATACAGCCCCGGCAATGTGAATCTCGCCCTTCTTGTAGGGACGGCCATGTTCGCGATGAGCACGGGGATCGCGATCGAAGTACTCAGGAATATGAACGCCATGAGTACCAAAGAGGCCAAGATAATCATCGGTGCGGCAGTGATAGACGACATACTTTGTTTGTCCCTGCTCGCAGTGATCAGCGGCATCGTTACCCCGGATGCCAACATGACGACCATCGCCATCAACATGATCATCGTGACAGTGTTCATCCTCTTCTCATTCGGATTCATCAAATACATAAGAAAGGTAGCCGAGAGCAGGAAGCACAGGCTGCTGGAAAGGTACAAGCACGGCGACATGCACGGCGACATAGGTCTAAGCTGCGACATCTCAGGGTTCCATGAGGTCAGGACGCATCCGTCCGAACTAAGCATACTGGGGATAGCGATCTTGGTGTGTCTGGGTATGGCCGCTCTGTCGACGACCATAGGCCTTGCCGGGATAATAGGTTCGTTCCTCGCAGGGATGCTGTTCGCTGAGTTCAAGGACACGATGCCATGCGAAGAGAATTTCAATACGGTCACATCATTCATGCTCCCGTTCTTCTTTATTTACGTGGGCATGATGGTCAGATTCGATGATTTCCAGCTGGGGCTGCTGCCTCTGCTCGCCGCTCTGATAGCGGTCGCGGTGCTCACAAAATTCATAAGCGGATACTATGGCGCAAGGAAGGGAGACCTTTCAAAGGATTCCTCCGTGCTCGTCGGAGTGAGCATGATACCAAGAGGAGAGGTCGGAATAATCGTTGCAAGCATCGGCCTTACGATAGGGGTGTTCACCAATCAGATGTTCACCACCATCATGCTCATGACCCTTGCCACATCGATAATAGCTCCGCCGCTCATATCCTGGGCATACAAGCGCATGAATGAGCGCGCCCGCAAGGAGCAGCAGGATCTGTGCGAAACAGAAGATCATTAAAAAAATAATACTTCGGCAGGGTGCCCCCTGCCTAGTTTATCGGCGTTCACTCTACTTCTTTTACGGTCTGAGCGCCGGCAGCATTATTGTAGATGCTGGCTATTCCTTTTTTGCAGGAATCTTTGCTCTTGTACCCCTGAGATGCCGCAACGATCTCTCCGTTCATGGCCTTCAGGCGGAAACGGTATTTGTCGCCTGCGTCTATGAATATCTCGTACTTAGGGTTAGTGAGTTTTTTGTATCCTTCCTCGGTCTGATCCTCTATTTTGGACCTGCTGTTAGTCTTTACGCTTTCAATGCCGTTCATGCATGAGGATTCAGTCGCGTAGACTTGGGATGTGCAGATCACCTTGCCATTGCCCGCCAAAAGGTTGAACATCACTCCGCTCTTTGCAATTTTTACAACGAATTTACCCATAGATTACCTCTATATAGTAATATGTTGAATTACATAAATAATTTATTACATATGTGTTTTTTTTATACATTATATATTAATGAAGTGCACCGTTTCATACAGACCTTTCAATCTCTTTTTTTCCCCTCATCCTCAGGATGACGGCGGAGGTAAGGGAAAGTATCGGCAATTCTATCAATGGACCGACAACAAGCACCAGAGCGATCATGGGAGAATCGGGAAAGGCGGCTACGGCTATGGCCAAAGCAAGAGGGGAATTCCTCGCCATGACAGTGAACGTGAGCGATGTGGAATCATCAAACGAGAAACCGAGCGCTTTTCCGACAAATCTAGATATTATGAAATTGAGAGTGAAGAAGATCGCCAGCGGAGCAAGCATCTGCAGCAGGACGATGGGATTATCCAATATCATGCTGCCGTTGGGGGCGAACATAGCGAACACCGCCAGACAAAGGAAGAGCAGCTGCAGGTTATCTCCGTGCTTATTCACTTTTTCATCCAGAGCATCTTTTTTTCCAAAAGCTTTCAGGATGATCTTGAACAGATTCGCCGCGATGAACGGCACGGCGAGGACGACGACGATGCTGATCAGTATAGACCCGATATCGAATGATGATCCCGTTCCCAGGAATACGAAAAGATACACGGGAAGCAAAAAGACCTGCAGCACAAGGTTCAGCGGAAGTATGGATGCGCTGAGCGAGAGGTTTCCTTTTGACATGCCGGTGAACACCATGAACCAATCGGTGCATGGAACCACCAGCAACATCAGGAAACCGATCATCATATCTTTCGATTCCCCGAGGAAGGCGTATCCGAGAAGAACAGCCACTATCGGCGTCCAGACAAAGTTGATCAGCACCGCAGCTGAGGAAAAGCGCACATTTCTGAAAGAATGCACGATATCTTTTACATCCACCTTCAAAAAAATGAAAAATAAGAGCAGGATCAGGAATGGCTCTATCATATTCGCCATATTGTTCGAGAAGAATGCGATCTGCCCAAGGATGATCCCCAAAATAGCCGCGGCGATAATGAAGACAGGCTGCATTCTGGTCAAAAATCCTAAACTTGCATCCATCGCATCATCGTTCCAAGAATATGCATAATAGCATTTGCATGGTTTTTAATTCTGTGTCAAAGAACGTTTATATTCTAGGACTATTATTGAGTAGTTGTTCAAATATTCAAATATTGTGATAGCAATGAAACATGACATAGGCCACAGCGGGAAGGAGCATGACAAGATCATAGAGGATATGCAAGGCCAGATACCGGATGAAAGGACCGTGAAGGAACTGTCAGATCTCTTCAGCGTCCTATCCGATCCGACCCGTCTGAAGATACTCTTGGCGATCGGAGACGGAGAGGTCTGCGTCTGCTGCATATCCGAACTCCTTGGGATGTCTATATCTGCCGTGTCTCATCAACTAAAGACGCTCAGACAGGCGCATTTGGTGAAAACGAGAAGGGACGGCAGGAACATCTACTACTCGCTGGATGATCACCATGTAGGGAATCTGCTTGACGTGACCTTGGAACACATGAGGGAATGAGAATGAGGCATGTGTATCGACTGAATAATCTATGCTGCGCCGCATGCGCGGATAAGATGGAGATTGCGATAAACAAGATTGACGGCATAGTGTCGGCAAGGATCGTTTTCATGACCCAGCGTCTGACTATAGAGGCGGACGAGTCAGAGATTGGAAGGATCGAGCCCATGGTGGAGAAGGCCGTGAAGAGGATCGAGCCCAATGTTAAACTGAGAAGGGAATGATTTGTTCGGATCAGCCACAATAACAAGGATCGCCGCCTCTGGCGTACTTCTTGCAATAGGGGTTTTCTCAGGGGTTGATGACACGATCAAACTCGCGGCATTCCTAGCGGCATATGTTGCAGTGGGATATCCGGTATTAATTCGCTTTTTAAAAGCGATATACAACAGACAGCCTTTTGACGAGAATTTCCTGATGACCATCGCATCAATAGGGGCTTTTGCGGTCGGAGAGGCTCCAGAGGGCATAGCGATCCTCCTCTTTTACCAAGTGGGCGAACTTTTCGAAGAGTATGCGGTGGACCGCTCAAGAAGGTCTATTTCTTCTTTGACGGACCTCCTGCCGGAAAGCGTCAATCTTCTCAAGGACGGAGAGATCATCGCATCAGAACCGGAAGACATACAGATCGGCGATGTGATAATTGTCAGACCGGGAGAAAGGATACCTCTGGATGGGATCGTCATTGAAGGATCGTCGATGATGGATACCTCATCAATAACAGGGGAATCCGTTCCGAGAAGAGCATCCGTCGGCGATACGGTGCTGAGCGGATGCATATCAACAAATGGTGTACTAACCGTAAATGTCACATCCGCATACAGGGACTCGACCGCTTCCCGAATAATAAACATGATAGAGGATGCGTACGAAGCAAAGTCCAAATCGGAGAATTTTGTTACAAAATTTGCCAGATATTATACTCCTGTCGTTGTTATTTCAGCTCTTTTGTTGGCGATCATACCTCCGCTGATATTGAATGCTTCCTTCGAAGCATGGATATACAGGGCGCTTACTTTCCTGGTTATCTCATGCCCGTGCGCGCTGGTGATCTCCATACCTTTAGCATTCTTCGGGGGGATCGGCGGCGCGTCCCGCATGGGGATACTCGTGAAGGGAGGCAACTATCTAGAGGCCCTCGCGGGCGTGGACACTGTGGTGTTCGATAAGACGGGCACTCTCACGGAAGGAACATTCGAGGTAGAGAAGATAATGCCTTATGGCATTGACGAGGAGGAGTTATTGAGAGTTGCCGCTCATGCGGAATTCCATTCCAACCATCCAATCGCCGTAAGCATCAGAGAAGCATACAGAAAGGAGATCGACGGTTCGATTGTTGGTTCAGTGGAAGAGATCGCCGGTAAAGGAATAGCCGCCTAGGTAGACGGACACAAGGTATTGGTAGGGAACGAATTGCTTCTTTCCGAGACTGATATCATTTTCGAGAGGTTTAGCGGTTTCGGGACCGCGGCATATGTCAGCATTGACGGGGACCATAAGGGATGTATTGTGATAACTGACCGAATAAGACGTGATTCTTCATCTGCCGTAAGGATGCTGAAGGATGCCGGCATAAAGGATGTTGCGATGCTTACGGGCGATAAAGATGCGGTGGGAAAACATGTAGCGGGGCTGATAGGCATAGACACGGTCTACACAGACCTTCTTCCCGGAGACAAAATAAAGATCGTCGAGCAGTTGTTATCTGAAGGAAAGTCTGTTGCGTTCGTCGGCGACGGAATAAACGACGCACCTTCTCTGGCTCGGTCAGACGTAGGCATCGCCATGGGCGCAATGGGTTCGGACGCGGCGATAGAAGCGGCCGATATTGTTATAATGGACGATATGCCGTCGAAGGTTCCTATAGCAATAAAGATAGCAAAGAAGACCAGATCGATATCCATGGAGAACATCGTGTTCGCGATAGGGGTCAAGGTACTGTTCCTGATCCTCGGCGCATTGGGCCATATTACGCTGGTGGAAGCGGTCTTCGCCGATGTAGGCGTCGCCGTCATCGCGATATTGAATTCCATAAGGACGTTAAGAATATCGGCGATGGTATCAATGCTGAAAACATTGGAGACCGAAGAAATAAACGTTTGATGTTCTGGCTGTGCGATAACGCCGCAACCACGATATGGGCGTACCGATCAGAATTAAGGTTGTTTTCCATGTGATCGTTTCCTGAACCAGGGCCATAGAAAATGACGTAGAGAACGAAGTATGCGTATATCAAGAATAATCTCGAGACAGAGGAGCTGACTGTGGCAGCCGTTAAAGAAAATTTTATGGTTCAAAACGAGGGCATCTTTTCAAGGAACCTTGCGAACACCGTTGCCGGACGAGCTTTGCGGGTCTGGGCGTGAGTATCATTAAGGTGTATTCATCACGTCCGTGCATCCTTTCAGATTGCGCGCGGTGCCGCAGAACATGATCAGGAATCTTATGAAGACATATGCGACCATAAGGACGGCTATTATCACGGTGAGCGTCTGGAAGGCGGAGAAGACGCCGTTATTCGATACGCCGTAGAAAACTCCGAGTCTCCGGATCGAGACCATGCTTATCACAAGCGGGAAAGTAAAGGCCGCATAGCTGGGATGGAATTTTATCCGCAGCAGGAACGGCAGGCAGACGAGAACTGCAGCGTAGCTTACGATGCCTATTGCCGACATAACCGCAACCGCCGTACCGTTAACATCGGCGCCGAAGGCCATGAAGTATCCCACAATGCAGAGATTCATCGGCGCAGCGAATATCGCGATGTTCGGTACGGCTGGTTCCGGTATGCCTCTGATCACGACAACGCGGTACAGTATGATCGGCGTTATTATGAAATACATTATCAGGCCCGCGAAAAGTATGACCTTTCCGATCGCCGTGACCCCGAATATCGGGGATGTCACGCTTGCGGCGATGAATCCGATGAACATCACGAACCAGCTCGGGAACACATTCTTTATATCAAGACCCAGAACGAATTTCTTCACGAAGAAGAACATCATCACAAAACTCAGTACCACCGCCGAAGCCCATATCAGAACGGCCATTTGGCCGATGTATTTGTATGCGTATGAGGAAAGAAGCATCAGTGTCATGCAGTATGTAGGCAGCACTCCGAACACCACCGGGCTGTTCAGTTCCTTTCTGAGACCATCGATATCAAGCACGGCCCTGAGCGTAAAAAGTACGATCAGTATTACCGAGATAAGCGCGCATATGCTGAAAGTATAGAATTTATAATTCTGGGAAAGGAACATATCCAGCGACGCAAACGCAAGCGCGAGGCCGCATACGGGCACTGGCGTCTTACTTACGAAAGTCACGACCGTTCTCATACAATATCTTCCCGTTTTCTTTTTCATTTAGATGAACGAAGATGGTAAAGTTTGTAATCAACCGGCCGATCTCCGCATTGTTTAATATGAACCAGACACGGCATATATAAACGTACATCAGAGAACGGGTCGGCCGCACTATCAGGGAACTCACTAATGCCAAGCTGGTTGTTACACAAAAATCAAGTAATCAACCATTGATTGGGGGTCATGGCAGAAAAAAAGACTGACGGACAGAAATTGGAAGAGAAGCTCCTGATGAGATCTTCGAACATCGGAGAAACAAACGGCTCTCTTCTCGATGAGGCCAAAGATTTCTGTGAAGAGTATAAGAAGTTCCTGTGCAACAAAACGGAAAGAGAGATCCTTGACTATGCAGTCCCCATCCTGAAAAAGAAAGGTTACAAAGAATTCCAGATCGGAAAGAAGTATTCTGCTGGAAACAAATTCTACATGAACAACCGCGGCAAAGCCCTCATAATGGTGACCGTCGGGAAAAGGCCGATATCGGACGGTCTGAGGGTGGGGGTCAGCCATACCGACAGCCCCAGACTTGATTTCAAGCCAAATCCTCTTTTTGAGGATACAGATATGGCCTACTTCAAAACGCACTATTACGGCGGGATAAAGAAGTATCAGTGGGCCGCGATCCCTCTGTCGCTGCACGGCGTCGTCCTTCTGAAGAACGGAAAAACAGTGAAGGTGAACATCGGAGAGGATGAGGCAGACCCTGCGTTCTGCGTCACTGACCTGCTTCCGCACCTTGCTATGAATCAGATGAAGAAGCCAGCCGGAGAGATAATCGATGGAGAGCAGCTTAACATCCTTGTCGGATGCTGGCCGTTCAAGGATGAGAAGGTATCAGGAAAAGTGAAACTCAACATAATGAACATACTCTTTGAGAAATACGGTATCACCGAGAAGGATTTCCTGACGGCGGAGTTATGCGCCGTTCCCGCGTTCAGGCCGATAGATGTTGGTCTTGACAGGTCGATGATAGGCGCATATGGGCAGGATGACAGCGCATGCGCCTTTGCCAACTTCATGGCAGAGATAGAGTGTGCGGAGCCGGAATTCACCACTGTAACAATATTTGCCGATAAAGAAGAGACGGGGTCGGATGGGAACACCGGGATGAGGTCATTCTTCTTCAGGGATTTCCTTGAGGATTTTGTATCAGCTTACGGGCTTCAGGTGCGCCATGTTCTGAGGAGATCCATCTGCCTCTCTTGCGACGTCAACGCGGCCATAGATCCAGCATTCGGAGACGTTTTCGAAAGGAACAACTGCTCTTTCCTGAACCGCGGGCCGGTCGTTTCCAAATACACGGGGAGCAGAGGAAAATATTCCACTAACGATGCTTCCGCGGAGACGATGGGCTTCCTCAGGGAGATATTGGATGAAGCGAAGGTGCCATGGCAGGTCGGAGAGCTCGGAAAGGTGGATATCGGCGGAGGAGGAACGATTGCGGCAGACATATCAGTTCACAATCTGGACACCGTCGATATGGGCGTACCCGTGTTATCAATGCACTCGCCGTTCGAAGTGACCTCCAAGACGGATGTGTATCTTCTGTATAAAGCGATACTCGCGTTCTACAGCAGCAAACTCGAGAAGAAGTGAGCCTTGGCTCACTTCTTTATTCCGAGGTAGATGTTCACCGCGCCCATCGATTTAACGAAATAATGCGCTTCTCCGAACCCTGCCTTCAGGAATTTATCGGTAATTTCCTTTCCCTTCGGGAATCCTTCCACAGATGATGACAGCCATTCGTATGCGGAATATCTTCCATCAATGGACACTCCTTTATCATATTTTTTCCCGAGACGGGACACTCTGTGTTTCATATACAGCTCATAAAAATATCTGATGACCTTGTTGTTGGGCTTAGAGAGTTCCGCCACGACGGCCCTCCCCCCTGGCCTCAGGACCCTGTACATTTCGTCGATCGTCCTTTGAATATCCGTAACGTTGCGCAGCATATAGCCGGATGTAACGATATCGAAAGAATCGTTCTCAAATCTCAAGGATAAGGCGTCCCCCGTCTCAAAGATAACAGGCTTTGGCAAGTTCTTGTCCTTCATCTTCTTTTCTGCGTATTCCAGCATCTTGGGGGTGATGTCCACGCCGTAGACCTCGCCGTCCTTCCCGGCATTCTCCGAGAGTAGGAATGCGATCTCCCCTGTCCCAGTTCCGATATCCAGGCACCTTTTTGATCTCAGGTCGCCTGCCTTTTTCATCATAAACTTGTGCCAGCCTTTGATCATGCCCATGGACATCAGGTCGTTCATCTCATCGTAGTATGAGGCGATCTCCGTGAAAACATCCTTAACATATCCTTCTTTACCTTCGAATTGGGTGCCGTTTGGCTTGGTCTCCTCGGTCATATGATGAACCCCGTGATGAGATACTGCCCTATTAAGTATCCTGCGATGAGAAGAACTCCGAAATGCCAGTTCATTCTGAATGAAAGGGGGACCAAAAGTCTGCTCCTTTTTTCATCATTGGGCGCTTCCTTCCCATTTCTGACCAGGATATACATATCAAAAAGGGCAATGAACGCCAGACCGCAGGCCCACGGTATTATCTGAAGTATTATAAGTGCCAGTAATATCGGGAACGCAATTCCGTTAAGCGCAAGATAGAGTCTCAGACTCCCTTCATAAGACAGGAAACCAGATAGTGTTCTTACCTTTGCCTGTTTATCTTCATGGTAGTCTCTGGTCTCGTTGCCGCTGAGGACAGCCGTTATAATGAATGCATTCGGCAATGACATCAGAAGCACTTCGCTCGAGATCTCACCGGACATCACATAGTATGTGCCCAAAGGCATCAATATGCCCATCATGAAGAATACGCTGATGAGCCCCATTGCGTAATATTTGTAGGAGATCCCTACAGTGTACAGGCCGGCACCGGCGATACCGAGTATTCCGAATATCAATATCCCCCAGCCTATGTACCAGATGAACACGATCCCGCAGAGCGCGGTTATGCCGAGGCATGCCAGACCCACAATGAGAACAGATTTCGGCCTAAGGGCTCCGGTAACCAATTCGGGAGACCTCGATCTGCTCTCCAAAGTGTCCAGAGTATCCGTCCCTTTGACATAATCTCCGTATGTGTTCAGAAGATTTGCCGCAGACTGCAGCAGGCACCCGCATAATAGGACCATCAGGAAGATCAGCCAGTTCATGTGACCATCAAAATAGGCTACCACTCCTCCGATGAGGACCGGAACAACGGCTCCGTGCAGAGACCAAGGTCTGAAAGCATTGTACCATCCCGGCCTTACAGATCTGACATCTTCCATGATAGACCCTGACTGTTTGCAATGCTATTTAGATTATGCAGTGTATCCAAATGTAGGGCTGGATAAGGATATGGAAATGAATGTAGAATAAATATCCAGATAAACCGATGGCCGATACAATCTTAAAATACGCGGACGGTCTCCACCAAGCATGGGTTTAGCTTTGAAACTTCTGACAAGCAGCGCGTTCATGATGGGAGCGGCGCTTGTGTTGTCACTTGTAACAAATTTCTCCGGTATCTTTCCAAGTAAAATTCTGACGACCAGCATAGTGAGCAACCTCACTATAGTGCTGCTTGCCATAATGATGACAATATCGCTTTCGAGGATACCGAGCAGGAATCTGAGTCCTGCAAAGAACCCTACATCACTCTTAAGAGCTTTAGTGATAGGATTGTTCATCGCATCCACCATTCCGATAATCGGATACCTGCTGCTCAAGGACTCTTCATACCACGATTACGCCGCAGGTTTGGTCTTCGTTGCAGCGACACCGTTCGCGGCGTCCGTGGCTCCGTTATCATTCATTTTGAGGGGAGATATGGAACATGCGGTACGTTCCACCATATACGTTTACATAGCGGCCCTTTTATGGATACCGTTCATCGTATTCGTCCTGCTGGGTAAGGCCGTCAATATGACGGATCTAATAATAACCGTTATCGAAGTGATCGGGATACCTCTGATAGCTTCAAGATTCCTCACGAGAGTGAAAATGGATAAGATCAAGATGGCAATACTGCTGAACTGCATAATATCGTTCCTTGTGTGGATGTCCGTCAGTTCCACGGCATTCAACTGCGGGATGTGGGTTCTGCTGGCGTTCCTGCTTATCGCGGGGCTTAGAACGATCGGTCTTGGAAGCGCGGTCGAGATCACGGAAAGGCATTTCAAAATAGCATGGTCCCAGAGGGTCACTGATATACTGATGATGTCCTACAAGAACAAAGGCATAGCCATTGCGCTGTGCGTAGCTACGATGGGCCACCTCGTACCGTATGCGATGGTGGCGGTCGCCGCATCGGTTGTAATGGAGACGTGCTGGGTGGTATGCATGGACTCGGTCCTGTTCTCAAGGAAAAGAATGAGGCGCGAGCTTGAGAAAGAGGGCTTAGAGGTTGGAGAACTATGAGTCTTTTCATGATGACCGTTTGAAGGTCCATTTTCTAAATGAAGCTTTTACGCCTTACCCACTCCAGAACTCAGAGGGACTTTCTTTATCCCCACATTGTTATTTTGATATTAGTGCCGTTGTCTTCAACTCTCATATATGGGTTCTGTCTCACAATGGCATATTCATCGGTGTCTTTCATGAACTCCCATTCTTCCGGATCCACGTATTCTTCTCTCACGTATTTTCGCGGAATGCCAAATTCGTATAACCCCACATAGTATCGCAGAAAGAACACATATGATCCGTCCCAAACTACTTTGTCATTCCACCACTCCTCTGCGAGTCTGTACTTATGGATGACATACAGCAGATCGTTCCTTATTTCGGGGCTGTTCACAGCATCCAAGCGTTTGCGTGTACGTTCCGAATCAGGATATTTGATTGATGCCGGGGGCTTCACTAAATCTTTACAGACCTCTTCGTTATCGATAAAGTCTTCTTCCAGATACATTTCATTGCTGCAAGAGCTGAACTCCCTGATCCTTTTCTTTCCTTTTTTCCATGCTTCAAACGTGTTCTTACTGATGTTAATGATCTTTGTGTGTGCATAATTGCCCATTTTTATTCCTCTGCGTCATAGTTTGATTATCAGATGAATCATTATCCGTCATCTCTTCCCCAGATATGTATCCGGACCTTCTTCCCGTTGTCAATGACATCCATATGCGCATTCTGATATACGACATCATGATCTTCTAATTTGCAGAGTGCAGACTCAAATGCCCTGAACTTTTCATCATCTATTCTTTGTTTGTTCATCTCGAAGTACATAATATTCCAAAGTACCAAAAGATCTTCTGCGGTTATCTCTTCTTTGTTCCTGAGGTCGTTTACGATCTTACAGAACTCTGAATACTTTTCATTGTTGATCCCCTCCCATCCTTCGATCTCAAATAAAGCATTGCGGAGCATTGCAATCTCATCTTTTGCCAGCCCCCACTCCTCGGGATCCACATGTCTCTTATTCGCATCCTTTATTGAAACACAATCTCCGTGGTGCCTCAGGAATGTCAGCAGCATGGAAACGTATGAACCGTTCCATTTTCCGAAATCTATTCTATTGTATTTTTTGCCAACGAAATACTTGCGCAACACATACAATAGATCTGCCTGTACCGCAGGACTGTCCACCGCATTCAGGCACTCGCACATCCACTCCTCTTCGAGACCTATATTCGTTTGAGGGCCGTAGACCGTATCCGGTTTTTTCTCCGCGGTTATGAAATCATCATCTGTGAGGTCGCACACGGGATAATAGTCGCCTCTCATTCTCACCTCTCCGCGTCTCCATTTCTCAAATGTTTCTTTGCTTAGATACATGAAAGTATGCTCCGAAGAGCTGTTCGTTTCGAATACCGGCCCCCTGATCGTTATCTTCATTTTTCCGCCTCAGACTATATGGCTCATTGTTCCCTTTACTTTTGCGAACATATCCTCTACCTTATCCATAAGCTTATATCTATCTGCTGATGTGCTTGTGGCCGCAAACTCTTTTTTTACGAGATCAATGTACATTGTGTGGGTGGCATCGCTCCCTTGATAGAACAGACCCCACATATCGTCATCAACGTGTTCCCTTATGTTCAACTGTCTGAGGGCCAGATTGTCAAATGAGACAATCCTGAACTTGCTGAATATCCGATCGAGGTCATTTTCCATATCCTTTATCTTCTCTTCGACCGCCTCTTGATTATTATCATAGTATTCAGCCCCTCTCCCCCAATTTTTGTATCCGAGGATCAAGAGTTTCAGATCCATACTGCCGTAGGACAGAATGGTCTCCGTGGGCGTCAGGCCGGCGATCACGTGCAGGATCGCATTGGTGTTGCGCTTTGCGAAGTTACACACTGTTTCACACGATGAAGAATGCACCGATATTCCTATTCCTCTGAGAAGGTCTTTGTCAATCCATTCCTGTATCTTGTCATAGTTGGTCAGCAGTTCTTTTTCATGCAGTGTTATGCTGGCCAGTATCTTCTTCCCTTTGAGAAAATTCAGAAAATCCTCTATGCGGGGGTGGGATGTTGCGGAACCTCCGCCTATGGCTATCTCAGTATATGGCCTCAGGGTGTCCAAGAAAGGCGCATCAAGGTCTGCGTGGTCTCCCCTTTCAGTACTTCCCTCGTGACACATCCTGCAACCGATGTTGCAATGGTCGGTTATCTTCAGGTCGATCGATTCCGGGAAGACCGCGTGGAATTCATCATCCTCAGTTGCACGCACCTTCGTTCCGTCGTTTATGTTTATCATTACGTGAACATTTCCGTTCACGTACTGCCTCCAACCTTGGTCTGCCGGCATTAGCTCATTCCTATACTTCGCACCGAATCCATCTGCATGATTTTAACGGCTCTCTCGGCTCTGCACTTAAGGCCGCATTCTCATAAGACATTGGACTCGGATCGTTTACGCAAGCGTAAGCGAAGGTCGGTGCAAAGCCGCCCGGGATGAGCAGCAGAACCAAAAGAGAATTCTGAGGCGCGGTTCTTTCGGCAAATGCGCCGATCGGATGGTTCTGCGGCGGATAGAGAACATCAGACTGTCCGTATTTCGATGAATCGAGAGAAAAGTAACGACTGCTGAATGGGGGCCGCCAGTCTCCCCTCATGGCGGAACATTTCTTCAGCAGACACATCTTGCCGGGGGCCGCCAGTCTCCCCTAGGGCGGAACATTTTGCAAGATGCATCCATGGTTTGTTTTCAGATGTTATATAGTTTTGCTCCGCTGAGTTTTGGGGCGGGCAGAGAGCAAGGAGATCTGCGTCGGCGGTCAACTCCCCTCAAAAAAATGAAACCTAAGTCTTCGAATGCTCGAACATGAGGAACTTCACCCTCATGTGCCTGCTCAAGCATGAAAAGCTAGCAGCAGTGGTCCGAACAGTTATGGGTGCGAGGCTATTTTTAACCGAAGGCGCAGCGTCCGCTGCGCCGAGGGCGGTCGAATGGAATAACGCCCTTAACGTCTTTTAAGTGCCGCAGGTCTCAAAACTAAAAGAGCCACAAATGAGGATCTCTCCCCCTTCAAAGCCTTTAGACCAATATACATTATATATCCATAAAAAAATGCGTCCGCAGAGGTTTCAGGGCACAATGTCATCCGAGTCATTTTTCTTCAAAGGTGTGTTCCTTACGAAGTTCCTTGCCGGTGAGCTCGCCCGTGCCCGCAGCGAGATGGAAGGCATGGACGATCTCGGAAGTGAAGGCGCATGCGATGTGATCTACCTGAAATACAGCATTGAACCGCTGGTGCTGCATGAGGAGCAGGCCGAGAAGAACCTTACCACCGGATACCGCATCGTGGATCCGCTGTTCCGGTCGAAGCATCTGCCGGATGTGGCGAATACGGTAAAATGCAGAGTGATCGAACACTGGATACCGTTCGAAGGCGATGAACGTTTATTCGGATTCACGACGCGTCCTTTGCCGTTCTATCCCTTCGGAAGATTGGAGGACGGTGCATTCGTGATCTCTGAAAAGGAAGATGAAGACCTGTATATCAGCAACTATCAGTACAATCTCATTCTTCTCAGAGATTGTCTGAAAATGTCAGCGGAAACCGTGAGATGCTATAACTCTGACCTGAGGACGATGATCAAAGAAGCGTCGTTTGTATTTACCCATCGATATTCACGATGACGCAGAACATGTTCTTAACGCCCCACTCCGACAATGCGGATAGGACAGGCAGCATGCTCCGTCCCCTCTCAGTGAGAGAATATTCAACGCGGGGAGGCATCTCATTGAACATCACGCGGCTGATCAGTCCGTCCCGTTCGAGTTCTTTCAACTGTCTCGTCAGCATTCTGGGAGATATGCCGTCAATACCCTTCAGGAATTGATTGAACCTCAGGTCTCCTCTCTTTGCCAGTTTGCACATGATGACGGCTTTCCATCTTCCTTCTATCAAGGACATTGTTGCATCTATGGCGCAGTTGCTGCGGGCAATTGCCATGAAATATAAATTGTAACAGACCTATAAACAATTAACTAACAAAATGTAACCGGCGCTCAGTTTCCGCGAAATTTTTTTATAAATAGTTACACGCATGGAAGTTTGTTACATAAATGAAAGTATGTTACACATATGGAATGGTGTTACATACATGAAACTGGACACTATATACGGCGAAATGAAGATGTATGTTCGGAGGTATCACAATGAGTGTAAGAGACGATATCTATGGACAGATTGTAGGAGCACTGGCCGGAGCAAAATTCCCGATAGCTACCCCTGAGAAGCTGTTGGCAGCATTCCCTAACGGGGCGGAAACCACCTGTAGATCGGGAGATGTTTTGTTGAAGGCCGGAGATGCGGGTAAGGTTCTCAAAGCAGAGGATTTTCCGTTCAAATCAGCGGCTGATGTTGCAAAGACGATCTGCGACCGTGCCGGTCTATGAGTGCGTTGATTTTGAAGACCCGTGTGTTTTTTCGCAAACCATTTAACATTTTTACTTCATTAAACAAAATTATCAGGTCATATGAATACACGAAACCGTCATTTTTGAGGGGTGATGGCTGTGATCTGAAACATTTAATGCGGCCATTCTCGAATGTCCGCCACGACTCATCAAAATGGATTCGAAATCATTAAATGGCTCCGAGGCTGAAAGGATCACAGTGCTTTAATTCAGAGGTACCGAAATCAGGTTCTTTTAGCTTTGAAGCGGGTGATGCTTAATGGACATCCCGGAATGTTGTTCCATTAGACAGAGGCGGGTGTGTACCGCCTCGGCGTCTTTCCCGCATCCCCGCATATATGCGATTTCTGTTTGTCAGCCTGTTCCAATCTCTGGCTTTTTTCAGATTCCGCCTCACGGTGGACGCTCCCGTTCAGGATAACGGTTCCCGCCCAAAGCCCGTACGCGGTCCCACTCACTGGTCAGGACACATGCCGGACGCGCAGAGGAAGGGGCCGTCTTCGCCTGCATCATCTATTCGACGGGACATGTTCGTATGTTTTTCCAAGTGAAAATGCGGTCAGGACATGTTCGTAAAAATGGTTTAGAATTACGACAACCCTAATCACATAATGCCCGAAAATGGCATGGGAGGCGGAACAATTAGCGATAATGGATTAACAGGAAGAGTAGGGGGGAAGAAACTTTTCATTCTCGGCACATCCTCGATCATGGGGCCGTGGCTTATTTTGACGGCGCAGTGGATAGGATACACGGGAGTTTCCGTGAGTCTTGCGTTCTTACTTTGCGGACTTCTCTGCATACCGATAGCCTTTTGCTACGGAGAACTTGCCGGTATGTTCAGGAACAGAGGAGGTTCGTACGAATACGTAAGGACCGCATACAACCGCGAGGCCGGATATTGGATATCATGGACAACGATGTTCACGTATATCGTGCTCATTTGTTTCCAAATAATATGCGTTACAATGCTTATTCAGTATCTTATGGGCGAAGATTTTGCTAAAATACTCGTGATAGCGATTGCGGTGGTGCTCATGATCCTCATGACGCTGCTGAACACACGCAACCTGTCGGTTGCCACCACTCTGCAGGTGGCAATGTTCTTCATATTGGTCATCTCGGGATGCGTTGCAATGGTGTGTTTCTTTATGAACGGATCCTTCAGCCTGGGCAACATGGGATCGTTCTTCCAGAACGGTATGATCGGGCATAATGACATCATAGGCATGGATGCGGGTTTCCTGCTGGCGATAGCGGCGTTGGTAACGATGTTCTTCGGGTTTGAACTCATACCGCAGTTCGCCGGAGAAGCGAATTATCCTGCTAAAAAGTACTGGAAACTCATGGTCGGCGGAATAGTGTTCGTCATTGCGTTCGATGCGCTGATATGCATAGCCGAGATAGGGATGCAGTCGCCCGATCCCGGAATGTCGTCTTTCCAATACATATCCAGCCTTTACGCCAGCAACGGCATGGTCAGCGCGGTCCTGGCGAAAATATACGTCAGCTCATGGCTCTACTATCTGGTGGCCGTGGCGAACTTCTGTGCAATGGGGTGCTGTCTGATCGGATTCTGGATGGGCGCATCACGCATACTACATTCGATGGGCAACTCCGGATCGCTGCCGAAAGTATTCGGCAGGGCCAATAAGCACGGTATGCCATCGGTCGGAAATTACTTTGTTCTTGTGATGGTGCTCATACTCGTGCTGATCGCTCTGTCAGGCCCGGCGTGGATAAACGCCACATTCAGCCTTATGGCGCTCGGGGTGGGATTCACATACTTCGGGGTGTCGATGGCATTCCTGAAAATAACCAAGGATCATCCAAACTCTCCGAGGCCGTGGAAGGCGCCGGGAGGGAAGATCGCCGGGTATGTGGCCGTGGCCTCGTCGCTGTTCATGACGATAATGATGATATATACGGTCATAAGCGCGGCCATTAACGGAGACCCGACGATGGCGGTCATGGCCGTGGTGTTCTTCGGAATAATAGGTTTCATAAGATATATGATGAAGAGGGACATGTCCGCCAACTCGGACAGATACGTGGAGGACCCCATCGACCTTGATGCGGTGAACGTTGATAACGAGGCGGTAGAATGACAACATCAAAAGAGCTTGTCGAGAAAGCGCTGAGAAGAGAAGAAACGGAGAGAGTACCGTTCTGCGCACCGTTCCAGGGATATTGGGCCCTGGGGCTTGAGGGCGTACCGGTAATGGAATCCATCAACAATCCCAAACTGGCCGCGGATGCGCAGTACAGAGTGGTGAATGAATGCCATATAGACGGGGTGGAGGCGATGTGGGATTGGCTCCTGCCGGCGGAGGCGATGGGATGCAAAGTGAAGGTGCCCGAGTTCGGGACCATACCGACGGTATCCCATATAGTGAGCGGACCAGAAGATATTGATAAGCTTCATATCCCAGATATAAAGAACTTCTACCGCTTCAAAGCCGCTAAAGAAACAGCCGCACGCATGGCAGAGAAGCTCGGAAAGGACCACTTCCTGATGGCATCGCTGCTTTCCCCTTTCACTCTTGCCGGAGAGCTGAGAGGAGTGGATAATCTCATGATGGATACGTTCACGGATGAGGACTTTGTGCAATCGCTGATCAAAAGATCTATGGAGATAGTTGAAGCGTTCGCCGAGGAGATCTTAACGTGGGATATCGACGCGGTGATAGTCTGCGACCCCACCGCATCGGGGGATCTTGTATCCGCCGACGACTACCTCAAATTCTCCAAAGGATCGATGGAAAGGGTCGGCTCCAGAATAAGGAAAGGCGGAAAGGTTCATATTGTGCATATATGCGGAGATACCAGCGACCGGATGGAGATCGTTGAGTCCACCGGATGCAATGCTTTCTCCGTGGATGTCCAGGTAGATATAGGCGCGGCAGTGTCGAAGATGAAGGACAGAATGACCATCATCGGGAACATCAACCCGGCGAAGACGCTGTTCAGCGGCACTCCGGACGATGTGCGGAATGAAACAAGGAGCTGTCTTGAGAAAGGCGGCAAACGCAGCTACATGCTGGGGTCCGGATGCGACATACCGGTCGGGGCCAAGCTGGAGAACATACGCGCAATGTCGGAAGTTTTCATGAACTTCTGATCTCCCCCTAGAGATTTCCTCCTTAAACCCTTTCCCGCCCTTCGGGGCGGCCGCTTTATTTATTTCTGCTGACGATGCTGCTGCGGTTCTGAAGAGTATACTGGTTCATTATCTTCCTTTCCGCTTGTCTTAGCGTCACGTCAAGCGTGGATTTGGAGCACCCCATGATCTTGCAGAGGCCGTCCATGTTTATTTTCCGGGGAACTTCATAGTATCCGTTCTCCACGGCCACTCTCGTGGCCTCTTCCTGTCTGTCGGAAAGGAAGGTGATTAAGTTCGCGTCCGCGGTCGATTTGCGTCTGACGGACACCCCAATCTTCTCAAGATTCTCAATGAGATTCCTGATGTGTTCGGTATTCGGACTCATTATCGTCCAGCAAATGTTCTCATCATCCTCCATAATGGCGGAAACAATCAGGCATCCGGACTCAGAGAGTATTCTGGAGACCTGGCAGTTATTGTTCATCACCATCGCGATCAGTTGATGGCTTGATATTCTGTCAATGGTGCATTCGCCACGGGCGTCGGAGTAGGAGATGCGGTCCGTGATATCCTCGGAAAGAATTTTCTTGGGGTCCGTTATTCTGATCATCGAACATCCGCCGTCGTTTGCCAGACAGGTGCACTGTATGACCTCCAGCCGTATCTCCGCATCAAGCTGTTTTGCTTTTTCGGGAATGAGTTCAAAACAAGAGTTGCCGCCGTCGGATTCGTTTACGATGAGTTTAACGTAGTACATACTCAGTGACCCCATGGATATCGTGCCGCATTCTGAACGGTGCAATCGACTGACTCAACAGACCCCGCATTTCCGCCGGAACATTCAACCTTTTATAAGAAAACGCCTCGCGGAGTATATACGCTTATCTAATGGGTTCCCGGATAGTAAAACGCTGCACCAATAATCTCAATTTATATTGTTTGTAGAGTGATGGTGTAAATGAGGTTTCCGGACAGCGTGCCGGTTGTCCGACACGTCCTAGCCTTCCTCTTCCGTATTCTTTTGTCTCAGCATTCTTTCTGATGAACTTAGCATATTTGTTGTCTCCCCTGTTGCATTTCGAGCCGGTAGCACCAGGATAGAATCATGGGGCCTCCTTATTCGACTTAAAGAATCCTGGGCCTTACAATCCTAGATGCCAAAACCATTAAAGGTTCATATGAAATCCTACTACTATGGTTCCCCCAGATACTATGCACGAACTCACATTCGAGGAGTTATGCAAAATAGTCGCACCCATTGCCAGAAAATACGGTATGAGCAGTGTATATCTATTTGGATCCAGAGCACGCGGCGATAACGGCGATGACAGTGATTTCGATTTCTGCGTGGCCGCTCCCAAAGGATTCAGTCTTTTCAATCTAGGCGAGTTCGTATATGATTTGGAAGAAGCTCTCGGGAGAGAAGTGGATGTCATAAGCGAAGAAGGTATCCATGTCAGCCAGTACTTGAAGGAGGAGATGCTTCGTGACAGGAAGATCGTATTCGAGGCGTGATATAGATAACATTCAGATCATCGTAAAATACTGCGAAGACATTGATTATTTCATTAAACTATATGGTTCAGACGAGGAGGATTTTACAGCGAACCTTTCTCTTCAATATGGGTGTGTTTTCTCTCTTGAGCAAATAGGGGAACACATCAAACACCTCTCTTCGGAATTGAAGGATGAACATCCAGAGATCAATTGGAGAGGTGCAACAGGCCTGAGAGATAAAATCGCACATCAATATGGAAGTATTGATCCCTCTTGGATAAGGTTCACAGTGCTGAATGATGTGCCCCATCTGAAAAATGCATGCCAAAAAATACTAGAGGGCAAAGACGTACAATCTTAATCTGAATTTTTTGAAAGAAGGCTTGTCTCAAACTGCTACACGCGGGCTGGCCGGCCCTCTAAACTGCAGCGCATACATCTGATTTTTAGAATACGCACCTCTAGAACAGTTTCACTGCGAAGTCGAATGAGGAAGCCTCATCACTGAGGTTAAATGGGATGGGCCTTTACGTCGAATAAAGGAGGGTCTGCGAAGGCTTGTCTATATTCAACTTGAATGTTGACTCTATCCTTTGGAAGGTTTAGCATCCAATTAATGTTTCACAGAAATCATTTCTCCACGTCTGTGGGAGATGGTATTTCACGCGTGCCAGATTTAACCTAGCAATGAGTCCGAATCCCATTTATACGGAATGTGGGATACAAATAGCATGGCTGCAGGTGAGATGCTCGGTTACGCGAAGTGGTGGATCGGTTCTGTATTCGGGAGCAAAGCACCCCTTGTGAATACACTCATGATACATTACGGATGCAATCTGAGATGCAAGCACTGCAGCATATACAGCAGCGGCATTGAGGAAATGGGAAAGAACAAACTATCTTACAAAGAGATAGTTGATGACCTGAACTTCCAGTTCAAGAACGGTGCTAAAATAGCCTATTTCGAAGGCGGCGAGACGACCATGTGGTCCGATGAAGGAAAGGACCTCGGCGATCTGATAAAAGCGGCCAAGGACATAGGATACAACAATGTCGGATACACCACCAACGGCATGAATAAGTTCTTCACCGGATCCGATGTGATATCCGTGAGCCTCGATGGTCCGAAAGAGATACATGACATGATAAGAGGAGAGGGCGTATTCGACAAGCTCATGGAAAATATCTCCGCCGCGGAATTCAGCGGAGCGATATACGCTAACGTCGTTCTTCAGAAAGATAACATCGGACACATAGAAGAGATCGCAAACGTAGTCAAGGACAATAAAAAACTGGCCGGTGTCATATTCAACTTCATCACGCCGCCTCCGTACGATCTGACGCTTACGCCGGAAGAGAAGAAAGCGGCCGTGGAAAAGATAAGGGAACTCAAAAAGATCGGATATCCTATACTGAACTCGAAACACGGCCTTGAACTCCTGACCGAAGAGGACTGGAGTAAGAAATGTCCGTATCACGTAACAGTGTTCATCACTCCCGACGGGTCGCACTACAACGGCTGCCCGATGCAGAACACACCGTCATGCGAGCACTGCGGGTTCGCGGCGGTAAGGGAATACTATTTGATAAAAAGAGGAAGCATTTCGACGATCAGCGAGATGTCGTCAATATTCGCCATGTCAAAAAAGTGATCATACACCGAGCAAGAACTTCACGATGACGGCGATGATAAAGAATATCTCTGTCGTGAAAGCGGCACCGAAGAAGAACGGAGAACTCCTCAGGCACCATTGATCTTCCTTTTCAGTGATTATCTTCCAAGCCTTCAGCATCAGCGGCAATGTTAGGAAAAGCAAGATGTACACAAGGTTCAGGTAGACCATAACCGCGGCCAAGACATAGGTAAAGACCACCAATACTTTCGCCATTCTAACTGCCCCGTCAAGACCGAAGCGGACGGAGATGCTCCTCTCGCCGTTGGCGATGTGCGCATCCTGACCGGACATAGAATCGGTGAGCCTCATCAGCCCCACAAGCGTTCCGATGATCACGGCGAAGATGAATATCTCAACGTTAAAAGCACCGGTGAATGCGAACGCCCATGCGTCGGAGTTGATCGTTGCAACGTAAAATGAACAGAACACGAGCATGAAGAACGATATTGCAACATTCGCTTCGCCAAGTCCTCTTGCGCCGAGGTCGAGCGGCGGCGCGGTGTAGAAGTATGAAAGGAATATCCCTACCGCACCGAACACCAAGGCTATCCATCCGCAGTGTATGACTATCGGGATTGCCAGCACAACACTTATGACCAGAAGTGCG
>Ga0123357_10001446_pt1 | contig 25202 bp, 23 predicted proteins | sample TergutEmb28metaG_FD_89873 | JGI IMG/M metagenome (GOLD analysis project Ga0123357, IMG submission 89873) | Embiratermes neotenicus P4 segment gut microbial communities from Petit-Saut dam, French Guiana - Emb289 P4 | ecosystem: Host-associated > Arthropoda: Insects > Digestive system > Gut ...
ATCGATTCGCTTCGATGGCGCCTTCGGCGCTGTCGGCCCGCCTGCGGCGGGACCTCAGGTGGGCGCTGCGGTGCCTGCGCACGTACGACAAGTACGCTTTCGCGGGCTCCTCGCGCTCCGCCCTAGCCTCGATTCGCTCGCAACGGCTGCCCTACACGCTCTCAGTACACCGGCGTGATCTTGCGGATATTGTTGTTGTTGACGTCGGAGACGTAGACAACTCCGTTGGCATCCACGGCCACACTCGAAGGAGAGTCGAAGGTGGCTTGGTTCGCTGGACCGTCTTCGGCGCCACTTTCGCCAACGCCTGAAATGTCGTCGCGCGTGCCGGCGAACGTGGTGACCATGCCGTCGGGCGAGACTTTGCGCACCGCATGGTTGTAGCTGTCGGCCACATACAGATTGCCGTCGGCGTCTACCGCCAGGCTGGCGGGAGTGTCGAAACGAGCGTTGGCACCCGCGGCGTCCACGAAACCATAGGCGCCCACATTCGAGCCAGCCAAGAGGCTCACCGTCCCGTTCTCGATCTTGCGGATGTCGTGTGACTCGGACACGTACAAGGTTCCCGTGTTCGTATCCAATGCGACGCCTCGTGGATTCGTGAACGTCGCGTTCGACAGCGAGCCGTTCGCGTAGCCAGCGTTGTTCTCTCCTTGGCCCGCAAGGGTGGTGACAACGCCGCCGGGCAGCGTCACCTGTTGGATCTTGTTGTTGACGTAGTCGGTGACATAAAGAAAGGTGCCCGAGGCGTTCAACGCCAGCCTATCTGGCTCACCAAAGGCCGCGTCCGTGCCTGTGCCACTGACGTCACCGGATGTTCCTCGGCCCGCCAAGGTGGTGACTTTGCACGGCGTGGCTGTGATCATGCGAATCACGCTGTTGTTGGAGTCGGCAACGTATACGTTGTCTTTCGCGTCCACGGCGAGGCCGCTCGGATGGTGGAAGGTTGCCTGATCGCAGTTGCCGTCGACGTAGGTTTGTGGTGTGGCGCCAGTGCCCGCGTAGGTACTGACCTTGCCGTTGACGGCGATCTTGCGGATCTCGTCATTGTAAGTATCGGCGACATAAAGGCTTCCATCCGGTCCAAATGCGATGCCCCACGGGCCACTGAAGGTCGCTTGCAATGGGTCGTCGCTGTCGGCAACGCCGCTCTTGCCTGTGGTGCTGCCCGCATACGTCGTGACAACGTAGCCTTTCGGATCACCCTTCGGCGCAGCGTCACCGGCGTCCTCGTTGCCTGGTTCGGTGACATCCCCCTTGTCAGGTGTCCCGGCATCGTCCGATGCATCCGGGGTGAGGGGGAAGTCGATGCCCGCACACGCGCACATGGCGGACACGGCGAACAACGCAACAAAAATATTCCCCGTAAGGTGGCGCATCCGAAGTCTCCTGGTGGTGAACGATGCCCCACTATGCAATCGATCGCTGCGGCTTGTCGATGCGATCGAGCTGCGGCACTACGACGCAATGGCGAGATTGTGCCTCTTGTAGGGTACAATCCTACTCACGTATGGGTGTTGTCTTGAGCGACGCGCGCCCTTCCTTCACACTCGCGCCTCGGATTCGTTCACGTCGCCGTCAACGACTGCGATCACGACAACGTTCGTTGACGTGGGCGTTGACCCGATCGGCGACGGCGACGAACCCGCCACTCGGGACGCGAGAACGCGGTCAGCTACTCGCGCAGAGGAGTGGCTTTGAGCGACGCGCGCCCTTCCTTCACGTACACGGAGAACTTCACGCGCTTGCAACCGTGGCGTTGCATGAGAGCGTCGCGGTTCTTGGCGAGTGTCTGCGCGAACTTCTCGAACGTGAGGCCTTCGGTCGACTCGTTGCACTCTCGCTTGGTGCGAAGGAATTCTTCGTAGATCGCTGGCCACTCGACACCAGGCGTCGCGATGGTTGGACCTGCTGCCGTAATGCTGTCGGACGACGTACGCGCCGCCACCATGGTCTGCTCGTCGTCCATCTCTGCCTCCACGGCAGGTGTTTTCGTCGCGAGCGCGGGCGGTGGAAGGGGCGGGGGAGGCTTTGGCGGAGCCCCGGCTGCAGGCTTGATGATCGGGGGAGGCGGCGGTTTGAGGCCGGGCGCTACCGGACGCGCACCCGCCAGTGGTGACGGTGGTCCGGCATTCACGCTGATGGGGGGACGCAGATTCGCTGCCGCTTGGCTCGCGATGTTCTGGTTCAGGCTCGGCACCGGGGACGAGCGATCTGGAAACGAGAACGCGCTCATGGCTGGTTGCGCGGGCACGGGTCCGAGAATCGACTCGAGATCGGCCGGCTTTCGCGCCGTGCCTCCACCCTTCTCGACCACGCGGTGAATGCCTTCGTTGATGTCGTCGGCGATGGAACGGAAGCCTCCGCGAAACTCGGGGATCGACAGCACGTCGATTTCGCCGGTCTTGAGACGCGCTGCTTGACGCACCATCTCTCGCATGGGCCGCGTATGCTCGAGCAGTGAGAAGAGAATGCCGATGGCGGACGCGCCAAGGGCGATGGCTGCCACGGCCCAGAGCTTCACGTTCTTCTTGTCTTGATCGTCGGCGCCGTGGATGAAGCCCATCGCCGTCGGGATCGAGACCCTCGGACGCGCGACCAGGAAACCCGCGCCGAGCTCCCATCCGTCGCCTGGCAACAGAGCGTAGATCGCGCCGCCCTTGTCGCGCGCGCCAGCGAAGGGGCGCACGTCGGTGTGACCCGTTTCACGGAAGCCTTTGTCTTCGGACACTCTCTTGAGATCCGCACCCATCCCTTCGAGCGTGCTGTCGTCGAGCCCCTCGGTGGTTGCTGCTTGCGCGACCCCCTTACCGAGCGCGAAGAACGCGACGTTCGTGTGCGTGCGTTTGCCGATGTCCTTTGCGAAGGCGTTGTCGATCCAGCGAATGCCCACGATCGCGCCCACTGGGGGCTGCCCCACTTCGTCTTCGACCGGATGGGCGACGACGCGCCCCATGCGCCCGTCCCAGACCCACGTGTCGTCGCGGAGGAAGCCGTGCAGCGCGTCGAAGACCGCTGGGTAACCACCGAGCTCGAACTCGGGGCTCGCCCTGTTGAAGCCCACTTGCGCGACGAGCCGTCCATCGCGATCGGTCGCGAAGAGCGCGTCGTTCTTGTATTCTACAGGCAATTTGTCGTTGAAGTCGCGAAGCGCCTTCGCGGCTTCCTCTCTCGACGCGGGTGGGATTTGATCTTTGCCGCTCGCGCCGCGCAGAGCCTTGCCGATGGCTGGATCCGTTGCTGCCAGCAAGAGTGTTTCGAGGCGCCGGCGCGCATCGACTTGCATCGCCCAGCTGACGGCCTGGCTGTCGGCCTTCAGCGCATCCTCCATCGCGGTGTTGTTGCGGCGGTTGTATTGGCCGACTGCGAGCGAGACGACGTAGTACGCGGCGGCGAGCAGCAGCGCGAGGATGACGTACCACATGCGCGAAAGGATCATCATTTCCCGTCTGCTCCTGAGCTGTTCGGGCTCACGTCGAGCGGATCTTTCAGCTCCACGAGTTTGTCCTTTGCGTTGACCGAAACCGGTTTGCCAACTTGCTTGCCAGCGAAGAATGCTTTGAGCACGTAGTCGCCTCCGGGAAGCGAGAAGCTGAAGATGCCGTCGCGACCCGGGTACGCGATCTGCGCGACTTGAGGATCCACCACGATGAACGTGCGCACGCTCGGAAAGAGCTCGTCGCGAACTTCGTAGCGCCCGGGCCCGGGCGCGCCCCATGTTCGTTGCGCACCGGTCTGGAGATCTTCGGCCTTCATCGTGGGTTGATCGACGACGAACAACCGGTGTTTGAAGGGATCGAAGTTCTTGAACACGAGCTCGGTCCCAGGTGTCACCACGATGGTCGTTGGAAACACGCGACCGCCGGTGACGCTCATTAGGATGGGGCCCTGCGGACCGAAATTGTCCGCCTGCATTGCCGCGATGCAGAGATCGCGCGATGGGTTTGCCGAGAGCGTGCGGAGAGGCGCAGCCACCGACGGTGATGGCTCACGCCACGTCCATCGACGCGAGTCTGGTTTTGCGGCCTCCGCGTAGACCTCCGGCACGAGCTTTTCCTGCCCGCTGATCTTGCCTTTGATGTTCGGTGCAGCCGCATCACTAGCGATGGAGAGGAGTGAGAGCGCGGCGAGCATCCCGAGAACGAGTCGTTTACGCATGTAGAGCGGCACGAGGGTACCCCAAGAACACCATTTTAAGGAGACCCCACCGTGCAACCGGCTCACTCGACCCCCTTGGGCTCCTCGAAGCCGGTCGCGACCGACTCATTCGACCCCCTTGGGCTCCTCGAAGCCGGTCGCGACCGACTCATTCGACCCCTGTCAACATCTTTTGGTCGGTCACGACCGGCTCACTCGACCCCCTTGGGCTCCTCGAAGCCGGTCGCGACCGACTCATTCGACCCCTGTCGGCATCTTTTGGTCGGTCACGACCGACCGCGTCGAATCGAAAGCGGTCAATTGCCGGAGCGGACGTTCTTTGCGGATATACCGTATTCGTTGAGTCGGTATTGGATGGTGCGCACGCTGATGTCGAGGAGCTCGGCGGCTTTCGTCGTCGATCCCTCGGTGGCTTCGAGTGTCTTTAGGATCGCATAACGTTCGAGTTCCGCCATGGTCGCGCCCGGCACGCGAATGGGGCCGAGCGATTCCCCCGCCGCCTCGAACGGAAGATCATCCTCTTCAACGACGCTTCCCTCGCAGAGCACCACGGCGCGCTCAATGGCATTCTCGAGCGCTCGCACGTTGCCGGGCCAGCGATGGGCGAGGATTTTCGCGCGCGCTTTGTCTGAGAATCCGTCGACGCGCTTGTGATTCTCGAGCCCGAATTTTCTCAAGAAGTGCTTTGCGAGAACGATGATGTCACCGCCGCGAACGCGAAGCGGTGGCACCTCGATGTGCACGACGTTGAGCCGGTAATAGAGATCTTCGCGGAACCTGCCCTCGCGCACGTCGGCGGTGAGATCGCGGTTCGTTGCGGCGACGACGCGAACGTCGACGGAGATCGACTCGCTGCCGCCTACGCGTTGGAAAGAACGCTCTTGCAAGACCTGAAGGAGCTTGACCTGCGTGAGCATCGGGATTTCGCCGACCTCGTCGAGAAACAGCGTACCTCCGTCGGCTTGCTCGAAGCGGCCCGCGCGGCGCTTGTCGGCGCCCGTGAAGGCTCCTTTCTCATGGCCGAAAAGCTCACTTTCGAGGAGTGATTCGGCGAGCGCGGCGCAGTGCAGGGCGACGAAGGGTTTGTTCGCGCGCGGGCTGAGCGCGTGGATCGTTCGCGCGAGCTCGCCTTTGCCGGTGCCGCTCTCGCCGGTGATGAGCACCGTTGCGCGCGATGGAGCGACCTGGCGCGCAACGCGGTAGACCTTCTGCATCGCGGTGCTTGCGCCGATGAGGCCGCGAAGCCCCTCCGCGTCGCGTTCGCGGAGCTGGCGGCGCAAGTTCTCTGCTTCAACGCGTACTTCGCGCTGCTCGAGGGCGCGCTCGATCGTCACGAGCATGGCGCCGAAATCGATCGGTTTCGTGAGGTAGTCTTCGGCGCCCGCGCGCATCGCGGCCACGCCCGTGGCGAGCTCCTGGGACGAAGTGGCGACGATGACGGGCATCTCGGGATCTTGCTCGCGAAGCTTCCTGAGCAACTCCATGCCCCCCATGCGCGGCATGCTGAGGTCCGTCACCACGACGTCAGGCGGCCGTTCCTTTGCGAGCTCGAGGGCGACCACTCCGTCCTCAGCCGTATCAACGGTGTATTTCTCACTTGCAAGAAGCTGCGCAAGACCGGAGCGTGCGCCTTCGTCATCGTCGACCACGAGGACTCGGGCTTTAGACTTCTTAGCTTCGGACATGCGGACCCTTCTCTCGAAACGGCGCTAGCAAAGCGAGTTCTCGTTGCCAATGCATTGTTTGAACCACGACGCCGCTACCCTTTGTGTGGTTTGCCCGCGCTTGGCCCGCTTCGTCATTTGAGGTACTCGAAGGCTTCATAAGCAATGGCGCCCGAAGCCGCCGCAGGATCCTTCGAGGCTACCATCCTCGTGATTGATGACAACGAGGCAAACCGAGCGCTTGCGCGGAACACCCTCGAGGATGAAGGGTATCGGGTTGTCCTCGCAACGTGCGGCCATGACGGTGTGATTGCCTTTGAGCGCGAGCATCCGCACTGCGTTTTGCTCGACGTTCGTATGCCCGACATCGATGGCTTCGGCGTATGCGAACGCATCCGTATGTTGCCGCACGGGCGCGAGACTCCCATTCTATTTCTGACGGCGCTCCGTGACGTCGACACCTTCGACCGAGCTCTCGCCGTAGGCGGTGATGATTTTCTCACCAAGCCCGTCCGACCGACCGAGCTCGTCGTTCGCGTGCAGACTGCACTCAAGTTGCGCCGCATGAACGTCGAGCTGCGCGATCATTACGAGCTTCTCAAGCATCAACGCGACGATCTCATGCGCCTTCAGCTCCAGAAGGAGCGACTCATGGCGTTCGTCGTCCACGACCTGAAAAATCCGGTCAATGCGATGGATCTGCACGCGCAGCTCCTCCTGCGCGACGAGGGGCTCTCGCCGAACGCGCGCTCGTCGGTGACGCGGATTCGGAGCGAGGCGCAGAAGCTCACGCGGATGATTCTGAATCTGCTCGATGTCAGCAAGGCCGACGAAGGCAAGCTGTCCGCGCACCCAGCTCTCTTCGATCTCGTTCCGCTCGTCAGTGAGGTTCTCTCCGAATTTTTACCCACCGCGGCGGCTCGCAACGTGGAAGTCGTTCGCGCGATCGACGTGACGCGCATTCATGCAGACGAAGATTTGTTTCGGCGCCTGCTCACGAATCTCGTCGACAATGCTATCCGTCACGCGCCCGTGGGTTCGAAGGTCTCGGTCGTCGCATCGCCGCACGCCGATTTCACCGAGCTCCGCGTCATCGATCGCGGCGAAGGAGTTCTCCCCGAGATGCGTGACAAGATCTTCGATCCGTTCGTTCGTCTCGAAGTAGGTGATGGCCCGGCCTCGCGGAGCAGCCGCGGCCTCGGCCTTGCATTCTGCAAGCTTGCGGTTTTGGCCCACGGGGGGCGAATCTGGGTGGAGGACGGCGCACCTGGCGCGATCTTCTGCGTGAGGTTGCCGAATGGAGTCTGAAAAGACGTTGTCGGCGGAGCGCTATCGTCAGATTCTGGAAGCCGCGCCCGACGCGATGGTCATCGTCGATCATGCCTCCAAGATCGTCTTCGTCAACGCACAGACCGAGAGGATGTTCGGCTATGCGCGCGCCGATCTCCTGGGCAAGAACCTCGACACCCTCATTCCCGACCTTCTTCGATTGGCGCACTCCGCGCACGTCGGAGACTACTTTGCGCAACCGACTCCGCGTCCCATGGGCTCAGGGCTCGAACTCTTTGGCCGGCGCGCCGACGGCAGCGAGCTCGCTATCGAGGTGAGCCTGAGTCCCGTCGGATCTGGCGATCGAGCCGTCGTTGCAGCGGCCATTCGTGACGTCACGGCGCGTCGGCGAATCGAGGCGGCGGCGCGGCTCAATGCCGGTCGTCTCGGGAGCGCGGTCGAGAGCATTCAGGATGCGATTGCGCTCTTCGATGCGAGCGATCGCCTCGTCCTTTGCAACAGCGTGTACCGGCGGCTCATTGGCGAGTCGCTGCCCGGCTCGCTCGTCGGACGCACGTACGATGCGATCCTCGATGCATGGATGGAGACGCTCGATTTCGACAGCGACGAGGAGCGAGCACGATTTCGTGCGAGTCGCCTCGCGGAGCGCGGCGATCCAAAGGGCGCAACGGACACGCGCACGCGCGACGGTCGGAGCCTTCGCATCACGAGCCGGCGCACGGTCGAGAAGGGCATCGTCGAGACGATCTGGGATTTGACCGACGACGTTCGCCGTCAGAAAGAGCTGCACGAGGCGCGCGCTCTTGCCGAGGCCGGGAGCGCTGCCAAGTCGGAGTTTCTCTCGTCGATGAGCCACGAGCTCCGCACGCCTCTCAACGCGATCCTCGGCTTCGCGCAGCTCCTTCAACGTGACAAGAAGGCTCCGCTTTCGGATCGTCATCGCGAGCGCGTCGATCAGATCCTGAAAGGCGGCGAGCACCTGCTCCGGCTCATTGACGACATTCTCGATTTGTCGCGCATCGAAGCCGGCGGAATCTCGATTTCGACCGAACCCGTAGGTGTCTCCGCCGTGCTCGCCGAAGTGCAGCGCACGCTGGAACCCATTGCGGCGCGCGAAGGGATCCACGTTGCGGTGGATCCGCTTCCGGAGGACGTGCCGATGGTGTCGGCCGATCGCACCCGCTTCGTTCAGATCCTCATGAATTTCGGATCGAATGCGATTAAATACAATCGTTCGTCGGGTGACGTGACGTTCACGGTGTCCACGCCAACGCCGGGGTTCGTGCGCGTGTCGGTGCGTGACACGGGCATGGGCATCCCAACGGAAAAGCAGGACAAGCTCTTTCAGCCGTTCCAGCGCGCCGGTCAAGAGAGCGGGCCGATTGAGGGCACCGGGATCGGTCTCGTCATCACCAAGCGGCTCGCATCTTTGATGCGCGGCGATGTCGGCTTCCGCAGTGTCCCCGGCGAAGGATCGGAATTCTGGGTGGAGATCCCGGTCGATGAATCAGGCGCGCACCGCGGCGCACAAGAGGCCACGCTCGACGCCATGCAGGGGCGTCTTGCGGGCGACGGCCGGCGCCTCGTGCTCTACATCGAGGATAACCCTGCCAACGTGACGTTCATGCGCGATCTCGTCAGCACGTTCGACAACCTCGATCTGCTCACTGCACCAACCGCGGAGATGGGCGTCGAGCTTGCGCGTAGCCGTCGCCCCGAAGTCATCATCATGGACATCAACCTTCCTGGCATGAGCGGGCTCGATGCGCTTTACGTGCTGCGTGCAGTCGAAGACACCCAGGACATCCCCATCATTGCGCTCACGGCGGCAGCATCCGAGCGCGACAAACAGCGCGGGATTCAGGCGGGTTTTTTTCAGTACCTCACCAAGCCCGTGAAGGTGGACGAGCTCATGTCCGCGCTCGAGGCTCTGCTCTCTCCGTGACCGGCCTGCTGCGCGGACCGATGCGTCGGTTGGGCGCTGCGCTTCGGTCCTCAAAGCCAATCAAGGCTGTTCCGGTCCGGTGCTCGCGCCCGCCCTAGCCTCGGTCCGCTCGCGACGGCCGGACAACATCGTCTCCGACTCCGTTGCGAACATCGGGTAAAGAACGCGCTCTTCGTTGCGGGCGTGGGCGCGCAACTCCTCGATGAGGTCGCGCGCGACTTGCAGTCCAACGACGTGTGAATCGATTCCCGCACTGAGCTCCGAGAGGCGGGTGCGAAGATGACGATGCTCCTGCATAAGTGCTCGCGCATCCCGAGGCGAGGTCTGTTGAAGTGCAGGAAAGAGAGATTTTTCTTCCTCCTCGAGATGGGCGGCCATGCCGGTGTCGAACTCGGTCAGGAGTGCGTTGATGCCCTCGCTGTCTTCGGCCTCGAAGGCGGCGATCAATCGTTCGAGAATCTCCTCGAGCCTGCGGTGATCGGCGAGGAAGCGATCTCGAACGGAAAGTTCTGGAGTGGCAGCGTCGGCAAGCATGGAGGCGTCGTCGAGCAAGCGTCGTGCCTCGGGCGAGTCATCAAGAGCGGGGCGGCGAAGGCGAAATGCGACCTCGACCTTGCGCACCGCATGCACGCGTGCGCGAAATCTGCGCATCGTTCGAACCGTGCGGTCCATTGAACTACTGCGCGTCGTTGCCAGATGAGAGCTGGTGCGCGGGTTGCTTTTCGATACGTGTCGCCGCGCAATTTGCGGGTGAGGAGGATGCTTCATGAGCGGCTTCGAACACATTCTCGTTCCGACCGACTTCGGAGACATTGCCGAACAGGCACTCGCGTTGGGGATCTCACTCGCCTCGAAATTCGACTCGAGACTCACCATCATTCACACGACGCCACTCGCGCCGCCGTCGTACGCGTCGTACTCGGCGGGGCTCTTTTGGCCGACCGACGAGATGGTCCAGGGCGCCGCCAGTGAGCTTGAGGCTCTGGCGAGCCGCATGCGCACAATCTATCCGAAGATAGAGAGTGCACACATACTTGGCGAGCCGTGGGAGGCTATCGTCGAGTTTCTGCAGGGCAACGGTGTCGATCTCGTCGTCATGGGAACGCACGGGAGGCAAGGCATTGCGCACGTTCTGCTCGGCAGCGTTGCAGAGAAGCTCGTGCAAATGTCCACCGTGCCTGTCCTCACGGTTCCCGGGAAACGCACGCCGAAGACTTCTCCGCCCACAAACACAAAATAGAACGCCGATGGTCGCGTCAGAGCGGTAGTGAGCGGGCGCACCGCAAGCCGGTCATGCGTAGCTTGAATCGTGGTGGATGATGTATGCGGTTGGTGCTGCGCAGGCCGTCGGCGGGGTAGTTGTAGGCGCCACCGCGAATCGATTTTTCACACGTGGTCGGGATGGGATTGGTGCCGGTGAAGCCTTGCATGCCCTTTGCGCGAAGTTCGTTCTGCGCCTTTTCGATCTCCGTGCATGATGCAGGCTTCCCCTCGCTCGCGGTCGGGCGCGTGTACGCGTACGGATCGTAGTCGTCTTCGAGCCACTCCCATACGTTGCCCGCGAGATCGTCGTGGCCATACGGGCCGCGTCCTTGCGGGTGAGTGCCGACGTCTGCGGTTGCTTCGGTCGAAAATACAGTGTGCTCGTGCGTGGGCGCGTCGTTGCCCCACGGGTAGCGGCGACCGTCGTCTCCGCGCACGGCGCGTTCGAACTCGGCTTCGCGCGGAAGGCGCTTGCCCTTCCACGTGCAGTAGTCGCGCGCATCGAACCACGAGACGCCGATCACGGGTCGCTCGGGTCCGCGAAAGAGCCCCCCAAAAATATTGAGGATTGCGGGGTCGGGGGGCGCGCATGACTTGGCTACGACGCACTCGTCGTAAGCGGCCTGCGTGACCTCGGTGCGATCGAGAAAGAACGGAGCGATCGTCACGGCGTGGGCGGGATGCTCGTCGCGCTCTCCGCCTTCATCGGCGCCCATCGTGAAGGTTCCACCTGCGACGAGGAGCATGCCCTCCGGCGCCGTCGCGTTCGCATCCTTACTTGCGTCCGCCGATGAGTCTCGTGCATCGACCGGAGGCGTCGGTGGTGTCGACGCGTCGCTCGCCGTTGCAGAGCGACATCCGGTCGCCATCATCACGGTCCACAAGAACACATTTGTAGGGTGCACGTTTCGATCCTCATTCTCATAGCGACCGTGGTAAGCGGGGCGCAATCTGTGATTTCGGTCCAACGGCTCTCCAAGCATTACGGCACGAAGATCGCCGTGGATGATTTGTCCTTCACCGTTGCCAAGGGCGAGGTCGTCGGATTTCTCGGACCGAACGGCGCCGGCAAGAGCACCACGCTCCGCATCCTCGCGGGGTTTCTTGGCATGACGTCCGGCTCGGTGGAAGTCTGCGGTCACGACATTCGCCAAGAGAGCATCGAGGCGCGCGCGAAGATCGGTTACATGCCCGAGGCCGTCCCGCTCTACGAGGAGATGCGCGTCGTCGAGTACCTCGCGTTCAGAGCAGAGCTGAAACGCGTACCGCGGGAACATCGCAGATCGTTCGTCGCAGATGCCATGGGCAAAGCGAACGTCGAAGACGTTGCAACCACGCGCATCGGTCATCTCTCGAAGGGTTATCGCCAGCGCGTGGGTCTCGCCGATGCTCTCGTGGCGCGCCCGCCGCTGCTCATTCTCGACGAGCCTACCGCGGGATTGGATCCGAATCAGATTCGTGACGTGCGCGACGTCCTTCGCGCGCTCGGCAAAGAGCACACGGTGCTCTTGTCCACGCACATCCTGAGCGAGGTGGAGGCGAGCTGCTCGCGCGTCGTCGTCATCGCCAAAGGCAAGCTCGTTGCTGCGGGATCGCTCGACGATCTCGCGAAGAAGCGGCGCGCCGCGGGGCTCGTCGTCGTCGTGCGCGCAGATGAAGACGCGGCGCTCGCTGCCGTTCGTTCCGTGGCGGGCATTGCGAAGGCCGAGATCGACGATCGCGCGTCTCGGGTTTCGCGTGATCCGGGTGATCCGTGCGTCGTGACCATCCGCGCATCATGGAGCAAGACGCTCGACGAGACTGCGGTGGAGGGCGTGATCGAGCACGCCGTCTCGGCCCTCGTGTCTGCCGGTTGCTTCGTCCGCGAAGTCAGGCCCGTCAAGAGCACGCTCGAGGAGGTCTTTGCGGCTCTCACGACGAGCGAGCCCGAGGTCTCTTCGTGAGGAGCTTCTGGCCGATCTACAAACGCGAACTCTTCGCGTTCTTCGTGACGCCGCTCGCGTGGGTGCTCATCACGGTTTTTTTGCTCGTGCAGGGCATGCACTTCTTTTTGATCGTCGATCACTTCGCGAGCGCCGGCGCCGCATCCGGCGATCAGACGCCGCTTCAAGCTTTCTTTGGCAACACGGTTCTTCTCTACCTCGTACTCTTTCTGCTCGTGCCGCCCATGACCATGCGCCTGTTCGCAGAGGAGCGCAGGAGCGGAACGATCGAGTCGCTCATGACGGCGCCGGTCTCGAGCGCCGCGGTCGTTCTCGCAAAGTACGCAGCGGTCTTCACCACGTACGTCGCGATGTGGACGCCCACCGTGCTCTATCTCGTGATCTTGCGGCGCACGGGCGAGATCGATCGCGGTGTTGCGGCTTCGTCGTATCTCGGCGTTCTGCTCGTTGGCGCGGGTTACCTGTCGCTCGGCCTGTTGATGAGCGCCATGACGAAGAGCCAGTTTCTCGCGCTCGTCCTCACGGCGATGCTCATCTTGAGTCTGTTCATCCTCGGCGTCGGTGAATTCATTGCGCGCGACGGCACGCTCATGCACGACGTCTGCGCACACGTCTCGGTGTGGGCGCACATGAACGACTTCGCCTCGGGCATCGTCGACAGCCGGCACCTCGTGTTTTACGGGTCGCTCATTGTCTTGCCGCTCTTCGTCACCGTGCGTGCGGTCGATGCGTGGAGATGGGGCTGATGGTCTCGCGCCGCCGCGTGCTCGACGCCACGCAGATCTCCGTGCTCGTCGGGATCATCGCCGCGGTCGTCCTCGCCGTGCTCGTCAACGTTTTGGTTGCGCGTCGCTACGCGCGCTGGGATTGGACGGCGAACAGGCGCTACTCGCTCAGCGAAGCCACGAAGCAAACGCTTCACGGCCTATCGGATCCGGTGCAGATCTGGGTGCTCGTTGGCTCGGACGATCCGCTCGGTCAGAGCATCAGGCAGCTCCTCGTCGCGTATCGGAGTGAGACGACGAAGCTCGATATCCATGACGTCGATCCCGATCGTGACGTCGTGATGCTGGAGGACGTCAAAAAGCGCTTCAAGATCGAGACGGGGCGCACCGAGGACGGCCACGTCGTCGCGGACGCCATCGTCGTTGTCGCACGCGGCGATCGCCACTGGTTTTTGACCACGGCGGACATGTTGCAAATCTCCGGCGGTGACGACACGAAGGTGTCACCGCGCGAAGAGCAGGCGCTCACGGGTGCCATTCGCAATGTTCTTGGCGGTGCCCAGATCAAAGTCTGTTTCACGAACGGTCATGGCGAGTTGAGCGTGATCGAGGCCGGTGATCGCGGTGCATCGCTGCTCAAAGACATTCTCGAGAAGGACAACTACGCGGTCAGCAGCGTCGACGCTTCGGCGCCGAGCGCTGCCGAGCCATTTGCGGGTTGCGCCGTCGCGGTCGTCGCTGGCATGCGTGGAGGTTTTACGAACGACGAGGCCGAGCGCCTTCGCACGTGGCTTCTCGCGGGTGGCAACCTTTTGGTTGCATCAAGCCCGATCCTCGGCGACTCGGAGACGGGCATGATCTCGGCGGGGCTCGATCGCGTGCTCTCGCCGTTCGGCATCGCGCTCGACGACGATCTCGTCATCGAACGAGATCCCAATCTCGCGTTCCCCGATCAGATGGGTGCGCGTTTTCTGGCCGAACCGAAGATGCATGCGATCACCGCGGCGCTCGTCCGAGGCGACGCAGCGAGAGACGTGCCGCGCGTCGTCGTCGAGCTCTCTCGATCCATGCATCGCGTGCTTGCGGAGGGGAGCGCAACGCCCGCCGATCTACTTTCGAGCGGCGCAACGTCGTTCGGTATGAAAAGTATCAACGGCGCCGCCGAGTGGAAGGACGTGCCGGAAAAACGCCCGGGCGATCTGCCCGGACCGCTCGCTCTTGCGATGGCATCCGAGCGCCCGAAGCTCTCTCCGTCGTCGACGCACGGTCCGCGCGTCGTCGTCATCGGAACGCAAAGCGTGCTGATGACGACGAGCTTTCGCGAACCCTTGCCCGTGCGCGGCGGGGCGCTGCTCGTGGAGTCTGCCATCTCGTGGCTTGCGTCGCAGCCTGCGGTGCTCGACGTGCCTGAGAGGAGCGCCGTTGCGGCGGGTATGCACATCACCGACGAGTCGCGCGCGGAGATCCAACGCTACGTGCTCTTTCTCATGCCCGGGGCTGTGGCGCTCATCGGCATAGGCGTCGCGCTGTCGCGTCGTTCGACTGAGGGCAAGTCGAAGACCCAAGAGTCGTCCAAGAAAAAGCGATAGAGAGTGCCGGATGCTTGCTGCTCTGAAGAAGCATGCAACGACCATCGTGATCGTGCTGCTTGCTGTCGGTGTTGGCCTTTGGCTGCTACGCGATCGCGATAAGGTGACCACGGGTGAGCGCGCGCTGCGCGACAACGACGTCTTCCCCGCGTGGCGTCGCAACGAGCTCTCGCGCATCGAGATTGCGCACGAAGGCGAGACGATCGTGTTCGAGCGCGATGCCAAGGACGCGACGAGCGGCGCATGGCGAATGACGTCGCCGCGATCTGGTCGCGTCGATCCCGCGGCGGTCGAACGCCTGCTTCAAGCTCTCGAGTTCGCAACGGTATTGCGCAAAGTTTCGGATGGACCCGAGCTCGGGCTCGACACGCCTCGCGCTGCGGGAAAGGTCACGATGGGGGCTCTCGTTCAGCGCTTCGCGCTCGGTGCGCCGTCGCCGCGTCCCCCGGGATCGAGTTACTTCCGCGTCGGCGATGGGACGCCGGTCGTTGTTTCGCGCGAGCTCACCGATGCGCTTCTTTTGTCGTCGGACGGCTATCGCGATCGCACGGTGGTGCCGTATCTGACGTTCGAACTCGCGAAGTTCGAGATCGTGCGACCTGGCGAGTCGGGTTTCGTCCTCGAGCGCATCGACGACCGAAACTTTCGTGTTGGCTCCGAGGGTGTGCTCGCTTCGCGGGGCGGCGTCGATCGTGTTTGGGAGATGCTCGCGCAGATGCGCGCGGAGAGCTTTCCGACAGATGCAGACGCCGATCGGCTGACGGCGTCGCCTCGCGCGATCGTCACGCTCACGCCGAAGGTCCAGGACAAGCCCGCGTCGGAGCTCGTCATCGGCGAGGCATGTCCGGGCAAATCTGATTCCGTCGTCGTCGTGCGCCGAACGCCAAGCCGTCTGACCGCATGTGCGCCGCGCGTCGTGCTCGAGACTCTGTCCGGGGTGCCGTCGTCGCTCGTCGAGCGTCACTTGTTCACGCTGCACGCCGACGAGATCGAAGAGCTTCGTCTCGAGTGGCTCGCGCCGCAGAAAGATGCTCCTTCGGCGATCGAGATTGCACGCAAGGCGGTGGGCTTTCACGCACGCGAGCCGTTCGATCGCGATCTGACTCCGGAAGAAGCGGATGCAGCAAGCGAGCTCGTCAGCCGGATCGCGTCGATGGAGGCCGTCTCCGTTGCACGTGGCGGCGGCGCAGCGGTGTCCTCTCCGATCGCGCGCGTCCGCGTTCGAAATGGCGATCATGAAGAGACGATCTCGATCGGTCCCGAAGCGAACGGAGACGTCGTTCTACATCGCGCGTACGACGACGCGCGGCTCACGGTGCCGCACGTTCTTGCCGACGTGCTCCTGCCGCGAGCGACGAGCCTCCGCCCGCGCACCCTCCTCGAAGAGGCGCAACGCGCAACGCGCATTGTCCTCCGGTGCGGTACGCCTCAAGACATCGTGGACAAGAGTGACGGCTTTCATCTCGTTGAACCGAAGGGCTACGAAATTGATTCTTCGGTCTCTGATCTCGTCGATGCCGTGACTCGCGACAAGGTCAGTGCGTGGGTTTCCGATCACGCAGACGATCCCGCCTTCGGCTTTCGAGATTCGCACTGTCGCGTCACGTTCACTCTCGAAGGAGCCCATGCGCGCACGGTCGTTCTTGGCGGCCGCGCGGGGAACGACGGGGTGTACGGCGTTATCGATGGTGAGTCCGGCGTTTTCGTGGCCCCCGCACGTCTTCATGAGCTCGCATCGGCGATCTACGTGAGTCGCGCTGTGCTCCGTGCTCCAGAAGACGAGATCGAAAAGGTCTCGGTCACGCTCAACGGAGCGCCGGTGCCTGCTGCTGCTGCTGCTGCGCGCGATCCGGCAGCTTTGCGGCAAGCCGCGGCCGCTCTCTACGCCGATCGCGTTGTGTCGCTCGGTACGCGAAGTGCGCGAGGGGAGATCGCCATCAACATCGCCGTGACCGAAGCTGGCGCTCAAAAGCATGTCGTTTGCAGCGCTCCCGATGATGAGTCAGCGGGCGAGTGGTTGTGCAGCGTTGCCGGCGTAAACGCCACCTTTGGCGTTGCCGCCGGCAAGCTCACGGCCTTCTTGCCTTCGGGCACGGGCTCGCGATAACGAAGGCGGGGCATGCGGCCGGTCGTCAAATGGGCGGGAGGCAAGAGGCGTCTCACCGGCCGCCTTCTATCGCTCATGCCGGACGGCGATTTTCACACGTATGCCGAGCCGTTCTGCGGTGGCGCCGCCATGTTCTTTGCGCTCGCGGCAGAGGAGAGAAAGCGCTTCAAGAAAGCCATCCTTGCGGACAAGAACGAGGAGCTCATGGCGCTCTACCGCGCCATTCAGAAAGACGTCGAATCTCTCATCGCGCGCGTCAGGAAATATAGCGACGAGCATCTCGAGCTCGATCCTGAAAAGCGCCGCGCGCATTATAACGACGTGCGTGACACTCGCACCGCGAGGATGTCGGACGTCAACCGGGGTGCGCGTCTGATTTTTTTGAATAAGACTTGTTTCAATGGTCTTTGGCGCGTGAACCGTGCTGGACGGAACAACGTCCCCTTTGGCCGTTATGCCAACCCGCGTATTCTCGATACTAAAGTTTTGCGTGCTGCGAGCGTCGCGCTCTCCGGAGTTGATTTGCGTGTTGCGGATTTTGGCGAGGTGGCTCGGGATTTGTCGAGCGGAGATTTCGCCTATTTCGATCCGCCTTATGTGCCAGTATCGAAAACGTCGAATTTTACTGCGTATGCCGCAGACGGTTTTGGGCCGAAAGAGCAAGAGCGCCTTGCAGATCTCATGGGCGAGCTCGGAGAGCGCGGCGTCTGCGCCATGCTCTCGAATGCGTCCTCACCCGAAACGCAGGCGCTTTATTCGAAATTTCGTAGGGAAACCATTCCCGCTGCGCGCCTCATCAATTCGGATGTAACCAAGCGCGGTAACGTGGATGAGTTGGTCGTCATGAATTATCCGGCGCCGGCAGCAGCATGCCCGAAAGCAGCATCGTGAGCAGGCTTGCACCGGAGGAATTCATCCGTGCTCAGGTCAAAGCGGAGCTCCGTAAGCGCATGCGCGGTTTGCGCAAAACTGTGCCTGTGTCCGCGTGTGAAACGCGTTCTGCTGCCATCCTCTCGCGGCTCCTGTCGCTCGATGTCTTTGCGAATCCAAAATCCGTGGCTCTCTTCTGGCCCATCCTCGTTCGCCACGAGGTCGATCTTCGTCGTTTGGATACCTCTCTTCGAGCGCGCGGCATACGCGTGGCATATCCGGCCATTGTTCCAGAGACGAATGTCATGACATTTCGATATGCCGAAGATCCTCTTCATCTCGACGACCAGGGCTACGGCTTCCTCGAGCCGCCGCTCTCCGCGGTAGAAGCAAAAGCGCTGGATGTGATTGTTGTACCGGCATTGGCAGTGGATCCTGCCGGACAGCGAATTGGCTATGGGGCTGGTTATTATGATCGGACGCTCCCGAACTACGCCCCCCCCGCGGTGACCATTGCGGTTGCCTACGACTGGCAGCTCGTTTCCGAGGTGCCGGTGACGGAGGGGGACATTGCCGTTGCATGGGTGGTGACGGATGCACGCACCCTGCGAGTGTGAGCCTCTCTCCTTGGCACGACTGCCGGAAGTATTCCGGCAGTCGTGCTAGCAAAGCCGCGGGAGCGGCTTTTCGGAGGGGTGAATTGCCTGCGAACGCGGGCAAGAGGGGGCGCCGCGCCCCCTTGAGACAAGTGAACACGACTGGTTTCTGCGAAGCGGAAACGCGTAGCCCGGAACGAAGTTCCGGCAGTCGTGTTAGTCGGGGCAATTGGCGATGCAATTGGTTCCCATGGACGCGCAGTCACTGTTGGCTTGGCAGGCGGTAAGGGTCACATTTGCGCACGGATCGTTATTCAGGTTACCGAGGCAGATCCAGCAGTCCTCGGATATTTGTGTATCCGCAGTTATCGAATTTGGATCCGCACAGATCTCCTGGCAGGCAGTTCCACATAAGCCGGAGCCTGAGCATTCGCATGTTGCGAGTGCTCGAACGAATACGTTTGCGCCATTGGGATGGTTGTCCATGCAGCAGGCCTGGCAGTTGTCGCCAGCGCTCGGGCAGGTTCTGTCGTCACCTGGCACAACGGAGGAGTTGTTGTTGGACGACGAGCACGCGGGCGCGAAGGCAACGAGCGACGCCGCAACGAGGAAGAAAAATGCGCGCATGGTACGGACCTCCTTGAGGTGACGCAATGTTCATTGCGCAAAGGGTGTCTGTCAATAGGATTTCGAGGACCTACGGCGGAGCCGTGTGGCTGCAGCATCGCCGAGTGGTTGATGCATTTGTACTCCACGAAGGGGTACCCTCTCGCTGCGATGCAACGGGCGTGCGCCTCGAGTCGTGGTGTCCCTGATGTCCGCGGCCGCATCGCTTTCGTCGGCGACAGGGCGCGTGATGTAGCCAACCGCGTGAAATCCCAAGGTGCGATCGATGGCCCACGCCGTGCGCTTTAGTCGTGCCGAGCCCGATGCTACGCTTTGAATCGATGAACACCGCGCGACACCTCAAACTCGTCGTCAACCGGGGACCGCAGAGTAGGCGTGGCTGGGAGCTCTCCGAGGAGACCATGCCCCAGTCTATTGTGCACAATGAATCTACAGGGTCGATAGAGGCAGTTCTCTCATTTTGGGCGCACACGAGAGCGAACACGCGAATTGCGCGCGATTTGGCCATTCGTTGGGATGAGCGCAATCCCAAAATTGGTGTTGATCCGGATGTCTGTGTGCTTTGCCCCGCGCCTCCTCTGGAAAATGGAGATTTGCGTAGCGTTCGCACGTGGATACCAGGTCATGAGGCGCCGATCTTTGCCGTTGAAGTGGTGAGCAATACGAATCCGCGCAAGGACTATGAGATGGCGCCTGAGAAGTACGCGGCAAGCGGAACGGGGGAATTATGTATTTTCGATCCCATGCTCGCAGGGCCCAGGAGCCACGGCGGGCCGTATCGGCTCCAGCTTTGGCGCCGCGGCGAAAACGGGGAATTCAGACGAGTTTATGCGGGCAGTGGTCCGGTCTATTCCCCTGCGCTCAATGGCTATCTGGTGCCTATCGAGAAAGGCCGCAAGTTGCGAATTGCCGACGACGAGGCAGGCCTTCACTTGTGGCCCACCGCCGAAGAAGCGGAGCGCGCCGAGAAAGAAGTCGAACGGAAGGCCAAAGAGGAGGAGCGCGCTGCGAAAGAAGAGGCTCTTGCGCGCATCGCGTTGCTCGAAGCGGCTCTTTGCAAGGCCACGAAGGAGTCCTCGCGAACATGAACCTCGCGACCGACGAAAGGCGTGCTAAATCTTGTGGGTCTCTTGCTGTTCGTTGAGCAACCCAGCGCTATAAACCGGCGTTCGTCGTCAAGGCGGTGAAATACCCGGGCACCGAGAGCGTGTAGGGCAGCCGTCGCGAGCGAATCGAGGCTAGCCCGGATAATTCATGACGACTCCCAAGGTTCAGGCAGGCGGGCATGCAAACCTCCGCAATCCAATTCTTGCAAGCTTCGTCGCCAAGGGCGTGTTGCCGTATGGGGTCTTGGCTCGGGTGTGCCTCGGGCGCTCGATGCGTGGCCCGACATCGACTTCCGCGACAACCAGGATGGGGGCCTGTTTATGGCGACTGTCCGGCGGAAGGCGATGATCCGACGTGTTCGCTTAATACTACTGCCGGAACTTCGTTCCGGGTTACGCGTTTCCGCTTCGCGGCACCCCCTCTTGCCCGCGTTCGCGGGCAATTCACCCCTCCGAAAAGCCGCTCCCGCGGCTTTGCTAGCACGACTGCCGGAATACTTCCGGCAGTCGTGCTAAAAGTATGAACCTGGGTGGGCCTCTTGAGCTACAGCGTTGCGATCATGCCAGATTTCTTCGAACTCTCCCGCCACTTTACCGCAGAAGAACGCGCCGTCCAGACCGCCGTTCGGGCCTTCGTGGATGCGCGCGTGCTTCCCGTTGTGGGTGACCACTTCGAGAAGGGCACCTTCCCAAAGGATCTCATTGGCGAGATTGCAGCCATGGGATTGCTTGGATGTAATTTGCATGGATATGGATGCGCTGGCCTTAGCGACGTTGGCTACGGCCTTGCCATGCAGGAATTGGAGCGGGGCGACTCTGGTATCCGCAGCTTCGCCAGCGTGCAGGGGTCGCTTGTCATGTATCCCATCTTCGCGTTTGGCTCGGAGGAGCAGAAGCGGTGTTACTTGCCAGAGATGGCGAAGGGCGAAATCATTGGCTGTTTCGGCCTGACGGAGCCTGATTTCGGCTCGAATCCAGCCGGCATGCGCACCACCGCGGTGGACGACGGAGATACCTGGGTTTTGAATGGCACCAAGCGCTGGATTACAAATGGCAATCTTGCCCATGTCGCGCTTGTTTGGGCAAAAGTCTCTGGATCTGACGGCGAGATGCGCGGTTTTCTCGTCCCCACGGATACGAATGGCTTTGAGGCGCGCTCCATTCACAAGAAGATGAGTCTTCGTGCGAGCGTCACGAGCGAGTTGATTTTGGAGGACGTGCGCATTCCGAAGGATGCGGTGTTGCCAGGTGTGAAAAGTATGAAAGGGCCACTTTCATGCCTTACCCAGGCACGCTTCGGCATTGCATGGGGTGTCATTGGCGCCGCACATGCCTGCTTCGATTGCGCGCTCGACCATGCCCAGAATCGTGTGCAGTTTGCAGGCAAGCCCATTGCCTCGCATCAACTCGTGCAGGCCAAATTTGCGGAGATGCTTACGCAGATCAGCGCAAGTGAGCTCATGGCACTCGAGGCTGCGCGGTTAAAAGCGGAGGGAAAGCTCGTCCCGCAGCATGTCAGCATGATCAAGCGGCACAACGTACGTGCAGCACTGGACATTGCGCGCGTGTGCCGGGACATCCTTGGCGCCAGTGGCATCACGCTCGAATATCCCATTATGCGTCACCTCTGTAACCTCGAGACAGTGTCCACTTACGAGGGCACGCACGACATCCAGACGTTGATCCTCGGACAGCACGTCACGGGCATCCCCGCATACTAGACCGCTTCGATTTGTCGCGATCTCGTCGTTGGGGCCTGCGGTGCGGTCCTCAAAGCCTTCAAGGCTGTTCCGGTCCGCTCCTCGGCCCCGCCTCGACCTCGCGTCAACTTGAAGCGGTCAATGACGGCCATTGGTCGGTGATGTCAGGCGGGCTCAACCTAAGAACGTGTCGCGAAAGGTGCCGGCAGCGCGATGCGCTTCGAAGAGCGCGATGCCAACAGCGTTCGCGAGATTCAGCGAACGCACGGCACCCGTCGTTGGAATGCCGACGACTCGATCTTTGTGCTGTACAAGCAAGTCGTCGGAGAGGCCTACGCTTTCCTTGCCGAAGACGAGCGCGTCGCCCTGGCAAAAGCCCGCATCGACGTAGCTCTTGGTGGTTACGGCGCTAAAGAGGTGCAGGCGGCCACCGGGGCTCTCCTTTTCGAATGCGTGGAGGAAGTGCGCGAAGTCGAGGTGCCTGCGGATGTCGACGAGGTGCCAGTAGTCGACGCCGGCGCGGCGGACGCTGTGCTCATCAATGCGAAAACCGAGCGGCCCAACCAGGTGCAATGGCGAAGTCATTGCCGCGCAGAGGCGCGCAATGTTCCCCGTGTTCGGCGGTATCTCGGGTTCAACGAGGACAACGTGGAAGGGGCGTTCGATGGGGCGAGCGCGGAGTCGTGGCGTGCTGTTGGAGGTGCGCGGCATGCCAAGGGCTCTCGTCATAGTGGGCGTTCGCGTTTTCGGCGAACACGAAGAGCGAAGGGTGAGAATTCTTTTGTGGTAGGCCACACTCGCCATGGGCACTTTCGTTCGAGGGCGTGTCTGCAAACCGTCGCTCGCGACGGTTTGCAAACACGCCCTAGTGGTGATTGGGGCTTTTGCATGGGTCGCCTTCGCGATCGCTTGCAGCTCGTCTGCCTCGCGCTCGCCAGTGGGCGTGAGCGATCATCGCGGCGGCGGAGTGAATCCGCATCTCGGCAGTGACGCGGGCGTCGTTGACGGCACGGCGGCGCTTCCTCGCGATTACCGCACGCGATTCAAAAAGATGAACAATGCACGCTTCGTTTCGTCGGGCCATGCGGCCGGGCGATGGGAGGTGGATGTTTGGGCGAACGATGCGGCAAGCACGGCGCTCGCGTCGCGCGCACGTGATGTGCCCGAAGGTGCCGCCCTCGTTCAAGAGCACTTCGAGCGCCAGAGCGAAGGTGGATCCGTCAAAGGGCCCATCATGGTGATGGAGAAGCGGGAGAAGGGATTTGCCCCGTCGCACGGCGACTGGAGCTTCACCGTTGTTGGTTCGGCAGGGCAACTCGTCAAACAAGGGATCATCGAGCAATGCGCGGGATGCCACGACGACGCGCCAATTGACGGACTCTTTCCGATCATGGAGTGACGTAACGCGTTTTCCTAATACGACTGCCGGAACTTCGTTCCGGGCTACGCGTTTCCGCTTGGCGGAAACCAGTCGTGTTCACATGTCTCAAGGGGGGCGCGGCGCCCCCTCTTGCCCGCTTTCGCGGGCAATTCACCCCTCCGAAAAGCCGCTCCCGCGGCTTTGCTAGCACGACTGCCGGAATACTTCCGGCAGTCGTGCTAACCTCGCGTACACCGCTGAAACGCGTTCAAGTCTTGTCGAGAGGGCGTCGTCGTGTGTATACCGCACGCATGGCTCGGCCGAACGCGCAGGGGCTTTCCGTTGTCGATGATAGGCCTTCCGTGCATGCGGATGCGATCGCCGGATGAACGAGCGCGAGCAAGAGGCTGCTCTCGTCGAGGCGCGGTCGCGGCTCAAGGCGCTCGTGTTGGCCATCATCGGTGAAGGGGACATCGCTCGCTTCGAGGAAGCTCTGACGCATCCGAGCTTCGCAAACGAATCAGGCGCGCCAGACTATCAGCGCCTCGAGTTTCTCGGTGACGCGGTTCTCGGCTTGTGCGTGAGCGAGATGCTCGCACAGGTGCATCCCGATGCTGACGAGGGCGCGCTCACGCGCATGCGAAGCGCGCTCGTCAACGCCGAGGCGCTTGCGCATTGGGCACAGGCAATTCACCTCGGCGAGGCGCTTGCACTCGGCAGGGGCGCGCGCGGGGGACTGGAGCGCAGCCGGACGAATGTGCTCGCCGACGCGGTCGAGGCACTCGTTGCAAGCGTGTATATTGCACGCGGCCTCGACGGGGCTCGCAAGTTGATCGAGCAGATCGTTGGCGAGCCGATGCAGAACGTTGCCGATCTCGGCACGCGAGATCCGAAGAGTCTCTTGCAGGAACGCGTGCAGGCCGAGGGTCTTTCGGCGCCGACCTACCGCGTGCGCGCCATTCACGGCCCGAAGCACGATCCGTCGTTCGAGATCGAGGTTCTCGTTGGAGCCGATGTGGCCGGAGTTGGCGAGGGACGATCGAAGCGCGTGGCCGAGCGCGCTGCGGCGCTTGCGGCCCTTAGCGGGCGTTCGGAGCAGGCAGCGGCACCGCCGACGATCCCGGAGCCTCCGATGTCGAGCGAGCCGACTGAGCCGGGCGAGAACGGTTAACGCGGGAGTCCAGCGGCGGCAACGTAATCACCCCAAGCAGACTCGTGTCGATGTCGCGCGTGTACTTTGCACGCAATTCTGCGATGAGTGCTCTTTCGGCGTTCTCGGTGCGCTCGCGGTACAGCGTGGAACGAATTTGTTGCGAGGCTTGTTCGAGCGTGCGCTTGTTTGCGGCGACGGTTCCGCGGCGCCAGACGACGGCAAAGAGCGATCCTTCCGCGACGGGCTCGGCGACGAACTCGCCGTCTTTCACGTGGCTTGCTGCCTTGACGACAGCGGGATCGACCTTCAAACCAACTTCGTTGCTGATGCCGTCCGGGGCGACGAATCCGAGGTTTCCGCCGCGCATGTTCGTCGCTTTGTCCACGCTGTGCTCACGTGCGAGATCATTGTATCGTCGGACAGTGGGATCGCGCTTTGCCGCAGCCAAAACGGCTTGAGCATCTTCGCGAGAGTTGCAGAGGATTCGCCAAATGTTGATGCGCTCCGGCGAATCGAATCGCGCAATGTTCTCGCGATAATATTGGCGAACATCTTCGTCGGAGATCGGCGAGGCAGAGAGGTTCGCGCGCAGAGCGCGGAGCGTGGCGTTCGAGCGTGCGCGCAAAAGCTCTCGCGAGGTCGGGAGTTTTTTATCGAGACCGCGCTCTTCAGCGCCGGCGAGGAGGAGCAAGTCGCGCACGATCACCTGGTTCGTGTACGCGCGTACAATCGCATTCGGCGAAGCGCCGTAGGTTGCAAGCTGGAAGGATGGGATGCCGGCGAGTCGATCCTCGAGCTCACCGACCGTTACTGCGTGACTGCCAACGCGTACCGCGACGCGTGCGCGCCGATCCACGTCTGCGCCGTGGGCGTACGAGGCGCTGGCTCCGACCAAAAGTCCGAGCACGACGGCCAACACTGCCCACGATCTTCGCACGCCCACGAGTGGCCCATTAGCAGAAATCATAGTGACTGAGCCTGCTTAGACCGCTTTCAAGTTGACGCGAGGTCGAGGCGGGGCCGAGCAGCGGACCGGAACAGCCTTGTATGGCTTTGAGGACCGCAGCGCAGGCCCCAACGATGAGATCGCGTCAAATCGAAAGCGG
>Ga0123357_10001449_pt1 | contig 25189 bp, 20 predicted proteins | sample TergutEmb28metaG_FD_89873 | JGI IMG/M metagenome (GOLD analysis project Ga0123357, IMG submission 89873) | Embiratermes neotenicus P4 segment gut microbial communities from Petit-Saut dam, French Guiana - Emb289 P4 | ecosystem: Host-associated > Arthropoda: Insects > Digestive system > Gut ...
CTGCACAGACCAGTCATTCAACCTGCTGTAATCGGCGTAGACATCGACAATTAATTTTTGATTGAGGAATTTTGCCCAAACATCTCCATAAAGCCATTTGTTATTGGTGTTTGACGGCTTAGCGCTGGTTCCGTTTGCTACCAACAAGTTGTAACCGTAGTTTTTGGTTTTAGGGTCAAACGTACCTTGCAGTCCAACGCCCAAATCGAATGAGGGAGTACGGCGAATATCAGCAATGGTTCTTTCAATGGAGCGGTATCCCCATACTTTTTCTGATGAGCCTCCGAAGGCAGGTGTTGCCTGTTGTCCAATCACCAAATCAGTTCCATCCCAAATATTTTTCATCCTTAAATTGGCCAATTTGATATAAAACGCAAGTTTACTACTCAACAACTGATCGCCGGTAGCAGCAGCAGCGCCGGTACTATTATAACCGGCTACAGAATTATCTTCAGCAGCCATCAATAGTTCTGAAGAAAACTTTTTGTTGAAATTGTAATCATACCCTAAATAAATACGTCTGATTTGAAACGCATTGCGATCTTTTCCAAGATTGGTGTATTGGTTAGAACCACCACGATTGAGCGCATCAGAATTCGATTTGTAAAAATAGTCGCCAAAGGCGTATCCCCACACATGTCCGGTCATCGGGTTTCCTGCATTAAAGTCCGAATTGGAATCGGATAAATACTGTGCTTTCAAAGAACTTGTGCCTAAAAGAATTAGGGCTGTGAATAAGATAGTTTTTAAAGACTTTTTCATAAATTTAATTTTTAAATTACGCTGCGAAATAACCAAATCAATATTACAAAACCGTTACGAGAAAATGACGTTTTTATTGACTTGTTCAATCCATTCGGTTTCTCGTCATTGCGAACTGCGAGGAGGGACGAGAAATCGAACTTTTGAGACAATTCCTTCTTTTTCCTCAATAATATTAAGTAGCATTTTTATAAACTTCCATTATATTTCATTCTTTTGTAAATAATATGTATTTTTGGCTCATAAATTAATATTTAACAAATTTATTACAATATGGATAACGAAAAGAAATTTGTTCCCTTTGTATCTTCCGATACAAGTATGAAGGAATTTACCCTCAGGGCGCTGTTTATAGGGTTGATATTGGCAATCGTGCTTGGCGCCGCCAATGCTTATTTGGGATTAAAAGCAGGTATGACCATTGCTGCAACCTACCCTGCTGCAGTTATCGGAATGGCGATACTGAAATTATTTAAGGGAAGTATATTGGAAGAAAACTTTACCCGTACGGTTGGTTCGATAGGAGAATCGGTTGCTGCCGGAGCAATTTTCACGCTTCCGGCTTTTTATATTGCCGGTATTTGGTCTGGAGAAGAATTTAGTTCGATGAGTTCTTATATTACTGCTTCTTTGATATTGCTAACCGGAGGAACATTAGGCGTTCTTTTCGTTGCATTACTTCGCCGGGTGATGGTTGAAGATAAGGATCTTCCCTTCCCTGAAAGTGTTGCTGCTGCGGAAATTCATAAAACAGGACAAAGCGGTTCGGGCGGTTCCAAATATCTTTTCGGCGCCATGATTGTAGGCGCTCTTGTGAAAGTTGCCGGAGATTTGAAATTATTTGCAACGGAGTGGATGACATTTATAAAGACAGGATTTCTTACTCTTACAGGCGGAACGGCTCGCGAAGGCGGATTTATGTTAGGCGGACCGAATATCAGTCCGGCTTATTTTGGCGTAGGCTATATCATCGGCCCTCGCTTGGCCTCATTAAACTTTGCCGGTTCCGTAATCGCTTGGGGATTGATGGTTCCTATGTTTTTATTATTAATCGGGACTGATTTTGTAAAAAGCTTTGCGCCGAATATCGATATTTTTTCTCTGTCGGATGCTGCGGCTCAAGGCGCTTGGTTGGGAGCAGCCACTCAGATTTGGAAAGAAATCGTTAGAATTATAGCTATTGGAGGTATGTTGGTTGCAGCTTGTTATACCTTATATAATATGCGTAACAGTTTAGCTATCGGATTAAAACGTTCAGTTGTCGATTTGAAAAAATCTACACAAGGAACTTCCGAGAATATTGCGCGTACCGAAAAAGATTTGAAATCGACATGGATTCTGATGGGGATTTGTGCCGCAGCCATACTGACATTCATTATCACCTATTTTATTTTCAATGCAGGAGTGGTAGTTGCTATTGTAGCTGCTACTCTCATGATCGTTTTGGCATTTTTCTTTTCTGCCGTATCGGGATATTTGGTTGGAATTATCGGTTCCAGTAATAATCCTATCAGCGGTTTAACTCTTACGGCTTTGGTCGTTACAGCTTTGATACTTGTTCTATTAGGCGTTGATTCTTCACATGGAGGAGTTGCCGTAGTGCTTGGAGTTGCAGCCATTGTATGTGTTGCCGCTGCTGTCGGCGGGGAAATGTTCCAGGATTTGAAAGCCGGACACATTTTAGGCGGTACTCCATGGAAAATGCAGATAGGAGATTTAATCGGGGTCGCCATTTCCGCTTTAGTCATGTTTGGTGTTTTAATCGTTTTGAATCAAGGAGATATTAACTTAGGTATTAATAGTGGTTATGAAGGAGGATTTGGAAGCAAAGCGCTTTCGGCTCCACAAGCCGGTTTGATGGCTACGCTTTCGAAAGGGATTGTCGGAGGACAAATGGCTTGGAGCTTGATTATTGCAGGTATGGTAATGGGATTGGCATTTATTCTGATGCAAGTGAAGAGCCCGATGTTGATATTTGTGGGAATGTATTTACCGTTTGGTACCGTATTTGCCATTTTTGTAGGAGGATTGATAAAAGGGATTTTGGACTTGTATGTTCAAAGACGTAAATACAACGAAGCCCAAAAAACATCTGTTGAAAATACGGGAGTGTTGCTGGCATCCGGATTAATTGCCGGAGAAGCATTGATGGGACTTATTATTGCCATATTTGCCATCTTTAATATTTTCTTGGGCGACTTATTAGGTATTGGAAAACCGGTTTATATGATTGGTATTTTGGTATTGCTTGTTATTGCTTATTTCTTAGTCAGGATTCCGCTAAGAAAAGGAGCAACAGTGAAAGGATAAACTTTATTTGCCACAAATTTCACGAATTACACAAAATAGAATTTCGTTTATTTTTTGTGAAATTCGTGAAATTCGTGGCTAAATCAATATGAAAAAAGAACAAAACTGGTTGGATTTGAAGCCGAAAATTAAAGCAAGGATTTCAACCGAAATAAATGAAGAAGGCTTGGCTGCAATTGTTATTCCACGTTTTAACAAAGCGTGGATGGCTAAACTGTTTTTACCCAAAAACAAAAAGAATGAAATCCGGCTTCAGTTAGATAAACATGGAACTTCTGTATGGACTTTGATAAACGGAGAAAATACGGTAAGCGATATTATCGATGCGTTGTCGAATGTTGCACAGGAAGAGGAACAATTCGAACAACGCATCATTTTGTTTTTACAAAACCTATATCGAAACGGTTTTTTGGTTGTTGCGGGTTAGATAATTAGCACACAGATTACACAGATTACACAGATTTTAATAATTTTAGTCATGAATATCACTGTTTATTTGAAGTTGTATGGCTAAAAATCCATAGTTTCTCCGTGTAATCTGTGAAATCCGTGTAATCTGTGTGTTATTTTTTTATTCAATAATCCCGTTTCTCTTCATCAATGCTTTTACTGTAGGTTCTTGGCCACGAAATCTAACGTAAAGAACCATCGGGTCTTCGGTTCCTCCCCTGGATAAGACATTATCCCTGAATGATTGCGCTACCTCTTGATTGAAAATACCTTTTTCTTTGAAAAGTTCAAATGCATCGGCATCCAATACTTCCGCCCACTTATAGGAATAATAACCTGCCGCATATCCTCCTGAGAATATATGACTGAAAGTAGGCGACATGTAACAACCTTCTACCGTCGGAAGAATAGCAGTTTTTTGCATGGCATCCTGTTCAAATGCGCCAACGTCTCCTTTAAATTCTTGAGAAATAGTATGATATGCCATATCTAAATAGCCGAAACTCAATTGGCGCAAACACAAATAACCGGTGTTGAAATTAGAAGCGTCGACTATTCTTTGAACTAAATCGGCCGGGATTTTTTCTCCGGTTTTATAATGAACGGCAAATTGATCTAAATAAGTCTTCTGAATCAGATAATTTTGCATGAATTGAGATGGAAGTTCTACAAAATCCCAATAAACATTTGTTCCCGACATGCTGGCATATTCGGTATTAGCAAACATACCATTCAAAGCATGACCGAATTCATGCAAGAAAGTACTTACCTCATCGTAAGTAAGCAAAGCAGGGTTAGTTTCCGTTGGACGGGTAAAGTTCATAACTATCATCACTTGCGGACGATTGTTTTGTCCATTTTCAATATATTGAGGTTTTAAACTGCTCATCCATGCTCCCTGACGTTTACCTGCTCTCGGATGAAAATCGGTATAAAGCACAGCCAAAAAAGAACCGTCTTTGTCGAGCACATCAAAAGCCTCAACCTCCGGATTGTAAACAGGAATGTCGTCGTTCTTTTTGAAAGTAATACCATATAAGGTTGTTGCCAATCCAAAAACTCCCTTTTTTACGTTTTCCAATTCAAAATAAGGGCGGGTTTCTTCGTCGCTGACACTAAATTTGGCATCTTTCAATTTTTCGGAATAATAACTCCAATCGTAAGGCATTATATCAATAGGCTGTTTTTCCATTTCCGCCGCAAATTCTTGTATATTCTTATATTCCTGTAACGCCTCAGGTTTATAAGCGACTAACAAGTCGTCCAATAATTTGTAAACATTATTGGTGTTCCTTGCCATTCTTTTTTGCAGTACATAATCGGCGTAAGTTTTATTTCCTAATAAATTTGAAATGGCCAACCGGGTATTGATGATTTCATTGATTAATCCGGTGTTATCAAATTCACCGTTTGTACACCTGGATGAAAAAGCTGTATACAATTCTCTCCTCAATTCGCGGTTGCTTGAGTATTTCATGAAAGGGACATAGCTGGGAGCTGTGAGATCTATAACAAATCCCTCTATCCCTTTTTGTTTGGCTTTCATAGCGGCAGCATCGCGAATACTTTGCGGAAGGCCTTCTAACTGATCTTCTGTCAGAACTTTTTCATAAGCATTGGTTGCTTTCAATACGTTTTGTCCGAATTGCAATGTCAATTTTCCAAGTTTCGACGATAACTCCCTGTATTTTTCCTTGTCAGCATCATTTAAATTGGCTCCGTTGTTTGCAAAATTATCATAAGTATTAACTAACAAACGCATTTGCTCTGTATTCAAGTCTAAAGAATCTTTTTGATCATATACGGTTTTTATCCGTTTGAAAAGTTCGGCATTGAGAATAATATTATTGCTATGTTCCGTTAGTTTGGGCTGAATTCTTTGAGAAATTTCCATTATTTCATCATTGCTTTCTGCACTCAACATGTTGAAGAATACACTACTGACTCTGTCTAATAATTCTCCCGAACGTTCAAGCGCTTCAATCGTATTTTGAAAAGTCGGAGCTTGTTTATTGACAATAATTTGTTGAATTTCCGCCTCATGTTCTTCCATCCCTTTTTCAAAGGCAGGTTCATAATGTTCTGTTTTAATCTTGTCGAAGGGAACCGTTTGATGAGGTGTATTATAAGTTTCAAAAAACGGATTAGAGGCTTGCATCATGCTGTAAAATGTTAGAGTTAGAACTGATAAGATAATTTTTTTCATACGTAGATGTTTTATTTTGTTGATAATTTTTACAAGATAGGAAATAATACGAATACCATTACATCCCATAAAGCATGAGATATGAGTAAAGGGACAAGATTACGGGGTTTGAAGAACATATACATGAATCCCCAGAAAGCTCCGCAGACCAATGCCGCCATAACCAACATGAAGTTGAAAGAGAAAATATGTACTAACGAATAGATAATTGTAGTTATAATAAAACCTTTCCAATCGCCATATTGCCGCATCAGTTTCGATTGCACAAGCCCTTGCCAGAAAATAACTTCCGCCGGTCCTATCAGGATGAATAATTCCAATGCTATCAGGGTGTGTGTTGTGCCACTTCGTAAGTCATAAATAGATGATACCTGAGGTTTGGCGAAGTCGAACAGCATAGCCGAAAGATAATCCCCGATATAAAAAATAACCCACAACAAGCATGCAGAAACCACTCCCAATAGTATACTCTTAACATCGAACCGGAATTCTTCTTTCCAGCTTTTCCTCAACATAAAGCTCATAAAAAGCAATATCGATGCCGAAAAAAGCATGGATGTCCAAAAATTAAGAAGATGCGATGTCCATGGCGAAAACATAAAAAACCAAAGACAACCGGCAATCAGGATGGGTATAATCAATTTTCTCATATCCAGGAAGATATAAATATCAAGATAGAAAATAATGTACTGAACATTAACTGCAACTGTGCCGTTCTTACATCCATATCGACAATCCTGGAAGGGTCTTCAACAGATGCTTTACTCATTGTTTTACAATTATTTACGGCTACCGGCAAGGTGATAAACAAACCCAATGTAATCCAGTGCAGAAAACCGGCAATTACCATGGCAATAATAGAAATGTATGCAACAATGATCATAGATTTGTAGAAGGTAATAGCAGCTTTTACGCCTATCTGCATGGCAAATGTACGGATATTCGCCCGCTTGTCGTGTGCAATATCACGTGTGTTATTGGCATGAAGGATATTGACCGTAATACAACCAATCGGTATACTTAATGCAATCATCTTCCAATCGAAAACAGTAGTTATGGTATAATAAGTTCCCAAAGTAATCAACGGGCCATAAACAATGAAAATAAGCAAATCGCCTAAAGCTATAAATTTGAATTTGTAATAGAAAGCGGCCGAAATAACACCTAATCCGCCGACAACGAGCAAGGGCCAACCCGTGTTGAAATAAAGAAATAAGCCCAGTATAATTCCTGTAAAAAGGAAGGCAAAACCCAAATATAGGATAGTTTTCGGAGAAAATGTTTTATTCACCAACAAGCGACTTGAACCGAAAGTATCTTCCCTGTCAACTCCTTGTTTATAATCGAAATAATCGCTAATCAGGTTTCCACTGATTTGAAAAATCACAGCGCCGATGATAGCTAATGCTCCCCATAACCAGTTGGGCTGAATATCAGCATGCTGTTTGTACTGAAAAAATACATACACGAATGTAACTAATGCAGGCATGCTCGATGCGGGGAACGACCACGGGCGAAGAGCGATGATCCAATCTTTTAATGCAGGTTTTTGCTTCATATTAATTTACAATTGATTTACCATAGAGACATGGAGAGCATGGAGTTCTATTTTTTAACACAGAGACGCAGAGGCACAGAGTTTAATATATCTCTGTGTCTCCGCGTCTCTGTGTTAAATCAACTTTTCATTCTCCATTTTCCATGAATGATTGACTGCCAAAGGTAATAATCTTCTTCGAAATAGGGAATATTTGAGTATTAAATTGTAAATTTGCCGGTCAAAAATTTAGCCGAATGATGACGTATAAAGCAGAAACAGTTGTTCCATATACAGATAGTGAAGCGAAAAAAAGCGTTCAAGTCAAGCAAATGTTCAATGAGATTGCTTTTAGGTATGATTTGTTTAATCATTTACTATCGTTAGGTATCGACCGTTATTGGCGGAAAAAAGGAATTCTGTCATTAAAAGATATTGCTCCCCGAAAAATACTGGATATTGCCACCGGAACCGGAGATTTGGCTTTGGAAGCCTGCAAACGCCTTCATCCCGAAAAGATAACGGGAATTGATATTTCCGAGAAAATGATGGCCATAGGTAAACAAAAAGTTGCTAAGGCGGGTTTATCAGATAAAATTGAATTTCAACAGTGCGATTGTAGCGACTTACCGTTTGAAGCGGATACTTTCGACGCTGCAATCGTAGCCTTTGGAATTCGTAATTTCGAAAACTTAGACAAAAGTTTACAGGAAATTTTCAGGGTATTGCATCCGGGTGGAAAATTAATGGTATTGGAACTTTCCATTCCGGAACATTTTCCCATCAAACAGGCATATCATTTATACTCGAAAATATTCATACCTGTTATCGGTTATTTTATTTCCGGGAATAAAAACGCATATAACTATCTTCCGAAATCCATAGAAGCATTTCCGCAAAATGCCGAATTGGCAGCAATAATGCATAAGAACGGATTTTCAAAAGTAATATTCCAAAAATTAACTTTTGGAATATGTACTTTGTACATCGGGATAAAATAAACCCATTATTCTTTATTATTAATTTTTCTGTTTTGCATTGTCCATTAAGGAAATAATTGTACCTTTGTAGAGTGGGAGTTAATTTCTGCCCACAGGGATAAAGGCAGTGCTACGGCTCGGCCACCAGCAGTAGGGAGTCACTCCCTATTGTTTTTTGTATATCAGAAGAACCTTACCTTTTTCATAAATCCAAACTTCGTCAATATTTTGTTTTTCCATTACGGTTCTGTTGTAAATGTTTCTTCGTATAATACGATGGTTTGCTCCTTTATTGTTATTGATTATAATCCTTGATGATTGTTTAAGGCCTTTTGAAAGCATGTTAGATATTTTTTCTTTTTTGAATGGCGGCACATAGTTTTCGTATTCATAAAACTCTCCATTAATGATTAAATCAGGACATTTTCTATCATATTTGCTTCCTCTCAATCTTCCAAATACCTCCGTGTATTTTTCATCTTTAAAATGTACATTGGTCGTAATTTTTACTTCGTTACCTTTTTTTGCAAAAAACCTTGAAATAGAAAATAAATCATTATGATCTGCTTTCTTTTCATAGCCATTCATAATCTCAATCTTTCCTACACCATTGAAACTTTTATACAAATTGAATAGTTGTTGTTGAATCATTTGGTTATTTGTCTTGGTTATTAATGTTACTTTCAATCCCATTTTGAAGTTGCGAAGATACAAATTTTATTTGTAGAATTCCAGAAATTGACTTTTGGAATATGTATCTTAGATACAGGGATGAAATAAAAAATTTGATTATTCGCTTTATTTCAACCTGAATACAAAAAAAGAAATTAATTTTGCAGAAAAAAAATTAAGCACTCTTGTAGACTAAGAAATGTCTTATAGAAATATGCAACTAAATATGAAAAAATTGAAAATAACGCTACTATTAGCAGTATTTACATCAATAGCAAATTTTGGCTATGCACAGAATACAAGCAAGTCGAAACCTTCTGCATCGAAATCCGTCGCCGAACCCGAAATGATATTTGTCGAAGGCGGAAGATTTATGATGGGCTGCTCCGGACAGGGCAGCAATTGTGCGAGTTGGGAGAAGCCTGCTCATCAAGTAACCATCAGCAGTTTTTATATTGGAAAATACGAAGCAACACAGGCGCAATGGAAAGCCATAATGGGTAACAACCCTTCCAATTTCAGAGACGACAACTTGCCGGTAGAGAATGTGAGTTGGAATGAAGTACAGAAATTCATCAGTAAGTTGAATGCTCTAACAGGCAAACAGTACCGTTTACCTACCGAAGCAGAATGGGAATTTGCCTGCAGGGGCGGAACACATTCCGCCCAATACAAATACAGCGGCAGCAATACGGTGAACGATGTTGCCTGGCATGTTTACAACAGTGAAGATAAAACGCATGCAGTAGGTACAAAATTGCCGAATGAATTAGGCATTTACGACATGAGCGGTAATGTGTATGAGTGGTGTAACGATTGGTTTGGTGATTATAGTAGTGATGCGCAAAACAATCCAAAGGGTACTGCTTCCGGCACCTTCCGGGTAGGTCGTGGCGGCAGTTGGAGCGACTTTCCCGAACGGTCACGTGTGTCATATCGCATCATTGGCATGCCCGACGATCACGATAACGCCATAGGTTTCCGTTTAGCTTGCGATTCCAAATAGTTCAATCGATCCCATTGCCAAGCATAAAATTATCTTCTTCCTCTTCGTCGGTTTCGTCCTCAAACGGCTCTGTCGGTTTTTGCGGTCCTTCATTTCTAAAAATAACAGCTGCTAACAAGCCTGTAATCCCTCCGGCAAGATGACTTTCCCACGACATATTATCATATACAAGTTCCGAAACGGGAAACATATTAAATACCATGCTGCCATAAAGGAACACAACAAGCAGCGAAATAGCCATAAGAGGAATATATTTTCGTAGGATTCCGCTGAAAAACAAGAAAAAAGATAATCCGTAAATTAATCCGCTGGCTCCTATATGCCAGGATTCACGTCCGATACACCAGGTAATAAAACCTGTTCCGAACCAGATAATCGGTAATACCCTATAAGTAAGATCTTTATAAAAGTAAAACGAACACCATCCCAAAATAAGTAAGGGTATCGTATTGGAAAATAAATGTCTAAAATCCTCATGGATAAACGGGCTTGTTATTATTCCCGTTAAGCCTTGTATTGTTCTGGGAAAAATACCCAAATAATGCCAATGAGCGTGAAGTTCCCATTGAAAAATGAAGACAATCCATAAAAGAATTATCAAGAACAATGGAAAAAATAAAGCATAAAGCAACTGTTTAGATTCTATTCTCATTTTGATTTTCGACAAAACTTTGCCAAAAATAAGAAAATAATAACATTTTTTTTGCTTATCAAAAAAAAATGAATATTTTTGAAAGGAATAATTAAACATTTTGTGAAATAAAGCGTTTATGTCACATTAGATTTTTGACATACCCTCGCTTAAATCTCAATGGTATGAGTTATCTGAATTTTGATAAAACATTAATGATTAATCTGGAAGAATCCCTTAATATGGAGGTTCTCAGAACAAACCGGATTGGAGCATATCACTGTACTACAGTTGTAGATTGTAATACCAGAAAATATCACGGATTATTGGTTATGCCTGTTCCGAATTTGGATAACGACAACCATGTTATTGTATCTTCATTGGATGAAACAGTTATCCAGCACGGCGCCGAATTTAATCTCGGTTTACATAAATACGGAGATAATTATTTCAGTCCTAACGGGCATAAATATATTCGCCAGTTCGAATGTGAAAATCTTCCTAAAAAAATATACAGGGTCGGAGGAGTTATCCTTTCAAAAGAAACTATTTTTACAACTTTTGAAAACAGAGCGATGATAAAATATACTTTATTGGAAGCTCATTCGCCTACAACTCTCAGATTCAAACCATTTTTAGCTTTTAGGAACGTAAATAGCCTGATGGTTGAAAATAATGCAGTAAATAAAAATTTCACTGAAATTGAAAATGGTATAAAAACTTGTATGTATGGAGGATACCCCGAATTACATCTACAATTCAGCAAGCAATGCAATTTTGTTTTTAAGCCTGATTGGTACAAAGGAATAGAATATTCCAAAGAAATGGAACGCGGTTTTCCGTACAAAGAAGATTTGTATGTTCCGGGATATTTTGAATTGCCTATCCGGAAAGGAGAATCGATCTATTTTTCTGCAGGTGAATCTCCTGTCGAAACAAAAAAACTGAAAAAGATTTTCGATCAGGAAGTAGCCTCCAGAACTCCTCGCACAAGTTTTTTCAATTGTCTGAAAAATTCGGCGCAACAATTTTATTACCGTCCGACTGAAAACGACGCTTATTTACTGGCCGGTTATCCATGGTTTAAAGTAAGAGCAAGAGATTTGTTTGTATCGACCCCCGGAGCTACACTCTCTATCGATGATCCGGTACGTTTTGAGAAAATACTGACTACAGCTATTCCTGCATTGCGTCGTTTTATGGAGACAGGAGAAAAAGATAAAGTTATCCGTGAAATAGATTCGCCTGATGTCTTATTATGGGTAATTTGGAGTATACAACAATACGCCAAGTCGTGCGGAAAAGAACAATGTTTAAAACTTTACGGAGATTTTATTTCCGAAATAATATCATATATCCGTAAAAATAAACATAACAACCTTTATCTGGAGACAAATGGTTTATTGTACGCCGATGGGAAAAACCAGGCTATTACCTGGATGAATTCGACAATCGACGGTCGTCCGATCGTTCCTCGCTCGGGATGTATTATAGAATTTAATGCTTTGTGGTACAATGCTTTGAAATTTGCTTCCGAATTAGAAACTTTGAAAGGAAATACAAAAGAAGTTACCGAATTGGAAAAGTTGGCAGATCTGACAGGAAAATCATTCATCGAAACATTTCTCAATGGATATGGTTATTTGTATGATTATGTCGATGGTAATTATGTCGATTGGAGCGTTCGTCCTAATATGATCATGGCTGTAGCGCTCGATCATTCTCCATTAAGCAAATCGCAGAAAAGAACTGTGTTGAATGTTGTTACCAAGGAACTTTTAACACCTAAAGGACTTCGTTCTCTGAGCCCAAAAAGCGAAGGATTCAGACCCTATTATATCGGCTCTCAAAGAGAAAGAGACCTCTCCTATCATCAGGGAACTGTGTGGCCATGGTTATTAGGATTTTATTTAGAAGCATACTTAAAATTGTATCAATTGAGCGGCGTTTCTTTTGTAGAAAGAATGTTAATCGGATTGGAAGAAGAAATGAGAGCGCATTGTATCGGTTCTATTTCCGAACTTTTCGATGGAAATCCGCCATTTAAAAGCGGAGGAGCGATCTCTTTCGCCATGAATGTATCCATGATACTTAGAGTAGTGAAGTTACTTGAATCGTATAATATTTAGGTACGAGGTACGAGGTGCACGGTACAAGGTAATCTTTCGTGCACCATGTACCGTGTACCGTGCACCTTTATAAGAATAAAAAGATGAAAGCGCTGATGTTTGGTTGGGAATTCCCGCCTCATATATTGGGTGGATTGGGTACTGCGAGTTTTGGCCTTACCAAAGGTATGGCGATGCAACCCGATATGGAAATCACTTTTGTAATACCCAAACCTTGGGGTGATGAAGATCAGAGTTTTCTCAAAATCATTGGAGCCTGTAATACTCCGGTAGTTTGGAAAGATGTTCCTTGGGAGAAGGCGCAGGAACGGTTTGGCAAATACATGAATCCACAAGAATATTATACATTAAGGGATCATATTTATGCCGATTTCAGATACATGCATACAAATGATTGTGGTACGATAGAATTTTCAGGCCGTTATCCGGATAATTTGCTGGAAGAAATCAATAATTATTCTATTGTTGCAGGTGTGATTGCAAGAAGCGATAATTTCGACATCATACATTCCCACGATTGGTTGACTTATCCCGCCGGGCTTCATGCCAAATCCGTGACCGGTAAACCGTTGGTTATACACGTTCATGCTACGGATTTCGACCGTAGCCGTGGAAATGTAAATCCACGCGTGTATGGGATTGAAAAAGACGGAATGGATAACGCCGATCACATCATCACCGTCAGTAATCTGACCCGAAATACGGTGATAGAAAAATATCATCAGGATCCGGGAAAAGTAACGACCGTTCACAATGCCGTAGAGCCTTTAGCTCCCGAAATACAAGCCATTCAATCGAGAAAAGGAACGAAAGATAAAGTGATTACCTTTTTGGGCAGGATTACCATGCAAAAAGGCCCCGAATATTTTGTCGAAGCTGCTGCCCGTGTATTGAAAAAAGCCGATAATGTGAGGTTTGTGATGGCAGGGAGCGGAGATATGATGAACCAAATGATTCGCTTAGCGGCACAAAGGAATATTTCCGATAAATTTCATTTCACAGGTTTCCTTAAGGGAAAACAGGTATATGAAATGTTCAAATCAAGCGATGTGTACGTTATGCCCTCTGTTTCAGAGCCTTTTGGTATCTCCCCTTTAGAAGCAATGCAATGTGGAGTGCCAAGTATTATTTCCAAGCAGTCGGGGTGTGCCGAAATCCTGACTAATGCCATTAAAACGGATTATTGGGATATTGAATATATGGCCGATGCCATGTATTCGATTATTACCTATTCGTCAATGGCCGAGTATCTGAAAGAAGAAGGAATGAAGGAAGTGAACGAAATCACTTGGGAATATGCGGGACAAAAAGTCCGTAAAATTTATGAAAGTGTAATGAAATGATTACTTTACCCCTAAATCCCCTAAAGGGGACTTCAGAGTGTGATAGACCTTAGTTCAATTATAATAATGAATTTTAATTTTACTAAAATAATAACATAACTGCGCCAAAAGTCCCCTTTAGGGGATTTAGGGGTTAAAAAACAATATAATATGAAAACTATTTGTCTTTATTTTCAAATACATCAACCGACAAGATTGAAACGATACCGTTTTTTTGATATTGGCAGCGACCATTATTATTACGATGATTTTTCAAACGAGGATATTCTGCGGGGAATTGCAGACCGTTCCTTTTTGAGGGCTAACAGTATGTTGTTAGACCTGATCAATACGCATAAAGATAAATTTAAAGTTGCATTTTCCGTTTCCGGTGTTGCCTTGGAACAATTGGAAATATATGTTCCGGAAGCAATCGACGGACTTAAAGAACTCGCCAAAACAGGTTGTGTAGAATTTCTTTCGGAAACTTACGGACATTCTTTATCCAGCTTATATAGCGAAGAAGAATTCAAAAAACAAGTCGAAGCTCACGCCGAAAAAATAGAACTGTTATTTGGTAAAAAGCCCAAAGTATTTCGCAATACGGAATTGATTTATTCCGATGAAATTGGGGATATGGTATACCAAATGGGATACAAAGGAATGCTTACCGAAGGAGCGAAGCACGTACTGGGTTGGAAAAGTCCCAATTATTTGTATAGTTCGGTATCGAGTCCGGGATTGAAATTATTGCTGCGGAATATGAAGTTCAGCGAAGATATTATGTTCCGTTTTTCTAATTACAGTTGGAGCGACTATCCTTTGACTGCCGATAAGTTTATCAATTGGATTAACGCTCTGCCCGAATCCGAACAATTGATCAATTTATTCATGAATTACGAAACATTAGGCAGTATGCAGCCTGCAGATACCGGTATCTTTGAATTTTTCAAGGCATTGCCTAAGTTTGCATTAGATAAGAAAATCAGTTTTTCTACTCCTTCTGAAGTACTCAATAAATTGAAGCCTGTCGATAAAATTTCGGCTCCATATCCTTGCTCCTGGTCGGGAGAAGAAAAAGATGTGAGCGCCTGGGCGGGTAATACGCTACAACGGGAAGCGTTGGAGAAATTATATGGTATTGGCGAACGTGTTATGCTGTGCGAAGATCGCCGGATTAGACAAGATTGGACTTACTTGCAGGTAAGCGACCATTTCCGTTTCATGAGTACCAAATATTTTCCGGGGCCAAGCGTATATAGCCCTTATGAAAACGCTTATGATGCTTTCAGTAATTATATGAATGTGCTTAGCGACTTTATTACAAGGGTCAATGCGCAATTTCCGACTTCTGTTGAAAATGAAGAACTTAATGCGTTACTAACCACTATTAATAATCAGGAGAAAAAAATCGCCAACTTGGAAAATGAGTTGGTGAGAATGAAAAAGAAAACAATGAAGCTAACTGAAAGGGAAAAAGCCGAATTGAACTAAAATTGTTTCTTACTCTCAAAATAAAGTCATCTTAAGTAATTGATTTTAATGATTATTGGATATTATGCTTCAGTTTACTAAACATGTTTATCTTCCAGTATTTTGCGTAAAAATTTAATTTCTTCTTTCAGCGATTCAATATGTTCTTTATCTTGCTGAACAAATGTTCCGATTTGAGCTTGAGCATTATCACCTTTATTTTCGTGAATAACATTAGTCGCTTTTTCTCCAAAAAGCACAGAGACTGATATATTGAGTATTTCCGAAATCTTCATTAATTTTGTGGCAGTTAGCCTATTATCATCTTTTTCGAGTCTACCGTAACTACTCTGTGTAATGCCCATCTCTTCAGCAATATACTCTTGTTTGATACCTCGTTCTTCTCTGATTTTTCTTATTCTTGTACCAATAGCATTCATAATATTTATCATTTAAATATTTTTATGCGCAAAAGTACTATTTTTATTTATATTACATTATCTACCAATATTACGGCAAATGACTGGCCTGTGCGCAAAGTGCAAATAACCGATAGTGGTATAAGTTTCTTACTTATTGGGAATTTTGATGCAACAACAACGCGAGCGGTAAGTACAGGACTCTCAGGAACCTGGTATGATCTGATGACCAACGAAGCAACAACTGCTACCTTGTTTAATTTGGCGCCGGGTCAATTTAAAATACTTACTAATAAGATAGTTCCTCCACTCACCGGATTGGAACAAACTGTCGGTGACTCCGGCTTTAAACTATATCCTAATCCGGCTAAAGATATGCTTTATTTCAATGTAGATGGCAGTCGAATTAAAGACTTATCAATTTATGATATATCCGGAAGAAAATTAATTGCTAATCCCGTAGTATCGGGAAACAGTATTAATATTTCCTCTTTAGATCCGGGATTGTATTTGGTAATATATTCTTTAACTGATGGTCAAACAGGTACTGAAAAAGTGATTATTCAATAGAGTTTATACATAAGCAAAAGATACCTGAAAAGACTTGGCCAAGTCTATGCCGGAGAGTTGAGCAAGTCTCCGGTGTAGAGTTGCTCCAAGTCTCATCCACAGACTTGGGCAAGTCTATTGCATAGAGTTGCCCAAGTCTTTTAAGTCAATCTATTCCCGTAGGGAATGTCGCTCGGTAGAAAATTGCATCCACACATACCACCAGCATTCCGTAGGAATGCTACCATGCTGCGAAATACAGGTTGCATACCTAACGGAATTTTCATTTATTTTGTTGACATTCATATAATTACATCCTTAACCTGACAACTATGGTTGCAAACGCCTACCATCTCCGACGGCTTTCGGAAAAGCTCCCGAACAGCCAAGCGACATATTCAAATGAACAAGGGGTTGAAAATTTGAAGAAAAAATGAGATAGAAAAATTATCAGTGTTTGCTTGATTTGGATTTTTTGGAATTTATACTATTTTTCGGTTTGGATTTCTTGTGATTTATAATATTTTTCGGTTTGGATTTTTTGATATACTTTCTTATCTTTGCGGTATTATTACGAAAAAGTTATCTCTATGAAATCTTATTTCGAACGACATATAGACAATTATCTGTTAGAATGGAAAAACGATGCAAACAGAAAACCGTTACTTGTCAGGGGCGCCCGTCAAGTTGGGAAATCATCTGCTATTCGTCATTTGGGGAAAAGTTTCAAGTATTTTATTGAAATAAATCTTGAAAAACAGCAAAATGTAAAAACACTCTTTGGAGACAATTTGGACGTCAAAACATTGGGCAGCCAATTGAGCGCCATTTATCACACGCCCATTATCGCAGGGGAAACACTGCTGTTTTTCGACGAAATTCAGGAATCCGAACGCATCATCGCTTCCCTGCGTTATTTCTACGAAGATTTTCCCGAATTGCATGTGATAGCTGCCGGTTCCCTTCTGGAGTTTGCGCTGAAAGAGTTGCCTTCGTTTGGAGTCGGAAGAATCCGCTCGCTTTACATGTATCCATTCTCATTCGATGAATTTTTAACTGCACAAGGTTTGGAAATGCAAGTGAACTACAAGCAACAACAAGCAGCGCCTGCCCATCCCTTGCCAGCACCGTTGCATCAGGAAATGTTGAAGCAATTGCGCTCCTTTTATTTAGTCGGAGGAATGCCGGAATCTGTTCGTGTATGGGTCGAAAGCGCCGATTATCAGGCGTGCGCTACCATACATAATGACATATTAGACACTTATCAAGATGATTTCAGCAAATACAAAACACGTATATCGCCATTAGCTTTATCCCATACAATGAAATCCGTAGCCATGCAAGCCGGAAACAAGTTTGTATATTCCGAAGTGGGCAACGGTATTAATACCTCAACGGCAAAAGAGGCATTAGATTTGCTCACACTGGCAGGATTGATTACCCCGGTCATTCATTCGGCGGCCAACGGCATTCCGTTAGGAGCAGAAATCAATCCGAAATACCGAAAGTTTCTTTTTCTCGACATCGGACTGATGCAATCACTGTTAGGCTTTCAACCTGCCGACATCCTGTTTGCCAATGAAGCGGAATTTATCAACAAAGGCGGATTATCGGAAGTATTCGCCGGTCTTGAATTGATGAAGTATGGTAATTATTTGAAAAAAACCGAATTATATTATTGGCAACGGATGGAACGCAATGCACAGGCGGAAGTAGATTATGTAATCAGCCGGCACAACAAGATTTTCCCGGTGGAGGTCAAAGCCGGTAAATCCGGTTCGATGCAAAGCCTGCACAGATTTATAGAACTCAAACATTGTGAATATGGCTTCCGTATTAGCCTTGAGCCCTTTTCGGAATACGACAAGGTAAAAGTTATTCCGCTATATGCCTTGTCTAATATCTAATTTTGTCCATTTAGAGCAAGCGGCATTGGGCAGGTACTCGAAAATATCGACAAATACCATTTGTTTGTTTGGATTGGCCAAATTTTTCATACCTTTGCAGCAAATAAAATAAAAATATTATGACAGGATTATTGATTTTCTTAGGTGTTTTGGTGATTTTGGTTTTGTGGTTGATAGGTAAATACAATCTGCTTGTTAAGCTGAGAAATAACCGCGAAAATGCGTTTGCAGATATTGACGTGCAACTGAAACAACGGCACGATTTGATTCCCCAATTGGTAGCTACCGTAAAAGGTTATGCCGCTCACGAAAAAGAAACGCTCGAAATGGTTGTCAACGCACGCAACGGAGCTGTCAATGCTAAAAGCATCGATGAGAAAATCGTTGCCGAAAACGCTTTGACTTCTGCGCTTGCAGGTTTGAAAGTAACCGTAGAACGTTATCCAGACTTAAAAGCCAATACAAACTTTCTACAATTACAGGAAGAAGTTTCGGATATTGAAAACAAGCTGGCAGCCGTCCGGCGGTTTTTCAATTCTGCTACTAAAGAGTTGAATACAGCTGTTGAAATGTTTCCAAGTAACATTATCGCCGGAATGTTCGGATTCAAGAAAGAATTAATGTTCGACCTCGGTACGGAAGAACGTAAAAATCTGGAACAGGCTCCCGAAATCAGCTTTTAATCCATGCAATATGTCGGATTACATACACAGCAAGTCCGGAATAACTTCCGGTCGGTTCTTTTGCTTTGCCTGTTTCCTTGCTTAGTGATATTGCTGACTTTTTTGTTTTCCGGTTTATTGGTATTTTTCACTGCAAATCATTACGAAAATATAGACGTTTGGGAGCAATCGCTACTGATGGTTAGGGAGTTAGCTCCATATTTGTTAGTTGGTATAGCTGTTTGGTTTGTAATCGCTTATTTTGCGAACACTTCTATTATCCGGTCGGCTACCGGGTCGCGGCCGCTGGAACGTAAAGAAAACAAGCGGGTTTATAATCTTGTAGAAAACCTGTGCATGTCGCAAGGAATGTCTATGCCGCAGATTAATGTCATTGAAGACGATTCCCTGAACGCTTTTGCCAGCGGCATCAATGACCGCACTTACACAGTTAGTCTCTCCCGTGGCATCATCAACAAGTTAGACGATGAAGAACTGGAAGCGGTTATCGCACATGAATTATCACACATCCGGAATCGCGACGTGCGTTTGCTGATTGTATCCATTGTATTTGTCGGTATTTTTGCCATGTTGTCGCAACTTGCTTTCCGCACCCTGCTCTTCTCGCCGGGTCGGAGCCGGAATAACGGTAAAAACGGAAACGGAGCAGTCTTGGTTATCCTGATTGCATTGATTGTTGCGATTATCGGCTATTTTTTTGCCACCCTGATGCGTTTTGCCATTTCCCGAAGTCGGGAATACATGGCTGATGCCGGCTCAGCTGAAATGACGCACCGTCCGCAAGCGTTGGCAAGCGCTTTGCGGAAAATATCGCAAGATCCGGATATCGAAGCGGTAACAAGAGACGATGTTGCCCAACTGTTTATTGAACATCCCCATTCCAACGAAAAAGAAGGATTATTCTCCGGAATCTCAAGCTTATTTGACACACATCCTCCTATTAAAAAACGGATTGCCCTATTGGAGCAGTTTTGAGCTAAAATTTATATTGCAAGCGAAATGTAAAGATATTGTCTTTTCTATTCTTCGAAAAGTCATTTTGCCAATTTGGAGAAGCCAGATTGGATGAAATTTCATTTTTCACCATTTCATAGTAAAGAAGTATCCTGAATTGCGACGTCGGATCAAACAGGCAACCCAAACCGAATGTAGCATATTCAATATCGGTTGCGGATGTTCCATTCAAGCCGGTTTCATCGTCTTTTACTTTCGTATTCGGATTATATACATCATATTTGATGACCGCAGAAAAGGGAGATGTTCTGATTTTTTGCACAAGCATAGCATACCAACCCATTATAGGGCGAATATATGTATCCTGAGGAGCCGGTAACGATGCACTGTTAGGGCTTGTGCTGCTTGTTGCCGTTCCGGGTTGCGTTCCCCATATATATTCTCCACGCACTTGCGTAACGCCGAGAGTGGTCTGTAAGCGAAAACGAGCATCCAAACCAACATATTCCCGTTTGGCATATTTTCCGGTATTGCCTGCATCATTGTTCAGGACAAACTTATTACCGACCATGGCATATACATTATCATTAGTCTGATAAACGCCTCCATTGTAGTAAGATACGCCACCTCCATATTGTATTGTCGAACCTGTTGACTTCGAAGCGCTAAGATGTCCAATGAAATCTTTCCGGTTATCAATTTCGGGGTTAATGCTATTTCCGGAAAATAGACCTCCTTCAAACTTAATGAACGACAAGGACGATGTTGCCGCCGGCTGCAAAATAATCATTGCTCCGAGATCTCCATCATCGGGAAATAGCGTTTGCTCTATGCGGGAACGTTCGAGTGATTCGTTTAAGGAAGAGGGGTAACCAATCTCAAACCCAAATGGCCGGTTGAAAAGTCCGGTACGAATGGCACAAGTTTTCCACCATGGGTCTTTTGCATCAAAGTATGCTTGCCATATTCTCAACGATATTCCATTCGTACCATATTTATCTACTATATTCATATCAAATATGCCCGAAAACAAACTTTCGTTATTGTATGAAAAAATCAAATGACCACGACGTATGCCGAAGCGATTAAAAGCTGTTGACCCTGTATTTGGCGCGCCCACTTTTAGGGCTGCCGCTTGTTCGCCAAATTGCCATTGCGTTTGGAAATATCCGTTGATTCCCCAATGGCTAAGGGAATGAAGTTTCAAGCTGTCATTCTGTGCTGAAACAGTCAGTGACAGGCAACACAAGCAGAATAAAAATAGGGAATTATATATAATTTTACACACATTTATATCCTGTCTAATTTTGATAATGTTTATCAGCCCAAGCAATTATTATATTTGCCTGCTCTAAACTACTTTGTACTACTTTATATACAGGATTTCCATCATAACCCATTGCTTTATGTAATGACTCATAAGCTCCTAAGAGAGGCCGTACCATTTTACTGTCTTTTTTAGCAATAGCATTTTGGTAATCTTTAAATTCCGGGCGTTGGCCTTTCTTTAAGTTTTTACGTACATCCAAAACAGCGTCAAGAGCGACTAACACGCCATTCCATGCTGTATTTCCTGCTGTTTTCACATACTTACTATCATTGTAGTAATCGCCGTCTTTTTCAGCTTTTTCCGATAACGTTTCTCTTGCATTTTGCAAATAACGTTCGGCTTCACGAATAGGATGTTTTAACTCTGCCATAATCAAGATGTAAGAAGATTTAACCATGCAAAGATAACAATTTTTCACTGAATATGCACTAAAATCTTTAGAACTATTATAGTAGCGCCGTCATTGCGAGGAGGAACAACGAAGCAAACCAAAAATTGGATTGTTTCGAGCTATTGCCCTCGCAATGACGGCGCTGATATTCTACTATCTCAAAAGTCCATTAGAACGTTATTGCGAGCAAAGCAAACCAGTGGTGTAGCAGAAGTTTTGGATTGCTTCGTTGCACTCGCAATGACGTCTAAATTACTTCACTACTTTAAATGCGGCAGAGCCTGTTTTTACGACATAAACTCCTTTGCCTAAAGAAGAAACATCTACGGTAGCGCCGGTTGCAACTGCATTCAAAACAAGTTGTCCGCTAACATTATATACCTGAACGGCGCTGCCTGATTCTGGCAAATATAATGTGCTGCCTTCGATATATACTTTGGCTGCGTCGATTGAAGGAGTAGTTATGCCTGTTATTATTCCGGCTTCAATTGCTAAATCATCATAAGAAAAAGCAGCTTCTGCAACGCCGGTAACATTTCCTCCTGCAGTATAGACATAAAGAGTTTCTCCCGGTGAAACTGGAATAGGAGTTCCATCGTATTGCATGGCTTCTGTTGGTAACGACGACGACGCTTTCAGAAGATCTACTCCACTGTACCAGAATGTAGGTACATCATAATTTTTAACTCCCAATGTAACTAATACTGTTACATTGTCAATATCTTCGTTAGCTGTCGCAGTGATATTATCAGGACGAAGGTCGTAGTATTTTTGATTACCAGCTCCTGTGTAGGTACTATTATTACTGAATAAATTTGTCGCGATGATCTTATCTGCTGCTTTCATAATAAAACTATTGCTGTAGGAAGTACTACCATTACCTCCTAATCCTAAAAGCGTACCGATGCCTACATCAAAAATTCCTCCTTCAACTATTATGGAATTGCCGTTAGATGAACCGGAAGCTAAACCTCCAATCATACTACCACCATTACTATCTACTGTGAAATCGCCATCTTTTATCGTAACAATACTATTGTTGCCTTGACCAATGTATACTACACGTCCCCCTGCACCAACATCAAAAGTACCATTGTATATTGTTATGGTCGAAGTGGCGTTTGTCCGAATTGGTATTGCATAGTTATTAATATTTGTTCCACTAGTAGTAGTATGCCCAATATCAAATTTTCCATCATTTATATCAAGTTCACCAGGGTTAGAAAGGCGAATAAAGATGTTTTGAGTACCACTATATGTTCCACCATCGATAGTTAATTTAATGTTGTTTGCCGTCATATCAATAACAGGCATAGTATTAGTCGTCGCTGAATTAGAACTGGTGATGGTTAAGCCCTCACCAAACGTAGTATTACCTTTTAGATTGATTGGGAGAATATTATTAGTAGCAGTAGACTCACTAACGATGGTTAAAGCTCCTTGTAAAGTTGTTGTACCAGTGGTTCCTGTAATTAAGGTAAAGCCAGTCGTAACAAGTTTTACCGGATGGTCATCTGCGGGATTCATCGTAAAACCGGCATCTAAAGTAATATTGGCGCCGAGTGTAATTGTTGTTGTTCTGGCATCTCCTGTTTGAGAACATTCATAAATGGTTTTCAAGCCCTGGTCACCTTCTGGCGTGTCTTGAAAAGAGGTTACAGTGACTTCTGTGGGGCAGTCGCCGGGTTCTGGGGGTTCGGGGATTTCACCATTTACATAGGCAAATGAATGTGTCGTGGTAAAAGTATTATTATCCGCATCAGTAATCGTAGTCTTAGTATTGAGCGTTCCATCATCAGCCATATTAACCAGTGTCGGTGTAGCGCTATCATACAAATTGGTTGGATCAACATCAATGCCATAATAAATATCTCCTGCCGGTGATGATGATAATGCAATATCTGTCGGAAGAGGCATCGTTCCGGCATCGGGAGAGGCTGTAATAGTGCTTACCCTAGCTAACCATGCATCATCCGGACCGTCGTATATTTTTGATGCTGTGATGCTTACACTACCGGCATTTACTCCTACATTACTACCAACAGATTGAACAGCGATATCTGAGTTATCGGGAGAAGATGTTGTTATAATAGCGCCTGCAGTAGCACTCGGAGGAACAGCAGGAGCGGGTAAGCCTATAGTAATTATATTTGCTGTTGCTACTGTGACTTTAATACCCACAGCTCCCTTTCCCTCAGCGCTTACTTGAGCACCACTACATATTACATGAGGAGTACCCGAAGGACCGCCATATTGCAACGCCACAACACTATTTCCTACAGCTTCTATTGTTCCGCCGGCAACCATGATCCCATAAGTTGATGTTTCTACGGCAATACCTCCATTCGATTCTGTTCTAACCAAAGCTCCGTCCCGAATAATCGTCCTTCCCCTGGAACTAACAGCTACTCCATTTGCGGTAGCCGTATTGATAATTTTTCCTCCGCTTGTTACTTCAAGAGTTGCATTATTGGGTACCACAAGAACCGTATACGGCGCTGCAATTGGTCCCGTTCCCGTTCCTGCTCCTCCCGTGCCCTTTACCGTAACATATTCACCAATGCTCAAAATGCTGCGGGCTCCAGCGCTTGAATTATTATTTCCATCCCAAGTACCACTTCCGGCAACCTCAATTCTAAACGTGCTGCAATCAATGGTAATCGGGTTCCCTGCCACACTACTCAATATTACTTTATCAACAGTTCCGGCTGATGTGGCGTATGAGCTGGTCATAGAGTTTATAGATATATTCGCCGTTAATGTTATCGTTCCGCCGCCGGACGTAGCCTGCAACGTACTCATCGCACTCATCAATTCTGCCTCAGTACTGGCAGTTAGTTGCGCCTTAGCGCTTCCTCCCCACAGCAACATCATTGTTGCCATGAGGCTAAATAAAAAGTTAAATCGTTTCATTTTACTATAATTTTAAAAAACTTGTTATTCCTTTTTCATTTCTTACTAATCTTGTACGATTTCGATTCTCCTGCATTGGTTACTATCTTCACTATATAGTTGCCTGCCGGCAAAGAAGACCCTTGTATAAAATCGGAATTGTAAACTTCTGTTATTTTTTGTCCTACAATATTATATAAAGCAATACTCCTCGGCGTTTCGCTTGCATTAACCTGTATATTTCCCGTAAAAGGATCCTGGCTTATCTTAAACAAATCGGCTTGAGGATTTTTTATACTTGTCACCACTGCCGGTACCCGTGGCTGCGGATTTTCCATTACACTCCTGAGCAGTTGGGGACTCGTTGCTTCGATTCCGGTTACAAACCAAAGCGGCATTCCCGCATCGGAAGCGTCAAAAAGGCTGCCTCTGCTGTTGATGTATAATTGCATTCTGCTCCATAAATAGTCCCAACTCCCTGTCTTGTAATAGGGCGCCTTGTCTTTTTCCGTCGAGTTCTGCACCCATGTAAAATAACTCTTGTCCGCTTTAATTGCAAGATACCAGCCGGTACCATTTCCGTTCA